>Ga0334722_10003651_pt1 | contig 16443 bp, 14 predicted proteins | sample C3_bottom_MG_FD_207210 | JGI IMG/M metagenome (GOLD analysis project Ga0334722, IMG submission 207210) | Sediment microbial communities from Yellowstone Lake, YNP, Wyoming, USA - C3_bottom | ecosystem: Environmental > Aquatic > Freshwater > Lake > Sediment | place: USA: Wyoming | collected...
TGTAGCTCGCTTCCAGTAAAGGTGTTGCCGGGCAACGAGACAAGGGTCCAGCTTTGCCAGGACTTCTTTACGCCTGGGGGCGCGAGGTACGGCTACTTCCATATCGCGCTAGTCAAGGCCCCGCTGGCAGAGATAAAGAGCCTGGCCGTTAGCTTTTCAAGCTTCCCGGGTGGTTAGGCATGAGGAGGATCGAGGCGCTCCTGCTTGTTTTCGTTACGTGTGTTGGGGTGTTAGCGGCTGTCACACTCACGAATGTGTCTGAGTGGCATGTTCAGGCCGTAAAGTCTCCTATTGTGAAGTACTGGAATTCTAGTCTATATCCAGTGGTTAATGGGTCGTGGAAGGATATTGGTGGCCTGAATATTACCTATTATGGTTTGCTCTTTGTTCCGGGCTGGCAGGAGGACTATGTTGTGGGCAGAGTTGCCAATACTAGCTACGCTGTAGCGCATTTCGAGAACTCTACGCAGGCTGGAACAGGGACGTATAGTATCTATCTAGGCGGCCAGCTACAGCTCTCGAATAGCCAGGCTTCTGGCCCATACGTTTCTCTTCCGGCAAGTATCCGCTGGATAAATACGGCTAATAGCAGGTATAGTGTCCAGGCGTGGCTCGCCTTTAGGTCTGGCCCAACTGGGCAACAGCTCGTGAACTTTACTGCTCAGCCCATGAGCCTTCTATATACGGCTAGCAGGACTTGTTCCTATAGGAGCCTTACGGATACCTTTGCAGGTGGATGTGTAAGGGCTAATTACAGCTTTAGCGTCGCGGTGCCGAATAACAGGACCTATGTCTCAGGCAAGGGAACAGTTTCTCAGGATATGTACACTGGGAACCCGGCCCCCTCACTCTTAACATATTCGCAACAGGGCTATGCCTCGTTCTTCATAGGTTACTCTGGGAGCCCGTTCAGCGCATCAACTTCTTTTGCCTTCCAATACATGTACAGAGGTTCATTACAGGATACAGACTATATAGAGATCAACTTTTTCGTTGACACAAACGGGGACGGCTCTCCAGATCTAGAAGTGATATATTATGGTAGTGGGGGTGGTAACAGCCCCTACCCTATGGCTTCTGTAATTTATGGAAAAACCCTGCCAGTTGTTGCGAGACCCATGCCTGGATTCAGGAACAAGCAAAACATTTGGTATACCATCTCGATTAGCCAGGTCTACTCGACAGGTGTTGTTGTCGGGCTTGCCTTTACTGCATACTCGCCTAGCGGTAATGTTTATGCCTGGTGGGACAACGTGGACTTCCAGAAATGTGCTCTTCCAAGCTACCTTGGGGCCGTGACTAATGGTGGTAGCGTGACGATGGTTTACGTGGATGACGTTGTTAGCCCCTCTACTGCGCCGAGCGTCGCTACTGAGGTGGACGCGAGGGCTAATGGGACTACTTCGAGTTCTTACGGCTTGACTGCGGCTCTCTACGATGTCATGGCCAAGGTGGGCTCCCCCGTTTCGGCTTCCGGATTTTCGTTTAGTGTTAGCGGGCTTTATATTAGAAACTCGACGGACGTGAGGAATAATGTTGCCTACGTGTCTGTAGCGATTGACACGAATAATGACGGCGCTGTGGACACGGAGTACATATTTTACCGTAACGACACAGTGGATAGCCCAGGCTACGTTGTTCCAGTCTTCTCGACGACTACGACATACTATACATATAATATTGGTGGGATGGTTTCCGGCACCTCTTATACTTGGAGCGGTTCTGTGCCGCGGAGCCAGAGTGGAAGCGTACTCTATGTGGCCCTTGTGGCTGTCGATGCGAGTGGTAATGCTCCTGGGACTGCTGATGATTTTTGGGTTTTCTGGGACGACTTGTCTCTGAATTACTATGCTTGTGACCCGTTGCCGAGTGGCTGGAGTGTCTCAGGCAATGTGACCTATAGGAGTACTGTTACAGGCGGGATTTCTTATGCGGCGAACTTTACGGGGCAGTATCCCTTTGGATTCTACTTCTTTGACTCTGGTCTCAACCCTGTCTTTGGGGTAAATGTTACGTCGGCGAGTAGCTACGTGGTTGTTTGTGGGGCCTCTAGGTACACGCTTAGTGTCTCTGGGGTGTATTGGGTTGACCTTAGACCGTTGTCGGGCGTGTATGAGGCTATTCTGCGAGACAGCTCGGGGAACATATTGGCTAGGCGCATGTGTAGTCCATCTGGGTCTCTTAGCTATGTGGGGTTTAAGAATGTGAATAGTTTCACGTTAAAAATGTGGGGCAAAACGTGAATTTCAGCACATTGGAGAACCTATTCTTTTAATTGGTGTCCCTTTTGGTCTCTGTTTTAGATTTATGAAGTATAAGATAATTCTTTGTATATACGGGTGGCGAGTTAAGCTTTTGATTTTTAGGTTTTAAGGGGCACAAAAACTGATAGCATCTTTATAAGTTTGTGTAATATTTTTGTGCATATCTCTGGTCGAGAGCCTGCTTAGGAAGCTCGAGTCGAATCCTGCTCTTGCCACGAAGCTAGCTGAGAGGCTGAATGTGGCTATTAGCCTTGAGGTTTTGGAGAATATTGCGAGGCTTAGGGAGGACTTCGGCAAGATGCTTCAACGCATTGCAGTTATAGAGGAGGAGCAGAGAAGTCTCAGAGAGGAACAGGCAAAATTAAGAGAAGATTTTAACAGGATGCTGGAGAGACTTGTCGCCATGGAGCAAGAGCACAAGAGGCTAAACGAGAACCAGGAGAAACTGTTGGAAAAGTTGGATTCCGTGTGGGGCGGCATGCTGTATGGGTTTAGCCAGTTGATCCCGTTTGCTGGTATAAGTTTTGAGGAGTTTGTTCGGAAGCTTTTTACCCGGGATCTTAGACGGTGGGGGATCATTGGGAAAGGAAAAATGCTGGTAAGTGCGAGGATAGATGGTGAGGAGATTGACATGTTTCTTGACGAGCCCTTGATTGTGGGTGAGATAACTAGCTATGCTGGGGGCGTTGATGAGGTGTTTAAGTTGCTTAGGAAGGCGAGGCTCGTAGAGGAGAAGTATGGTAAGGCTTCGCGGAAGGTGTTGGTTGTCTTGACGGCTCCCAGGAAGGTGGCAAGGGAGATAAAGAGGGTTGCTAGGGAAAACGGAGTCGGGTTATTATTGGGAAAATTACTGTGGCGCCCAAGGAGTAACTTTTTGCTAGGTTTGCTTGTTTTCTTCTTTTAGCTCGCTCATTGCTATGCCACGCATGATGGACGCGTAGATTAGTAGTTTCCATACTTCTGGGACTGTGGCTCCGTATTCGTTTACAAGTTTTCTTGCGATTTCTCTGAGCTCGTCTGCTTCTTCGAGTGTTAGTTTTTCCTTTTGGATTAGCTCTTTCATTCTTTCGGCTTCCTCCTTTGTGAGGGGGTTGGTGAAGGTTCTGGCGGAGAGCCTTAGTAACTCGTTTTTGATGAATGCGACGTCTCTTGGTTAGAGTATCTTTTTGAATCCCAGGAACTCTGCGAAGAATTCTGTCTGGTTTCTTGTCGAGACGGCTATCTCGTTCATGTTTCTGGCTATGAGGTTTATGCGTTCCTCTATTCGGTTTAGCCTTTCGTTGCTCTGGGCAAACTGTTTATCTATGTTGCTGAACTTCTCGTCCATCTGAGCGAGAATGCCTTTGACCGTGCGAAATTGTTCATCGAACTGCGCCAGTTTCTGGTTAGCTTGGGCAAGGCTTGTCTCGATTTGGTGGAGTTTAGCATCGTGCTGGGTTATTTTTTCTTTCACGTAGGTGAGACTTGTTTCCATTTGTGTAAGCTTCTCGTCCATAAGTGTCATTTTTTCTTCAATTTTGTGAAACTTTTCGTCATGTTGGGCTAGATGCTTCTCGATTTGGACAAACGTATTCTCGACTTGGTCAAATCGCTTGTCTACTTGGGCAAATTTCTCGTCGATTAGTGTGAATCTTGCCTCTATTCTTGCGAATTTTCTTCCTAGCCAGTATGCAAGGGAGAGAGCAGATGCTCCAACAGTCAGTATTAGGCTTGCAACTTCGACGAGGAAGGGATTCTCGGCCACTAAATATCCCTAATCATATATTTGGAAAACTATATTTAAGGGTTACCTTGCTTATTCATTTGAGAAATTAAAATCTAAGGGAAACTTTTGAAGGAATGAAACTTCTTTACGGTTGTTATGGTGCCTCTTCTATCCTGACCCTTACGTTCCGTATTCCTCCTTGGGCGTATAGGTTTAGGGTTATTTCCTGTCCTATTCCCTTTTCTCTGAGCCTCGCTACCAGGTCGCCTATTCCCTGTATTTCTTTTCCGTCTGTGCCTATGACTACGTGTCCGGGCCGAATGCCTGCCCTGGCTGCGGGGCTTCCCGGAACCACTCTTATTATTAGCACGCCGGCTGGTTTTGATAGGCCAAGCTGGTATGCTATTACTGGGTTTACGTCTAGCCCGTATATTCCTATCCAGGGTCTGAGTATTCTGCCATATTTTTCTATCTGGCTCAGGGAGTATTTTACCTCGTTTATGGGAATAGCGAAGCCTATGCCCTGCGCGAACGGAATCATTGCCGTTGTTATTCCTATAGCTTTTCCCTCTAGGTCTATTAAGGGTCCCCCACTGTTTCCAGGGTTTACTGGCGCGTCTGTCTGTATGAGGTTCTCGTAGATTTTTCCCTCTGTCCTCAGGTTTCTTCCAAGCCCGCTTATCACGCCGAATGTTAGGCTGGGGCCTCCCAATACTTGTCCAAATGGGTTGCCGATGGCTATCACGAATTGTCCAACCTTTAGCTCATCAGAGTCTCCCAGCGGTAGGGGTTTAAGGTTGTCGCGTGGGATTTTGAGGAAAGCTATGTCATAGTGAGGGTCTATGTCTATAATTGTTGCTTCTACGTTTTCTCCGCTCGAAAGGGTCACAGTTATATGTTCATAGCCCTCGACCACGTGGGCGTTTGTAACCACTATGCCTCTTTCATCTACTATGAATCCCGAGCCGAGACCTGAAACAGGCTCCCTTATAAACAGGAAATCTAGGATTTTGACAGCGGTTATGCTTACAACGCTGTCTTTTACCTTTTCATAAAGCTCTATAACCCTTTTTTGCAATTCTTCAACCAGATCGATCGCCTAGCTATTAGGAGCATTTTTGACTAAAATCTTTAGCTTTTAACAATTGTCTTTGATAGGAAATATTTATAGCTTGAGGGCTTCTTCTACTCGTTGTGTCGAGTAGCAGTGATAAAAGAACTATTGCCCTGCTGTCATGGTACAATTTGACTAGTAGTTTTGCTGGAAACCTTGTGGCACCGTTCCTTTCTATCTTTTTCTACCAGCTGGCCGGAAACAAGTTTTTCCAGACGAGCATCGCGAGCCAGTCGTCAGTAATAGTCTCAGTGGTAATGGGCCTATTCTGGGCAAGGCTTTCAGACGTTAAGGGCCATAGGAAGAGGTATATACAGCTCGGCATATTGACTGGCATTCTCTCGTCTATTGCACTGAGCTTTGTAGACAACATTGAGACTGCTATACTTGTCCAAGTATTGGGAGCATTCACTGGCAGTGCTAGTGGTGCAGCCTTTTCTGCACTTCTGGCCGAGAAGCTCCGCGACCAACGCGGATCGAGGCTCGGAATATACAACGCGGCAGGCGTAATTGGAGGCTTCACGGGGAGCCTTGTCTCAGGTTTACTGTATAACACTCTTGGATTCAGGTGGCTTCTCAGGCTAAATGCTCTACTAAGCATCATCCCCCTTTTCTTGATTGGACTTATCGATGAGGACCAGAACGGCAACAACAAGGCTAGCCTAAAAGGCTTCTTGAGCCTTCCAAGAATACCCAGAAGATTCTGGAAGCTTTACCTAGCCAGGATAATTCTAACGCTCCCAGGCGCCTTCAGCGGCGGCATATTTGCAATCTACTTTGTAAAGTTTCTCGCTGGCCCGCCAGAGGCATGGTCCGTCTTGATAGCCGTAACTACCCTTTTTGGGCTAGCTTCTATACCCTACGGCAAGCTGGCAGACAGGCTGTCTACGAGGAAAATGTTTACGATGGCCGGGCTTGGTTGGACCCTGCTCTATCTCGGCTACTACCTGTCTCCTAACTATTTATGGTTCTCTGTGTTCTTCGTTATACCCGTGTGGCCGGCCTTCTGGCTCGCCTATTCGAAGGCGCTCATGGATCTTAGCGACGAGTCTGAGCGTGCAACGTTCTATGCATTTGAGGGAACCCTTTCCACGATATTTGGCTCTCTTGTTGGCATCTTTGCGGGCTACTTGGCTGACCAGTTTGCGCCTAGGACCCTTTTCCTCCTCTCGGCCTTGGCGGCTGTAGCTGGCACCGTAGCGGCTAACTTGTTGCTGGAAAAATAGGTCTCTGTTTTAAGGAGAACTACAACAAATAATTAAATAACCTTTGGGTTGTCTATGTAGATTTGAGCTCGATGTTGCTAGATGTAAGGGACCTAGAGGTAGATGTTGGCGGCCGCGAGGTGCTTAGAGGCGTCAATCTTTCAATGGGAGAATCAGAGGTACATTTCCTGCTTGGGCCAAACGCCGCCGGCAAAACTACCCTGCTTTCAGCTATAGCGGGTGTCCCGAGGGTCTCTGTAAAAAGGGGAAAAATATTGTTCGACGGGAAAGACGTGACATTCACGCCTCTCGACGAGAGGGCAAGGCTAGGAATAGCTCTTGCATACCAGTTGCCTCCAGAGCTTGTAGGCGTATCGCTCCGAAGCCTAGCTAAACTACTCTCAGATAGATTCAATACAGCTCCCTATATGGAGAAGCTAGCAAAGATGCTTGACCTAGAACACTTGCTCGACAGGGAATCCTTCAGGGGGTTTAGTGGCGGGGAGCGTAAAAGGGCCGAGCTCTTCCTTATATCTCTCATGCGTCCCAGGCTCGCCCTCCTAGACGAGCCAGACAGCGGTGTAGACATAGACAGCCTAAACCTAATTGCCGAGGCGATCAGATTCATCAACAAAGAGTTCGGGTCCTCTATTCTCATCGTTACACACACGAGGCTACTCATGGAGAAGGTGGAAGCCGAGAAGGCGCATGTTCTCTGTAATGGGGGGATTGTTTTAGCTTCGTCACCGCGTGGAGTGCTGGAAATGTTAGAGAAGGAGGGTTATAAGGGTATCTGCGGCGAGGGTGAGGAAAATGATTGATTTGGAGGAGGTCAAAAGGGCTTTAGAGAAGCCCTCACCTTATGGTCCAGACATTGACTTGTCTAGGTACAAGATAGACGAGGGAGGTATAATTTACAGGGAGCCTTCACAGGAAATCTCTGAGTCTGCAAGAGAGAAGGTAGGCATCAGTGTTGAGCAGGCAACTTATCTGCAGGTGGGAGAAACGGTTTTTGCAAGGGCTATGGCGGAAAAGCTTTTCAAGGAATACAATGTGGTAGTCAAGCCCCTCTTTAAAGCCCTTAAGGAAGACAAGCTTGCAGAGAAACTTGCGTGGACTCTCTTGAGGCCCGACCAAGACAAGTACACCGCGTACGCTTACCTGTACGGGAAAGAAGCGGGCTACTACGTCTATGTGCCGCCAGGAACCAAGGTTCCCTTGCCGATATATACTTGTCTAAGCCTTTTTACCGAGAACCAGGTCCAGACAACACACAACATTGTATACCTTGACGAGGGCTCGGAAGCCATAATTACTACGGGATGCCTAGTCCCGCATGGCGTCAAAGGCGGGCTACATGTGGGGCTAAGCGAGTTCTACGTCGCTGAAAAGGCGAGGCTCATATATACAATGATTCATTCGTGGGGCGAAGGGACCCACGTCAGGCCTAGAACAGTTGTGAGAGTAAAGGAGGGGGGAGAATATGTCAGCTATTATTCTGTCTATAGCCCCGTCGCATCTATACAGACGTACCCAATGGTTCACCTTGAGAAGAAAGCCAGCGCAAAACTGGTCTCAGTCATTGCTGGCTCTGGCCCAGGAGTATATGACATTGGAGGAGGAGCAATCCTTGAAGGCGAGGGTAGCTCGGCAGAGCTGGTCTCTAGAACAATTTCCAGCAAGGGATCCCGCATAATTTCTAGGAGTAGCATTGAGGCCCTCGCAGGCGGCACAAAGGGGCACATAGAGTGCCTCGGCGTAATGCTCGATGACAGGTCGACGACAGAGACTATACCGATACTTAAGACCAGCGTTCAGGAGGTTGAACTCACGCATGAGGCCGCCATTGGAATGTTGTCAGGCGAAAAGCTCGAATATCTTCTCGCTAGGGGGTTTACCGAGGAAGAGGCCAGGAGCATACTCCTAAGGGGATACCTCACCCTCGAGGTAAAAGGCATACCTCCATCTGTTAAGGCGGAAATAGACAGGATAACAGACTACGTTATAAAGCATGCACTAGGCTAGACAGGAAAACGTTTGGGCTTTCTGCTTTGTACAAATAAAAATGGATGCTATTTTTTGTCAAACTTGAAAGGACTGACCTTTTGCCCGTGCATTGCCTCTAGAGCTTTGAGCCTCTGGGTCTGCTTGTCCATTATCTCGAAAAATTCTCTGGGAGTGTCTGGGATAGTGGAATATATCTTTGTAACTCTCTCGATTTTTTCGAGGAAGCCTTTGACACGTATTGTGAACATTTTCTCGTAGAGGTCTTCTTTGAATTCTTTCCCCAGCTCCCTTGCGAAGATTTCCCTTAGATCCTCGTATGTCGGGATATAGCCTACAGGCGTCTCTATGGCCTGAGCCTCGCCGTGGACTCTCTGCTCCATCCATTTTAGCCAGACAATCTTGTCCCTTTTCTCGGCTAGGAACTTTCCATCTTCACGTAGGAAATAGTTCACGCTGAATATCTTCGGAGGCCTAGCAAGCTTCTTCTCAAATTCAAAGTGAAGAGCTGTAAAGGCTCCAACAGAGATTGGCAAGAAGTCAAGAATGGCGTAGGGGTTTAGCTCCATTACACCTACCTGGCCAAGGACAGCCGCTGTCCTTTCGCTTTCAAGCGATGCGCCCATTGTTACTATTCCGTGCTTCCAGTCGAAGGCCTCCAGGACGGGCGGCAGAGTCGAGGGGTCCCTGCCTCCAAAAATGAAACCAGACACGGGGACGCCTTCCGGGTCGTCTATCCTTGGGTCAAGCTTCGACAAGTGCCTTATGCTGACAGTGAACCTCGCGTTTGGATGGGAGGGAAGTATTTCTTTTCCGTTTTCGTCCTTTTTTCCCGGCCACCATTCCCCAGCATAGTTTATGCCTTTTTTCGGCTCTCCTGGTTTCCCGCGCCACCAGACATTGCCGTCCTCCATCAGCAGGACGTTGCTAAATATTACTTCTGCAGAGGGGTTTACAAGTATGCTGTAGATTTCTGGGTCGTCCCGCGGATTAACATCATCTATGATTCCGAACATTCCAACCTCTGGGTTTACAGCCCTAGCCTCACCATTCACCGCATGTATTATTGCCAGGTCGTCTCCAACGACAGTGTCGGCAATCATAGCTGTAGAGGTTTTACCGCATCCTGCAGGATAGGCTCCCGTGAAGTAAGAGATTCTTCCACCCCTCCCCTTCACGCCAACAATGAACATGTGCTCTGCAAGCCAGCCTTCCCTATAGCCCTTGTAGACAGCAAGCCTAAGCGCGAGCTTTTTCAGGCCAACAGTGTTGCCGGCGTACTGCGTGTTGACACTGTATACAGAGTTTCCCTCTAAGTCAATGAATATCCTCCTGTTTTCAACGTTTTTGCTCCAGCCGTTCTCGTCTCGCTCGCCGGCAGAATGAATAAAGAGCATGTATTCCAGTTCTTCACCTTTCTCTACAAAGTCCCTGTAGCCGTTCCTGTAGAGAATTTCCTCGCTGTGAGCCACATAGGCAGAGTCAGTTATCTGGACACCGTAAAGAGACAGCTTGGAGTATCTGGGACCATAGAGGTAGAAGGACACAAACATTTCTTTTCCACTCATTACTCCCCTAAACAGCTTTCCTATCTCCGTTAGCCCAGCGTCCCGGTCAAAAGTGTTGATAAGGGGGACCTGCCTGCCTCCAGGATAAAGTATCCTCGTATTCCCCTTGTCACGTGCAAGATCCTTTGGCCCATCAAAGTGCACTGTATGCATGGGATGCACTGTAGGATATTCCTCCCTGTTCTCAAGTGCCCTCTTGCGGATATAGTCCTTGTCCTCGTCGCTACCCGTATTTACATATATGCTTGCAGGCCTAGCTACGAGCGCCACCTCTGCTATGTCTCTCCAGAGCCTCGGGTTCTTGATCTCTTTGAGCCTATCTAGGTGCTCCTCACTGCAGAACGTTGCAAGTAGGCGTAGAGGGTCCTCTAGGGACGCTTTCTCAATTAAACCTGGGAATCTCACATTTACCTATATCAAGAACCTATTAAAAAATCTTAACATTGAGCGATATGGGATTATCTTGGAAAGGCAAAGGCTATACCTATCCTATAGGAAGCCATAAAGCTTAGACAAAAAATTAAAATATTCTCGTGACTCTATATCCTGATGGGAGAAACAAGCCCTGTTGAATTTTTTGACGACTTTAATGGAGAAAGTGACCACTGGAACTATAGGACAGATAATTATGCATCGATTAGCCAGGAAAAAAGCATCCTAAGACTCTGCAGTGGCCCGACAGAGGCACTTTACTATTCAAACGCAGAGCTATCGGACGGGCTATTCGATGACCTTCCCTGGGTCGAGAAAACATTTGAGGCAAAGCTAAGGATGACTGGGATCCATTATGGTAGCGCTGGCTGGGGCTTCTGGAACCACACGATGCAGTTCGACAAAAACATGTGTATGTGGTTTATCCACCTGCAGAGCAGGGGCCCATACATGTTTCAGGGCTTCTTTGCACAGGTAGGAAAACACCTCTATCCCATAAAGGTCTATAGGGGCAACATTGCACTTCTCAGCTATGCATCACGCTTGACACTTGGAAAGCTAGGTGTCCTCATACACTCCGCTAAACCGTCACTCCAGACGCTCGACCTCACTGAGTGGCACATCTACAAGGTTGAGTGGAGAAAAACAGGCGTAAACTTCCACATAGACGGCAACCTAGTTGCAAGGCTACCTCCGCCAGCCCAGGGGACAAAAGCCAGAGCAGACATCTGGATAGACAATGCTGTATTTGGCTATAACCCGAGGGACGCTGGAAGAGTCTATAGGCACCTTACACAGGAAAACAGGAACACAACATGTATAGAAGTAGACTACGTGAAGATCTACTAGGAACAAAAATGACTCCCTACCGCCTTATCCTCCTGCAAAGAGAATATATCTCACTCAAGACGAGACACGGGGATGAACTTGCAAATAGATCACTCAGTCGTCCCAATCGTTAAGATATACGTTTTGAGGCTCTCCAGAGAAGCATACCTGAACCTATACCACCACATATCAGAAAAGTACCCATTAGAGGCATGCGGAATACTCCTTGGAAGAATAGAAAACGGTATAGCGATAGTTACGAGGATACTCCCCCTCAGAAACATAAAGGAGTCAAGGACAGAGTTCTGGATAGACGAAAAAGAATGGATAGGAAAAATACTCGAAGCACAGAAGCAGGGCCTAGAATACATCGGCCTGTACCACAGCCACCCAGACGCGGAGCCCCTTCCCTCGCCATCCGACAGGCACAGGATGCTCGAGTGCCCAGGAGAAGTATGGCTCATAGTGGGCTACTCCCCCTCGAGCCTCACTATGGCTGCATACAGGGTCGGAGATGACGGCTATTCTTTGCTTTCGCTACAGGTTCAAAAAAGTATCTAGCAAAGGCTCTTAGACACATTTGGATTTGTGAAGTCAATTACCATATTTACAAATAAGTTTTTATTCCAATAGATTTTGACCTATCTATATAGCAGTCTAAAGATAGCTCTCAAGTATAGATAAAAAAGTTTTAATTCTCCCCTTAATTCCTTTAGCTGAATTGTCTTCGAGGGAAGAAGAATTCCTAACCTAAAGGGTATAGCATATGAGCCGTCACAATCTCGAGAATTACAGGGAAAAAGTGCTTGAAGGGTCTGTCATAGTTACTTTGCTGAGCCTAGGAGCTGGTCCGATGGTTGCACAGCTGGTTAACGTCATGTATAGTGTCTTGAATTCTTTTTGGCTTGTTCTCTATGACCAGTTGACTGTAGCTGTTCCAAGGCAGGTTTTTCCTGTTTAGATGCTTTTCGGAGCATTGAACTCTCTTGTTTCAACTGTTGGGGCGGCTTTTGTCTCGCAGTATATGGGTGCAGGCATGTATCGTGAAGTGAAGAGGGAATCCTCTAGGATTTTGACAGCGTCATTAATAATTGGGGTCTCAGTTGCTACGTTATTCTTGGCTTTGCGGGACTACATTTTCACCTATATTGTGGCTACTCCACCCGAGATAAGGGGTGAAGTTATGCGCTACACGCTTGTCTCGGGGTTCAACATTATATTATCTAGCATCTCAATGTCTCTCAGCCTAATTGTAAACAGTATTGGTGAAACTAGGCTTCCCTCCTTGATTAACATCGCCTCTGTAACTGTGAACACGGTTCTGGACCCCGTTTTTATCCTTGGTATTGGCTTCGTGCCCAGGTTCGGGGCAATGGGAGCCGCTCTTACTGACACTATCGGCTTATCCTTGTCGATAGCTGGCCTCTACACATTGATTAAAAGGAGGATACCCGAGGCTATGCCTTCGCTGGTTCTTGATTTTCCAAGGGAATGGCTTGTAAAAGTTCTCCGGATAGGGGGGCCCGTCACGCTTTCAATGTCTACAAATAGCCTTGCATTTATCATCCAGCAGAGAATGGTGAATGAGTTCGGTGTCCTAGTGGCCACGGCATATTCTATAGGCATGATAGTTCTAGACTTGGCGGACGGGATAATGTGGGGCCTGCTGGGGTCAATAGCCATAATCGTTGGACAAAGCCTTGGAGCCGGAAACATAAAACGTGCAAGGGAGGCGGCAATTAAGGGAACACTCTTCGTAGCGTCTATTGTTGCTCTAGGAGTGACAGTTATCTACCCCTTCAGGCTCTCCATAATAAGTGTATTCACCTCCAACCCAAAGGTACAATCGCTTTCGATGGAGTTTCTAGACACTATACTTGTTGGGCTTCCCTTCTTCGCAATGTTTATTGCCGGGATGAATATTGGGAGGGGCTCTGGAAGCAAGCTTATCCCCACAGTCCTCGGGATGTTTAGGCTGTGGGCTCTCAGAATAGCTCTTTCATATCTACTTGCATTCCTAATGGGTATGGGTCCCAGGGGCCTGTGGATAGGCATAATGCTTAGCAATGTTGTTGCTGGTCTTATCATGCTTGTCTGGGTAAGCCTAGGAAAATGGGCAAAGCCAATAATAAAAACCCAGGGCAAAACTCCCGCTGAGACCTAAAAAGCTTTAGTAAACTCTTTTCATCAGTTTTTTGGCGCCAAGCTTCTTCCAGACAACATAGGACAAAAAGGCTCTCCCATACATGTCCGTGTTCTGTGTGACCCATGCACCGACAGCTCCAAAATAGATGGACAGAAGCTGTGCAGGCAAAGCACGCAGGAAGATTACCGAGAAGCTACTAAGTATGAATGGTATCCACACACTTCCCATCCCCCTGATCGCCCCAAAGTATGCCTGGCTTATCCCGAAACCTATCTCGCTTATCGCTGCGAGCACCAGGTAGATAGTGGTTAGACGGGCCACGTCGGCGTCGGCTGTGAAAAAGTTTCCAGCAAAAGGCGATATAGCTATGAGGATCATGGTAGCTATTCCCATCCAAGTGGTAGCTAGCTTCACACCTTCCCGCAACACGTTGTTTGTCATATTTTCGTCGAGCCTTCCCGTGCCTTGACCTGTTTTTATCAGAGTCGCCGTGCTGACTGCAAAGCTAGGCTGAATAATTAGGTTTTCAATAGTTATCCCAATATTGTGTGCGGCGAGGGCGTTTGTCCCACCCCTGGCTACAGCGTTTATGTATATGTTCTGGGCTAGGCTCGCAACAATCCTCTCAGACGCGATTGGTAACCCGACATATAGGACGCGCAACCCAGTAGTTGATGGGAGGCGGGGCCTCAGAGAGACGTTAAGAGGGAAAAACAGGTACGCCAAGAGACCAGATAGACTTGCAACGCCGGATGCTAGGCCCGCCCCATACACTCCGAGGGGCTGTAGACCAAAAAGTCCGAGAGTTAGGGAGGGTATAAGTATTGCTCCCGCAACTAGGCTTATTAACGAATAGATGCTTGGCGGCCATGGCTTGTCAAGGCTCCTATACACGGCGCCCAGAACCGAATTGATGAGTATTGCTGGCAAGCCAAGCAGTCTTGCATACGTGTATTGATAGCCGACCTCAACAACTTCGGGGTTCCCCTGCGATACAAGATATAGATAGTCTTTTAGCCAAAGAGGCAGGCTCGCGAAAACGACAAGTGTAACTATGAGGGCTATTGTAAGCGTCTCTCCCACTGCCTTTTCAAGTATGTCGCGTCGACCACTCCCTATAGCCTGGGAGCATACAACCATCACTCCGCCTGTAAAGATCATCGAACCAGCATTGATTATGAAGAAGAGGTACGACGCTAGACCAGTTGCGGCCACAGCTGTCTTGGAGAGCCTGGATACTGCGAGTAGCGACATAAGGCTGAGGATAGAGTCAGCTATAACGCCCACAAGCATGGGGTAGGCAAGCCTGCGAACCTCGCTAGACACACATATACAGGCAACACTATTTTTAAAAATTTTAAATTTGTTTAGCCTTGAGAAGATAAATGCCAGAAACGATACTGGTAACTGGAGGCGCCGGCTTCATTGGGAGCCACCTGGTAAAAGAACTCGTAAAGACGGGATACAGCGTACGGGTACTTGATAACCTGTCAAACGGATCCCTAGAAAATATCAGAGAAATCATCAACAATGTGGAGTTCATCAAGGGAGATATAAGGGACAAAAGTGTCGTGGAGAATGCTCTCAAAGGGGTAGACGCCGTGGTTCACCTCGCCGCCCTTATAGACGTGGCTGAATCTGTAGAAAAGCCTGAGCTATACCTCGACGTCAATGTAAACGGGACATTCAACCTGGCAAAAGCCTCTAAAAAAGTCTCGACTTTCATATTTGCATCCACGTGCGCAGTATACGGCGAACCCGTCAAGATCCCCATCGGGGAAGACCACCCATTAAACCCCAAGTCTCCCTACGCCGCCACAAAGATAGCTGGCGAGGCATTTGTCCACTCATCTTTACAAATATCCCGACATCGAGAAGGCTAAACATCGCAACCACTGCTGGTAAGCTTGCATATTACAGCCACGCTGTTTTCTTTAGAGAAGATACACTCGTAGAGAACTTTACAGTTAAGAGGTAAATGAAATATGGTTAGCAGAGAGTTTAGAGGTAGACCGTTAGTACCCGGTTATGTAGAGGGAGAGGCAGTAGTAACCAAGAACGGGCTAAACTGGCTGGCAACTTACCAGAAAACGGTCGTGTCAAGAACGAAAAGAGCGATAGGAGCAGACAAGAACAACCCAGATGTCTTTGAAAAGGATCTCACGCAGAAAATCCTCGTTATCCCCCATGGGATTGGATCCACGACTGGGGGACTTGTCATTGCCGAGATTGCATGCATGAGGCTGGAGCCTAAAGCAATCCTATGTGCCCATACCGTTGATACCCTTACGTTAAGCGGAGTTTTACTGGCAAATAACTGGTTCAACGCAAGAATAGTCCTTGTCGACCAGCTTGGAGAAGAAGTCCTAGAAAAAATTTCTACTGGGGAAAAGGTAAGAGTTCACGAGGACGGCAAGGTAGAAGTTCAATAAAATATATTTGTTTTGAGCACGTAGCTTTTCCAATAAAGGATGTAATACTGGCAGAGATGTTGCTCATGGCTAGTTACCTTATTTGAGAGCAGGTTTAAATTCCCAGGCTTGATCGTTATTGATATGGAACAATCTTTAGAGGCGCCGGAAAGTTTCAACTGGAAGGACTTTGGAGTTGCTTTCGCGGTTCTCTTTGGCTCTAGAGTAAAGGGCCACGTTTTCAAGGGCGACTATTTGCTAGAGGAACGTGTTTGTACACGAATATAGTGATGTTGACTCTAGCATTGTTTGGGACATTATAACCAATAAGAAATATAGGGAAGTTGCGTGCCTCGCAACCAAGGTTGTTGAAGAACTAGAGAAGAGGGGGATCGATTGCTGAAGGCTTGACAAAAGCCAACAGCATATGATATGCGAAATTATATGCTTCCTTTAATGTTGCAGATCCGCTTTACATCTAGTTGCCTATAGTTGCCTAGAAAAATCGCAATTTTAGAGTAACTTAAGAAAGCGCCTAAATGTTGTGTAAACTCATAAAAAATACTTCCCTTAGAGCGAATATTTTTCTCCAGGCTTCAAGACAACAACTCTTGTGCTGGTGGTTTTCTCGACCAATTGCTTAAATTCCTCTGGATCCGCCCTTATAACTGGGAAAGTATTGTAGTGCATCGGGATAGCTATCTTGGGCTTTATCAGCTGGACGGCCTTCGCTGCCTCGTGGATGCCCATAGTGAAGTGCCCGCCT
>Ga0334722_10003652_pt1 | contig 16443 bp, 17 predicted proteins | sample C3_bottom_MG_FD_207210 | JGI IMG/M metagenome (GOLD analysis project Ga0334722, IMG submission 207210) | Sediment microbial communities from Yellowstone Lake, YNP, Wyoming, USA - C3_bottom | ecosystem: Environmental > Aquatic > Freshwater > Lake > Sediment | place: USA: Wyoming | collected...
AGCCGACGGGCGCGGCGGACGAATTTCAGTCCAAGACCATCTGGCAGCGGGCGAAGATCGCGGCGGCCGGGTCGGTGACCAACCTCATCCTCGCGTTCCTGCTGATGCCGCTCGTGTTCATGGTCGGGACCTACGCCGAGGGCCCCGCCAAGGTCGGATACGTGGAGAAGGCCTCTCCCGCCGAGAAGGCCGGGTTCCAGGCCGGCGATGTCATCGAGGAGATCAACGGACGAAGGATCAGCGACTGGACCAAGGCGCTTACGCTTATTGCCGTGAATCCCGATACGGACGTGACCGTGACCCTTGACCGGGGCGGTGAGAAGAAGGTCCTCTCACTCCGTCCAACTGAGGCGACGGAGCTCAGGATCGGTTCTTCGGGGCTCATTCCGGATATGGCCGCGGAGATCGGCAGGCTCCGGCCCGGGCTTCCCGCGGAAAAGGGCGGCCTCAAAATAAATGACAAGATCATCGCGGTCAACGGCAAGACGATCTACCACTGGAACCAGTTCTCCCTCCTGGTGAAAGAGAGCGATGGCAAGAAACTCACGTTCCTGATCGAGCGCGGTGGCAAGCGTGAGGAGAAGACCATCACTCCGGTCATGGATGGAGGACGGTATGTCATCGGCGTCGAGCCGTTCGTCCGGCTGGTGTTCAAAAAATATGGTTTTGTCGAATCGGTGCGTATGGGTTTTATGAGGACCGTGGATACCGCGGACCTTACGTTCATCACGCTCAAGAAACTGCTTTCCTTCTCTCTTTCCATCAAGACGCTGGGAGGGCCGGTGATGATCGCACAGATGTCGGGACAGGCGGCTTCAGCTGGCCTGTCCGCCTTTATCGCGCTCATGGCCACCATCAGCCTGTCCCTGGGCATGCTGAACCTGCTGCCCATCCCGGTGCTGGACGGCGGACTGCTCCTGTTCCTCGCCATCGAAGCCGTCCGGAAAAAGCCGCTGAGCCAGAAGGTCATGGAGGTTTCTCAGAGCATCGGCGCCGCGCTGCTGATCTCCCTCATCGCGGTGGTGTCGTACAATGATGTGATGAGACTGTTCTTCAGTAAGTAACGACGCTTGCAGGCTGGCAAGCTTGCAAGCTCGAGCGGAACGCGAGAACCATGAACCTCATTCCCCGCAAAAAGACCCGCACCATCACCCTCGGCACCGTGACGATCGGCTGGGGTTCGCCCGTTGCCGTCCAGTCCATGTGCAACACGGACACCCGGGACGCCGAGGCCACGCTGGCGCAGATCAGGCGCCTGGAAGAGGCCGGCTGCGAGATCGTCCGGCTCGCCGTGCCTGATGCCGAGGCCGCGAAGGCCATCGGGAAGATCCGGAAAGGCACGACCGTTCCGCTCGTGGCCGATATCCATTTCGACCACCGCCTTGCCCTCGAGGCGGTGAAGCAGGGTGTTGACGGCCTTCGCATCAATCCGGGCAATATCGGAGGCAAGGACAAGGTCGCCGAGGTCGTGAGCGCCTGCAGGGATCGGCGGATCCCCATCCGCATCGGGGTGAACGCGGGTTCGCTCGAGAAGCACCTGCTCGAGAAGTACGGACATCCTACTCCCGAGGCCATCGTCGAGAGCGCCTTCGGTCACATCCGCATTCTCGAGGACCTGGACTACCGGGAGATCAAGGTCTCGCTCAAGGCGTCAGACGTGCTGACCACGGTCGAGGCGTACCGCTTGTTCGCGAGACAAACGGGCTACCCCGTGCACATCGGCATCTCCGAGGCGGGGCCTGCCCGCTCGGGCACCATCAAGTCCAGCGTGGGCCTCGGCATCCTTCTGTCCGAAGGCATCGGCGACACGATGCGCGTGTCGCTGACCGCCGATCCGGTCGAAGAGGTCCGTGTGGCCTACGGCATTCTCAAGTCCCTCAAGATCCGCCAGCGCGGTGTGAACCTTATTTCCTGTCCCACCTGCGGCAGGACCGAGATCGATATCATCGGCCTGGCCGAGACGGTGGAAAAGAGGCTTGACCACATCACCGAGCCGATCACCGTCGCCGTCATGGGCTGCGTGGTGAACGGCCCGGGCGAGGCGCGGGAAGCGGATATCGGCATCGCCGGCGGCAAGGGCGTGGGTATGCTGTTCAAGCACGGCGAGATCGTGAAGCGGTTCGACGAGAAGGAACTGGCGGATGTGCTGGTAAAGGAGGTTGAAAGGATCGTGAACGAAAGGAAAAAGAAGTGACAGCCCCGGATGTTTTTCCGGCCCCACCTCGAACTGCCAAACGCTCGGCAACAATAATAAGATTGACAACTACAAGTAAGATACATATAATATAGTAAGATAATAATATATATGCGTATTTGTTGAGGTGCGATTATGAGAACATTGCTAAGCGAACGGGGGCAGGTGGTGATCCCGAAGAAGGTTCGGGAATCCATTCACCTCAATAAAGGCGACGAACTGGAGATCGAGGTGCAGGGCGATGCGATCGTGCTGAAGCCGCTCCGCAGGTTCAAGGCCAAGAAGTGGCAGGATTATGCGGGGATCGGCGAAGGCATCGTGGCCGCCCATCTCAAGGACAAGAAGAAGGAAAAAGCTGATGAAGATGCTTATTCTCGATAGTTACGCGCTGCTCTGCCTTTTCGATAAAAAGCGAAAAAAGGAGAAGGAAGCGATAATGTCCTATCTTGAGGATGCGGGCAAAGGCAAGGCGAAACTTTATATCAGCAAGATCAACGAGGGGGAAGTGTTTTACAAGCTCTATAAGTATTTCGGCGCCGAGATCGCGACCGGATTCAGGGCAGACCTCAAGCGGGGAATGTTCCCACTCCATGTTGTTCCCGTGAACGACAAGCGGGTGGATGAGGCTTCCGCGATCAAGGCAAAATATCCGGTATCCTATGCCGACGCGTTTTGCATTGAACTCGCCAAAGACATGAACCTTCCCATCGTGACCGGTGACCCTGAATTTGCGAGTGTGAAAGACCTTGTAAAGCTTCAGCCGCTCGTCGAATAGCCAGGTCAGGCAACTCTGAAGGTAGCACCTCGTATTCCGGCGGCCATTATATTCTGGAGGATTAATGCGCTATTCCAAACTGTTCATTCCCACCTTGAAAGAGGCGCCGACCGACGCCGAGGCGGTCTCGCACAAGCTCATGGTGCGCGCCGGCTTCGTGCGCCAGCTCGCGGCTGGCCTCTATATCTACCTCCCGCTGGGCATCCGGGTGATGGAGAAGATCAACCGCATCATCCGCGAGGAGATGAACGCCATCGGCGGCCAGGAAGTGACCATGCCGGTGCTGAACCCGGCCGAAGTGTGGCAGCAGACCGGACGGTGGGACGCCATCGGCGGCGAGATGTTCCGGCTCAAGGACCGCGGCGGCCGCGATATGTGCCTGGCCATGACCCACGAGGAGACGATGACCTGGCTTGCAGCGCACGACATCCGCTCCTACCGGGAACTGCCCCAGATCTGGTACCAGGTGCAGACGAAACTGCGCGACGAAGCGCGGCCCAAGAGCGGCGTGCTCAGGACGCGCGAGTTCACCATGAAGGACTCGTACAGTTTCGACGCGGATGAGGCCGGGCTCGACAAATCCTATCAGCTCCATCTCGACGCCTACAAGAAGATCTATTCCCGCTGCGGTATCCGGTTCCACGTTGTCCAGAGCGATACGGGCATGATGGGCGGCAGTATGGCCCACGAGTACATGGCGCCTTCGCCCGCGGGCGAGGATGACGTGGCCTTGTGTGACGGCTGCGGGTATGCAGCGAACACTGAGCTGGCGCTGTCCATGCCGAAGGCGACCACCGCATCGAACGACGGTTATGAGGAGGTCGCTACGCCGGAACGGAGGACCATCGACGAGGTGACGCGTTTCCTGAAGGTCACGCCGGACCGTTTGCTCAAATCCATTCTGGTCATGAGCGACAGCGGCCCGGTGCTGGCGCTGGTGCGCGGCGACCAGACCCTGCACGAAAAGAAGCTTGCCAAGCTCATCGGCCCGCACCGCCCTGCGCAGAAGGACGAGGTGAAGGCCGCGCTCGGCGTGCCCCCCGGGTTCATCGGGCCCATGGGACATAAGATAAGGAAGATCGCGGACCCGGTGCTGAAACAGGGGACCTACATCGCGGGAGCGAACAAAGAAGGCTTCCACGTGAAGGGCGTCACCGCGGCACAGCATTTGAGCGATGCCGAATTCGCCGATATCCATACCGCGGCTGAGGGCGACGCCTGCAGCCAGTGCGGCAAGCCTCTCAGGATCGAGCGGGTCATCGAGATCGGGAACATCTTCAAGCTGGGAACCAAATACTCGGTACCGCTCAAGGCGAACTACCTTGACGAACAGGGGAACGAGAAACCCATCATCATGGGCAGCTACGGCATCGGCCCGGCCCGTATCGCGGCAGCCGCCATCGAACAGGGGAACGACGAGAACGGCATTGTCTGGCCGTCGGCGATCGCTCCCTACCAGGTCCTGATCGTACCGGTGAACGTGAAGGACCAGCGGTCCATGGACCTTGCAGAGGATATGCACACAGCCCTGGAAGAGAAGGGATTTGAAGTGCTGATGGACGACCGCGACGAGCGCGCCGGCGTCAAGTTCAAGGACGCGGACCTGATCGGCATTCCTTACCGGATCGTTATCGGCGAGAAGAACCTGAAGGAAGACCTGGTGGAGATCAAGGTACGGAAGACCGGGGTCGTGGATAAGGTGAAGATCTCCGAGGCCGTCGAAACGATCTCGAAGAGGGTCGTGATGGAAGGATAGAGACCATTCAATATTCAAGATTCAAAGTTCAATAAAGCCCTGGGAACATTGGCTTATGTGAACGATGAATACCGAACTGAGGTAGATCGTGGAACAACAGGACATAGAACAGATCAAGGCTATCATCGCGGGCAAGGCGGAGCGATTCAAGGATAAGGCGGGTGACGTGACCTTTGCGGGCGTCGAGGGCGGCACGGTCAAGATCGCGCCGTCCGGTTTCTGCTGGCGCTGACACGTGACCCGCATAGCCCTGGTCGAGGGCTTGCAGAAGGAGCTAGCAGCGAGATTCCCCTGGGTGGAACGGGTCATCGTGGTCAAACAGGAGAAGTGAGCCTGGTGCACGCGAACGAACCGCACCGCACGTGACCGCAGGCGGCTTGGCCGCACAGGGTAAAGAGCTTTGGGAACTAGGTCGAAATACGTTTCCGGTTTAACTGTGTTTATCTATGCGTCGCGTACACGCGACCAGTGGTCATACGGCAGTGTGCCGGGTAGCTGCAAAAAAGAGCTTGAATTCCCGCTATGAAGTGCCTATAATTTGAACCAATGGAGGGCGCACACTCATGGCAAATGATTCGTTTACACTGACACTTACACCCCAGCAGAGCGCCGAGATAAAGAAGCAGATCGGTTTCGACCTTTCTGAGATCCATATTACCAAGCGGTCACTGAACAAGCTCAGGGTCTTCCGCCTCCGTTTGAGCGAAGAGCAGCAGCAGACCATCGCCGAAGCCTGGGGCCAGAAGGTGAAAGAACTGACGGTGACGCGTTCGGTCGCGACGCGGATCATGTGATGACGGCCGTTGGCAGGCTGCCGCAGGGTCCTAACAGGCATTTCATTCCGATCGTTCCAAAGACATCCTGTAAAAAAAGGAGGTGACCTCCCTTGAAAAAAGTTTTTGCAGTCATGCTCTCATTGCTTATCGTAGCGGCATTCCTCTTTATCGGCTGCGAGAAGAAACCCGAGCCGCCGAAACCGGCCCCGGCCCCGGCAGTAGCTCCGCCGCCTCCGGCACCCGCACCTGCTCCGGCGCCGAAACCAGCGCCGAAACCCGCGCCTGCGAAGCCGGCAAAGAAATAGATCATCGCGGGACCTATCTGCATACGCCCCATTATTGCCCCCGTCAGGGGGCTTTTTCTTTGGAAAAGAACAGAGCGTTGACCGTACTGAAGCGAACGTGATGATCAATCAACCTCATTAGCAATATGAAACACAGGAAAACCCAATGACCAGGCTTACAACGGACAAGCTCGGCGATATCCTCCTGCAGGCAGGGAAACTTACCCCGGAGCAGGCGAAAGAGATCAGGATCAAGCAGGACCATCAGCGGATGAAGATCCTGAAGGCGCGCGGCGAGACGATCCACCGCGGCCGGGTCCATCTTGAGGATGAGGTGTCAGCGATCGAGGTTGCGGCCTCGCTGGAGTTCGAACAGGCCGGGGCGCCCGGCAAGATCCTGACCGAGGACGCCATTACCGAAGTTCTCTCCCAGCATGTCGGCATGCCTTTCAGAAAGATCGACCCCCTGAAGCTCAATCCGGAGGTCGTCACCCAGATCCTGCCGCGTGCTTTTGCCCGCAGGAACGCGGCAGTGCCGATCGACCGGACCGAGGATAAGCTTACGGTCGCGGTGTCTGACCCCTTTAACCTTGAGGTAGTGGAGAATATCGAGCGGATGGGATTCAAGGTCCTCCGCGTTCTCTCGCCCCGGACGGACATCCTGAAGATCATCACCGAGTTCTACGGTTTCCGTTCATCGGTAAGCGCCGCGGCCAAGGAGATCGGGTCCGAGGTGGACCTGGGGAACCTCGAACAGTTCGTCAAGATGAAGGCCGTGAACGAGATCGAGGCCACGGACAAGCATATCGTGAATGCCGTGGAATTCCTGTTCCGCTATGCGTTCGACCAGCGAGCCAGCGACATCCATATCGAGCCCAAGCGGGACCAATCCGAGGTCCGGTTCCGGATCGATGGAATGCTGCACACGATCCACAAGGTTCCCCGCCAGGTCCATCCCGCGTTCGTTTCCCGCATCAAGATGCTCTCGCGCATGGACATCGCCGAGAAGCGGCGTCCCCAGGACGGGCGCATCAAGACCGAGTACAAGGGGCGCGAGGTCGAGTTCCGCGTATCCACGATGCCGGTCGCGTTCGGCGAGAAAATAGTGCTCAGGATCTTCGATCCCGACATCATCCTGCAGGACCTGGAGGAGCTGGGCTTTTCGCCGCGGGAGTACGAGCTTTTCCGTTCCTTCATCGCCCGGCCCCATGGTATCGTTCTTGTCACGGGCCCCACGGGAAGCGGCAAGACCACCACGCTCTATTCCGCGCTCAAGACCATAGCGACGCCCGAGGTGAACGTGATCACCGTCGAGGATCCGATCGAAATGGTCTATGACCGTTTCAACCAGGTTGCCGTACAGCCGCAGATCGGCGTCACCTTTGGCACGACGCTTCGTACGATCCTCCGCCAGGACCCGGACATCATCATGGTGGGCGAGGTCCGCGATCTCGATACCGCTGAGAACGCTGTGCAGGCGTCCCTGACCGGCCATCTGGTCTTCTCGACCCTGCACACCAATGATGCGCCGAGCTCCATCACGCGGCTCCTGGACCTGGGGCTTCCCGCGTTCCTTATCGCTTCGACCGTTGTCGGCATCATGGCCCAGCGGCTGCTGCGGAAGGTCTGCAAGAATTGCGAACGATCGTATCAGCTGCTGCCCGAGGAGGCCGCCGCTGTCGGTCTTTCGACCGATCCGAGCCAGAAGATCATGGTAAAGTACGGCGAAGGCTGCTCGCAGTGCAGGGGCACAGGATATCTCGGCAGGACCGGCATTTTCGAGGTCATGGAAGTGAACGACAAGATACGGCCGCTCATCACCGAAAAGGCCGACGCCGAGTTCATCAAGCGCACAGCGATTGGCGATGGAATGGTCCCGCTCCGGGAAGGCGCGATACGGAAGATGCTGAGCGGCGAGACCACCTTTGACGAGGTGATCCGCGTGACCGGAGAAAAAGTGTAGTAAAAAATTCAAATAACATATCTTAAACAAGCATCAGGAACCAATGTTCAAAATCCAACATTGGGATCTGGATATTATTTGGGATCAGCTGTTTGCTAGTTGGAATTTCTTCCTATGGACGACTTCACCACATTCCTCACCGAACATTGGCTGCTTTTCAGCGGCGTGTTCGCCAGCATCCTGCTTGCCGCGTTCTTCGCGGCTTCGGAGACGGCAATGCTGTTCGCGAACAAGGCGCGTCTGCATCAGCTTGCCGATGAGGGCGATGCACGGGCGGAAGCGGCGATCGTTCTTGCGTTGGAGCGGAACACCCTGCACAGCAGTTTGCTGCTGGTGGAAAATCTCTTTCTCGTCCTCGCGGTGGTCCAGAGCACTGTTATTGCCCTGCATCTTTTCAGTGATACCCTGCCGGCGATCGCTGCAACGTCGCTTGTTATGACCATCGGTATCGTTCTGTTCGCGAAACTGGCGCCCAAGGGGCTTGCTGCGCGAGATCCCGACCGCCTCGCGCTGGCCGTTGCGCATCCGATGCGGCTCTTGCTGAAGCTGATATCACCGGTGTCCCGAGTGGTCACGGCCGCCGCCGACCTTTTTGCCGGGCCCGAGGCGCGCAAGGGGCTTTCGTGTACCGCGGTGGTCACGGAAGAGGACATCAAGGCGATGATCAACCTCGGAGAAGAAGAAGGGGCACTTGAGGAGGAGGAGAAGGAACTTCTGCACAAGGTCTTCGAGTTCGGCGATACCCTTGCATCGGAGGCCATGCGGCCGCGGACGGAGGTCGTCAGCCTGCCCGCAGCTGCTGCCATCAAGGACGTGCTTGCCCTCGTTTCCGAATTCGGCTATTCCCGCTATCCGGTCATCGAGAACACCGTGGACACGGTCGTCGGCATCCTTTATGTGAAGGACATCCTGATCGCCATGTCCTCAGGCGACGTAAAACAGGATGATCCCGTACAGCGGTTCATCCGGCCCGCGAACTTCATTCCCGAGAATAAACGCGTGAGCGAACTGCTGGCCGAAATGCAGAGGGACAAGTTCCAGATCGCCATCGTTATCGACGAGTTTGGCGGCACCGCCGGCCTGGTGACCCTGGAAGACCTTATCGAGGAGATCGTCGGGAACATTCACGACGAGCTGGACGCGGAGGAAAAGGACGTTGAGATCGTCGACGAGAAGAACGTGATGGTCTCCGGACAAGCCGAGATCGATGAGGTGAACGAGCTGCTGGACATCCGACTCCAGACAAAGGATTTCAACACCATCGGGGGATTCGTCTTCGGCCTTTTCGGAAGGATGCCGCGCGTCGGCGAGCAGCTCAAGTACAAGGACCTCAAGTTCGAGATCCTCGAGCTGGACGGCAGGAAGATCGACAAGATCAAGATAACGAAATTGTAAAAGCGATAAACATCTACCACGGAGGCACGGAGACAAGGAGAAAATCGGTTCAGGGCAACAGCAAAAATTCAAGATATCAGATAAAGAGTTGTCTTCATTCTTTATATTTTAATCGACTTTGTTGATTCTTGCTTGGTGTTCTCCGTGCCTCCGTGTCTCCGTGGTAGATTATGTGTTGTTATTTTAGGGAGGTGTATCGTGCGGAAGAAAGTAACAGTGATCGGTTCAGGAAATGTAGGCGCCACGCTCGCGCAGCGTATCGCCGAGACGGACCTTGCGGACGTAGTGCTGGTCGACGTGGCGGAGGGCGTGCCCCAGGGAAAGGCGCTTGACCTTATGGAGTGCGGTCCCATTCTCGGGTATGACTCCCGAGTGACAGGCTCGAACGGGTATGATGAGACGGCCGGATCGGACGTGATCATCATCACGGCGGGCCTTGCCCGGAAACCGGGGATGAGCCGGGACGACCTCCTTGCTGCGAACGGCGACATCGTCAAGGCCTGCGCTGCGGAATCCGGACGTCGTTCGCCGAATGCCGTCATGATCGTCGTGACCAATCCCATGGACGTCATGGCATTCGTGGCCATGAAGGCGACGGGTTTTCCGCGGGAGCGGGTCTTCGGGATGGGCGGAGTGCTGGATTCAGCCCGGTTCCGGACGTTCATCGCCATGGAACTGAACGTGTCGGTCGAGAACACCCATGCGTTCGTGCTCGGCGGCCACGGGGACACGATGGTCCCCCTGCCGCGCTACTCGACAGTGGCCGGGATACCGATCACCGAGCTTATGAGCTCAGATCAGATCAGCCGGCTGGTGGACCGGACACGGAACGGAGGCGCCGAGATCGTTGCGCTGCTCAAGACCGGGAGCGCCTACTACGCCCCGTCGGCGGCGACCCTTGAGATGGTCGAGACGATCCTGCTGGACAAGAAGAAGATCCTGCCCTGCTCGGTGCTGCTTCAGGGTGAGTTCGGCGTGCAGAACGTGTTCGCCGGCGTGCCGGTGAAGCTCGGCGCCAGAGGCATCGAACAGGTCATCGAGGTAAAATTGAACGATGATGAGAAGGCGGGGTTCATGAAGTCCGTGGAGGCGGTAAAGTCGGGATGCGTGAAATTCATGTAGACGAGATACGGGACAATATCGCGCAGATCTGCATCGACGCGGCGTACGACCTCAGCGAGGACGTATGCACTGCGTTCGACCGCGCGCAGGAGGCCGAGACCGCACCGGCAGCGAAAGAGGTCATCGGACTCCTCAAGGAGAACGCCCGCATTGCCCGCGAGGACCGCATTCCCCTCTGTCAGGATACGGGCATAGCGGTCTTCTTCATAGAGATCGGCCAGGACCTTCGCATCAAGAACGGCTTCCTCAACGATGCTGTCAACGAGGGCGTTCGGAAAGGTTATAAAGAAGGACTGCTCCGGAAGTCGGTCGTCGACCCGCTGTCGAGGAAGAATACAGGCGATAACACGCCGGCCATCATCTACACGGAGCTTGTTCCGGGCGACAAGCTCAGGATATCCTTCATGCCCAAGGGCGCCGGCAGTGAGAACATGAGCGCGATCAGGATGCTGCGCCCTACGGAAGGGGTCGAGGGCATTCGCGAATTCGTCCTGGAGTGCGTAAAGAAAGCGGGGGCCAATCCCTGCCCGCCGATCGTCGTCGGCGTCGGCATCGGCGGCACGTTCGAAAAGGCGGCGGTCATGGCAAAGAAGTCCCTGCTCCGGCACATTGGAAGCCCCAATCCAAGACTTGAGCTTGCCTCGCTCGAGGAGGACCTGCTCAAGGCCGTGAACCGGACCGGTATCGGGCCCGAAGGGCTCGGTGGCAAGGTGACCGCCATGGCCGTGCATGTGGAGACCCACCCGTGCCATATCGCGAGCCTGCCGGTGGCGGTGAACATCAATTGCCACGCGGCGAGGCATAAGACGATCATTTTATAGCAATGTCGAGGAATATGGATTTGTAGGGGCGGCCCTATGTGGCCGCCCGAATCAGGGCAACCACGCAGGGTTGCCCCTACGTTGCATTTAGAAGGGCCTGGTCTAGACTCGGTAATTTGAGGTTCAAGGTATATTATGGTTAATGTCATAAAAATAACTCCCCCGCTGACCGATGAGGTCATCATGAAGCTCAAGGCCGGCGATCGCGTCCTGATCACCGGGGTGATCTATACCGGCAGGGACATGGCGCACAAGTACATGGTCGACGGCCATAAAAAAGGCCAGGCGTTCCCCTTCGACCTCAGGGGCCAGGTGCTCTATTACACGGGCCCCACACCTGCACCGCCCGGAAGGGCCATCGGCGCGGCCGGGCCGACCACGAGCTATCGGATGGACAAGTATGCGCCGTATCTTCTCGAACACGGGCTCAAGGCCATGATCGGAAAGGGGCCGCGCGGAGATGAAGTGAAGGGGTCCATCGTAAAGAACACGGCCGTCTATTTTGCCGCCATCGGCGGGGCAGGCGCGCTTATCTCCAAGGCCATCAAGAAGGCGGAAGTCATCGCTTACCCCGAGCTCGGCACCGAGGCGGTCATGCGGCTCGAGGTCGAGGATTTTCCGGTCTTCGTGGTGAACGATGTGCACGGCGCGGACCTGTACAAGATGGGAGTAAAAGAGTACGGAGAAGAGAAAAAGAAATAAGAAACAATGATTTTACCGCAGGGGACGCAAAGGAACGACAGAGGCAGGACTTCACGTAACCACAGGCGGCTTTGCCGCACGCGGTAAAGCGTATTGGAAATACGTCAAAACAAGTAATTGGTTTTAACCTGAATCTATCTGTGTGTCGCGTTCACGCGACCCGTGGTTATAACGTATTGACCCGAGTAGTTTCAAGTCTTTTGTTATTTCCGGAGGTTGTTCATGCCGATCAAATCGAAGATCCGTACCGTTCCCGATTATCCCAAGAAGGGCATTATGTTCCGCGATATCACCACGCTCATCAAGGACCCGGTCGGGTTCCGTCTGGTGATCGATACCATCACCCAGCGATATATCCATGAGAACTACAACTTCAACGTCATCGTGGGCATCGAGTCCCGGGGATTCATCATCGGCGGCGCCCTGGCCTATACGCTCGGGAAGGGTTTCGTGCCGATCCGCAAGAAGGGCAAACTTCCCGCTGAGGTCGTATCGCAGGAGTATCAGCTGGAGTACGGGACGGACAAGATCGAGGTCCACAAGGACGCCATCAAGAAAGGCGACCGGGTACTGTTGATCGACGACCTGCTCGCCACCGGCGGCACTGCATTGGCGGCGGCTGCGCTTATTGAAAAGCTCGGCGGTACGATCGTGGAGATGGCCTTCATTGTGGACCTGCCGGATGTGGGCGGGAAGAAAAAACTGCTGGACAAGGGCTACAAGGTCTACGCGCTGACGGAGTTCGAAGGGGATTAAGTGGCGCAGTACAAGCAATTGGATGCGGATGTGCGCGGATAAGTCTATGAAGCTAAAGTGGAAAGCGGAGCATGGTGAACATGCGCCGCTTTTTTGTTGCCACGATAGTTATAACGCATCGTTATGAAATCGTACCAGCTATAGACAGAAATTCTTACACATGGTATTATGGTGCCAGGTAAGGAGGATTACCATGAGCGTTTCCAGTAAAATAGGGCTCCGAATAAAGGAGTTGCGGGAAAAGGCAGGAATGAGCCAGGATATGATGGCGAAGAGCGTGAACCTGCACCGGCCTACAATAACGCAGATCGAAAGCGGTGCAAGAAAAGTAACTGCTGAAGATCTCGTTGTCTTCGCCAAATTGTTTCGCGTACCGGTTGAAGACCTTTTGAATCCGGGAAAAGAACCTGATGTGCGGTTCGAGGAAGGCAAGGAAGAGAAAGCAACAAAGCCGCAGATGCGGATCAGTGTACCGCAGAAGAACCTCAGGAAGTTCAAGGAGGTGCTGCTGTACGTTCTGAATAAAGTGGGTGCTAAGGAAAACGTCGGCGAGACGGTCGTTTATAAACTACTCTACTTTATTGATTTTGACTTCTACGAAAAATATGAGGACCAGTTGGTTGGCGCCACGTATATTAAGAACAAATACGGCCCCACGCCCGTCGAGTTCGCCAAGATCGTCGAGAAGATGATCAAGGACCATGAGATAGAGAAGGTAAAGAGCGAGTTTTTCAAGCTTCAGCAGACCAAGTACCTGCCTCGTCGGAAGCCGAACCTGGCGAATCTCACGGCAGCCGAGATCGAAGTGATCGATGACGTGCTGAACCGGCTTTCGGAGATGAACGCCAGCCAGATCAGTGCATACTCCCATGGTGACGTTCCCTGGATGTCGACGAAGGATGGTGAGGCTATCGATTACGAATCGGTCTTTTACCGTACGCCTCCCTATTCCGTACGGGCATATGCAGAAGATATCGGATGAGCCGACCGTTCTATAGTGAGTTTGTTGGGACAATGTTCAAGAAGATAACCCACGTCCCGGAGTTCGAAAAGGACTTAAAGAAGCTGCTGAAGCGATTCTCTTCTCTGGAAGAGGACCTGCAGATCTTTATCAAGGTCGCGATGAACCTGTACCATAAGCAGAAGATCGACAGCAACGCGATCTTTCGTATTTCCGATCTCGGGATCAAGTCGCCGAGAATATATAAAGGAAAGAAGTTCGCGTGCCGGGCGCTGAAGGGCAAAGGAGCACAATCGGGAATCAGGGTTATTTATGCATATCATGAGGAAGTGGATTGGATCGAGTTCATAGAGATCTACTACAAGGGCGATCAGACGAGCGAGGATAGGGAGCGGATATTAAGGCATTATGAGATCTAGCCATCATGCGATGATCTGATAGAGCCTCTGAAGGGCATCGTGCGCCCATAGCTGCAGGTAATAACTAAAATGATGCAGCAGAAAGGCCCTATGACCTTTCTGTTTGAGCGATATTTTGGGCTCAATGCACCGAACATGATATGCAGGGATCATAAGATCGCACGAGCATCTGGGCCAGCAGTTCGATATCCCGGTCCTTCTTTCCTTCTTTCGCGTACTGCACCGCCAACGCGGTCAGGTCGTGCTGGATGTTCGCGTGGTTCTGGCTCGTGGGGATCACGCAGTCGCTCTTGACGATCCTGCCTTCCTTGTCGAACTCATAGCAATGATATAATATGCCACGCGGCACCTCCACCGCTCCGACGCCGATGCCTTCCTGTGGGACAACCTTCTGCCGCGGTTCCTGCCATACGCTGTCCAGCATGTCGCCGATCATATCGATCGACTCCATCACGACATGCACGCATTCCACCAACTGGGCGATATTGTTCATATAGGGGTTATGGTTCACCGGCTTGAGCCCGAAGCTGAGGGACAGTTCCTTCGCGGCAGGATGCAGGAACGCGAAATTGTTGTTCAGCCGGGCGAGAGCGCCCACGGCGAAGGACGGGCGCGAAAGCTTGCTCCACTTGGAGGTGGACTGGCCGACAATGTACTCGTTCGTCATCATCCGGTATTCGTGTTCTTTCTTGACCACACCGTCCGTTGATACGAGGTCCCCGCCGATGAAGGGATAATTCCCGTTGCCCTTGAGCGCAACGAACTCGGTCTCCCTCGTGAAGTCCGGCAGAGTGAACTGCCGGAACAGTTCGGCGGTGCGGGTGAGGTCATCCACGATATCCTGCAGGCGGTACTTGAACTTCATCAGCTCCTGTTTCTCAGGCAGCATGGTGAATCCGCCGATCACGGTCCGGGTGGGATGCATCCTCCGGCCGCCGACGCAGTCGCAGAGGTCGTTCGCGAGCAGTTTCACTTTTGCCGCGCGCTTCACCACGTCAGGATGGGAATCGATCAGCGGAAACACGCTTCCGACATTGACGAAGTCCGGTGCAGCCAGGAAATAGAGATGCAGAACATGGCTCTGGAGCGTCTCCATGTGCTTGAGCAGCAGTCGGAGCTTTTTTGTCTGGTCCGTCGGGACGATCCCGAAGGCGTTCTCGACCGCCCGGATGCTGGCCAGCGTATGGCCGATGGAGCAGATGCCGCAGATCCTGCCGCAGATCCAGGGAGCGTTCTCCCATTTTTTCCCGACCAGCATCGCTTCAAAGAACCTCGGCGTCTCGACCACTTCCCATTTCGCCTGTTCGACCTTACCGTCCTTGATGGAGATCTTGATATTGCCGTGGCCTTCCACCCGGGTGAGGTGGCGTATGTCGATGGACTGGGTGACTTTCATGAAAACCTCGTTTGCAACCACAGATCAACACAGATAAAAGCAAAGTAACCACGGATGAACACGGTAACATCAAAGGCATAACACGAATTTCACGAATAAACGAATGACACGAATGAAAGCTGTCTTAAAGAAAGTCACATCGTTTTGCCTCTATCTGTGTACATCTGTGTTCATCTGTGGTTCCAACGGTTAGATTTATTTGTGGTTCTTTATCCTTAACCGTGTCGCCTAGAGGCGCCTACTTCTGGTCATCCGTGGTTACACTTTGATCTTTACGGTCTTTCGCATTTCCGCCGCGTGTCCCGCGAACCCGCCGAAGCACTCCAGCCGGTCGAGCATGGTCTCCTCGGAGAAGCCGTTCTTTTTCATGATCTCCCGCATCTGGTCCACGTTGGCGTCCACGGTCGGGCCGCGGCAGCCCCAGCAGCCGGAGCGGCTGTTCGGGCACCAGGAGTCGCACCCGCCGCGGGTGATGGGGCCGAGGCAGGGCTCGCCCAGGTCGAAGAGGCAGGTGTTCTCGTTGGCCTTGCATTCCATGCAGACGGGGTACTTGGGCTGAACGATCGACTTGCCGAGCACCACGTTCGTGACGATCTTTTCGACCTCTTCTTTTTTTACCGGACATCCGAAGATCTGGAGGTCCACCTTCACGAAATCCTCAAGCGGCCGTGCCGTATCGTTCGTTTCGATGGGGTGGGAGCCGTATACCTCTTGTTTCACCCACGCGGGGTCCTGGAAGCGGTTCTTGAGCTGGTTCACGCCTCCGAAGCAGGCACAGGAACCGAAGGCCACGAGCACCTTGGCGATGTCGCGGATCTTTTTGAGCCGTTCGATCTCGTCATTGCGGGTTACGCTGCCTTCGATGAAAGCGATATCGTAATCGTCATGCTTTTCGGTCATGGCCTCACGGAAGGTGCGTACATCAACAAGGGAAAGAAAGTCGAGGAGCGTGGCCTCGTTGTTCACGATCTGGAGCTGGCAGCCTTCACAGGACGAGAGTTCGAAGAAGGCGACCTTCGGCCGGGAGATGGGGATGCCGAGGTAGGTCCGTTGCGTCGGTTCGCTCCTATTCACGATCAGGGCTCCTATAAAGCGGCACTATGAGCTTTAGATTCTCTCCACG
>Ga0334722_10003653_pt1 | contig 16442 bp, 11 predicted proteins | sample C3_bottom_MG_FD_207210 | JGI IMG/M metagenome (GOLD analysis project Ga0334722, IMG submission 207210) | Sediment microbial communities from Yellowstone Lake, YNP, Wyoming, USA - C3_bottom | ecosystem: Environmental > Aquatic > Freshwater > Lake > Sediment | place: USA: Wyoming | collected...
CCTCTTTCAGGTTGATGCGTTCACCACCGTGCCCTTCAGCGGGAATCCCGCCGGCGTGGTGCTGGACGCTGAAGGACTGGACGCGTCGCGCATGCAGATGATCGCCAGGGAACTCGGGAACCCGGAGACTGCCTTTGTGTTCGGACCTTCGAAGGACGATCACGACGTGGCTATCCGCTTCTTTTCGCCGAGAACCGAGGTGCCGATCTGCGGACATGCGACGATCGCGGCGCATTACGTCCTGGCACATCTCGGTCGGTCGGCGGAAGGTCTCATACGGCAACATTCACCTGCCGGCATCAGGGAAGTCATCGTATCGAGACGTCGCGATGGGGATTGGGCAATCCGCATGCGACAGGGAAGGCCGGCCTTCGAACCGCCGCTGAGGCATGCAATCGTTGCACGCATACTCGATGCCGTCTGCGCCGGGGCCGCCGCACTCGCACCGTATCCAGTGCAGATCGTGTCGACAGGTCATTCCAAGGTGATGATCGGCTTGCGAGGTATCGACGCGCTCTCATCGTTGCGACCGGACCCTGACGCGCTGACGGCTATCAGTCGTGACATCGGCAGCAACGGCTTTCACTTCTTCGTGTTGACGAATGGCGCGTCGCAGCCTTTGACCGAGTGCCGCATGTTTGCGCCGGCGGTCGGGATTCTCGAGGACCCGGTCACGGGAAACGCGAATGGTCCACTTGGTGCGTATCTCGTCAGGAACAACCTGGTCGCGCACAATGGACACGAGCTCACGTTCTGGTCGTCGCAGGGCGTCGCGATGGGCCGCCCGGGACGCGTGCGGGTGTCGGTGCGGATCGAGAATGGAGAACCGACCGCTGTTGAGATCGGCGAGCGAGCGGTCATCGTGTTCGAGGGTCGACTCGTCGCCTGCGGAGAAACCCTCGCGTGCAATTGACAGCGCCGTCGTTCTTGTGCACTTCATCACGTCTCTAGCCGTCGGTTCCAAGGACGTTGTTCACGACGCTCGCGGAAGTTGTGAAGCGGCGGGACGTGCCCAAGCGCAGAGTGCGACCGGCTGGTGTTGTAGGTTCTAGCCCTCGGCACCCTTCCTCGGAACTGCGACGATACTGAGAATGCTCCCATTACCCACCCCCATCCCATCGCCAGCATCAGGGAGGCTATCGCCCTGCCACTCGCGCGTACGGCCGGCTGGCAGTCTCGGCACCGGGTTTGTAACTGGACGACGAGCCCTGGTGACCGGAAATGCAGAGGTTAGCGAGTCTCTAGTTACAAAAGTGTTTTGTAACTGAGTCAACTGCGGTAGGCGGAAATGGTTGAAGGGCGGCTCGTAACCACTGTCGGGATAACGACTTCCAGGTGAAAGGACCAAGACGAGCCACGAACGCCTACGGATTCGAGGGGAACTACGGGGCGTACATCGAGGATTTGAAGCGCCGGAAGGGACCGGATGCGGACCAGCCGCATCGGGTGAAGTACAAGAAGCTGGTGCGCTGACGTTTGTCCTCTCGTTTGCCGGAGAGTGGCATGCCGATCATGTGACGCATCGCGTGACGTCGTGCCATTGCGCTGTCCATATAGGGGAATGGCACCATGAAGCCAGCGGACAGAAAGGCGCATTGGGAGCAGGTCTACTCCACGAAGCCGGTCACCGAGGTCAGCTGGTATCAGCCTGATGCTGCCCTCTCGCTGGCACTCATCACGCGACACGTGACGGCGCTGGATGCGCACATCATCGACGTCGGAAGCGGCGCCACCGCCCTGACCGCGCAACTCGTCGCACACGGCTACACGAACCTGTCGGTGCTCGACATCTCCGGGGCAGCGCTCGCTGCGGCGCGGGACCGACTCGGCAGCGGCGCCGAACGCGTGCGGTGGATCGAAGCCGACGTTCTCCTTGCGGACCTTCCCGCGCATCGGTTCACGTTCTGGCACGACCGGGCCGTGTTTCACTTCCTCACGGACACGCACGATCAAGCGGCGTATGCGTTGCAGTTGCGGCACTCCGTTGCCCCGGGTGGCCATGCGATGATCGCGACATTCGCGCCGGATGGCCCGCTGCGCTGCAGCGGGCTCGATGTCGTCCGGTACGAGCCGCGCGAACTAGTGGAAATCATCGGTGGCGGTGCCACCCTGATCGAAGCGCATCAGGAGACACACATGACTCCCTCGGGCGCCGCCCAGTCGTTTTCGTACTGCCTCCTTCGCCTATGATGGGCGTGGAGTCCACGCTTCCGTGCCCATGACCACGGCCGTGCGCTGCCCGCAATGTCACGCCACGCACAGTGTCCCGGGCGTGGCGTGCAGCGACCGCTTTGCGGAACTGCTGGCGCTCGACCATTCGCGCACGGAACCGTGGGGAAGCCGACATGGACTGGCCTTCTCGGCGTTCGTGCTGCAACATCCGCGTGACTATCCGCCTGACGTGCGGGACGCGGCATGGCGGATGCTGTGGCGCGTGTACGTGCAGGGCGTCGACCGCCTGCATGTCGCCAGGGAAATGCGAGCGTTGCAGGGTGGCGTACCAGCCACTGTGCCGGTTCCACCCGTCCCCGTGGCGAGCGACACGGCACGTTTGTTCGCCGTAACCATCGCCGACCTCGGTGACTTTGCAGCGGAACGCTATCCGGCGTTGCTCGATGCATGGTGCCGCGCGACACTTGCCGCATATGGTGTCTGAGAATCGTCGGTCCATCTCGGGGCGCCGGACCAGCGGCCAGTACGCCGCCGGCGTGCGCGTCGTCGGCACACGGGCCACCCTGCTGATGCTGGCGCTGCTGGGTTGCGGTGGACGGGACGCAACCACCGGTGTGCAGGCGCCGGGCACCATCAGCTACGCGTCGTCCCGGTTCACGTTCCTGGTGAACGTGCTGGCGAGCACGCTCGATCCACTCGTCGTCGGTGGCATCCCCTCGAGGTACTCGGTCAGTCCGGCACTGCCGGCGGGTCTTGCGCTGAATGCGTCGACGGGCCGGTTGTCGGGCACGCCCACCGCGCCATCGCCACTCGCCACCTACACGGTGACGGCGCTCAACTCGGCGGGACAGGCCTCCGTGCCGCTCAACATCGACGTCGCGCCGAGCGCCGCGATCACCGTGCAGGTGCAGTCATCGACGGGCGTTCAGCTGGGGTCGACGTTCGCGGGATTCAGCTACGAAAAGAGCCAAGTCAGCAAGGCGTACTTCAGTCCGGCAAACACGGCGCTCCTCGCGCTGTATGGCCGTCTCGGGCCCGGCGTCCTGCGGGTGGGCGGCAACAGCGTCGACAAGACCACCTGGAGGCCGACAGGAAACGGACTGACCGCTGGTGCCGTCTCCCCCGCCGACGTCGACCGCCTCGCGGCCTTCCTCCGCGCCGCCGACTGGAAGGTGATCTACGCGATGAACTTTGCCGACAATACGCCGGCCCAGATGGCGGACGAAGCGGCGTATGTCACCAGGGTACTTGGCGACCGCCTGCTCGGTCTTGAACTCGGCAACGAGTGCGACCTCTACCGCAGCAATGGGTTCCGCCCCACCACGTACTCCTTCAACGACTTTCTCACGGAGTGGCGCGCGTTTGCGGCGGCCATCCAGGCGCGGGTTCCCGGCGCCGTGCTGACTGGCCCCGCATCGGCGGGCAACACGACCACCTACACCGTGCCATTCGCCAAGGCGCTGGGAAACGGTATCCAACTGCTCACGCAGCACTACTACCGCGCCAACGGGCAGCTGGCGACGTCAACCATGGATCTGCTGCTGAACCCGGATCCCGGTCTCGCGTCGACGCTGCTCACGCTCAGCCGAGCAGCAAAGGACAACGGCGTCCCGGGCGGATTTCGCCTCGACGAGGCCAACTCGTTCTACAATGGCGGAGCGCCGGGCATCAGCAACGGATATGGCACGGCGCTCTGGGCCATCGACTTCCTGTTTGCCAATGCCATCAACGGCGTCGCCGGCGTGAACTTTCACACGGGGGGCAAGGGACCGGGCTACACGCCGATCGCCGACGACGGAATGAACGTCGTGGACGTGCGGCCGGAGTTCTATGGCATCTACCTGTTTGCGATGGCGGCGAAAGGGACCTTGCTTGCGACGTCGATCAATGGTGCGCTCGTGCCGCTGGCGGCGTATGCCGTACAAGCAACGGATGGCTCAATGGCCCTCGTCTTCGTGAACAGGGACCGCACCACCTGGGCACAGGTGACCGTTTCCCTGCCAACCACCACATCGCTGGCGACGTTGACCGAACTCACTGGTCCGTCCCTCGACGCGACCACGGGAGAGTTGCTGAATGGCGCGCCGATCAACGCGGATGGAAGCTGGATCCCTTCCTCGGCGCGCACCGTCGCGATTGGTGGGCGGACGCTCGTCGTACTCGTTGCCCCGGCCAGCGCGATGCTGGCGAGCGTGCGGTAGCCTCCGCCACTTGCCCGCGCTGGCGCGGCGAGCGAACCTCCATCACCATGCGCCTGCTGATCGTCGAGGACGACCCGGAACTTGCCACCGTGCTCACACGGGGGTTCGGTGAACATGCGATCGAGACATCGCACGCATCCACGGTTGCCGACGCACGCGAGATGGCGCTGACGAGCCGTTTCGATGTCCTGCTGCTCGATGTGATGCTGCCGGGTGGGTCGGGGTTCGACCTCTGCCGCGACCTGCGGCGCGCGGGCCGCGACACGCCCATCCTGATGCTCACGGCGCGCGACGCGGTGGACGATCGCGTGCTCGGGCTCGACGCGGGTGCCGACGACTATCTCACCAAGCCGTTTGCATTTCGCGAGTTGCTGGCGCGCGTGCGCGCGCTCTCCCGTCGCCGGCCGGCGCTGGTGCCCCAGGTGATCGAGGTGTCCGATCTCACGGTCGACCTTGCCTCGCACCGTGTGCATCGTGCTGGCCGCGCACTGGAGCTGACGGCCAAGGAGTTCGCCCTCCTTGAATGCCTGGTATTGCATGCGGGGCAAGTGGTGGATCGCGCGGCGATCTCCACGCACGTCTGGGACGACAACCACGATCCGTTCACCAACGTGCTCGAAGTCCTCGTGCGCCGCCTGCGGCGAAAGCTCAACGACGACACCGAACCGCGGCTCATCCAGACGGTGCGTGGAGCCGGCTACATGCTGGGCACGTGAACCGGCCTGCCCGCGCGCCCCTGCAGCAGTTGCGACTCCGGTTGACGGCGTGGTACGTCGTGACCTTCTGCGGCATCCTGCTGCTGCTCGGCGGCGGCCTGTTTGTCGCCGTGCGCCATCAGCTGTCCACGCAACTCGACCAATCGCTGCACAGCGCCACGACGGAACTGGCGCGGGCGGCGCGCATCCGCGAAATGGAGATCGGGGCCCGCGGGCGCGTGGTGGACGCCGTCGAGGAGTTGCACATCCCGGACCGGGCGCTCTTCCTGCTCGATACCACGGGAAAGCCGGTGACACCCGATACGGCGCCCGATTGGGTGCGGTCCGCCGCGCGAGCCGCGCACACAACGGTCACACGGGAAATTGCGCGCGAGCAACCCAGTGACGTGCAACTGCGGCTGCGCGCCGAACGCTTTACGCTGGCAAGTGGAGTGCCGTTCGTCGCGGTGGCGGTTGCGGACCAGGTGGAACTCGAGGACCGCTACGCCGCGCTCATTGCCGCCTTTGGCGCCGCGGCGCTGGTGGCCGTGGTGCTCGTCGCCGTTGGCGGGTCGTTTCTCGTGCAGCAGTCGCTGCTGCCCATCGAGCGCTCCATCGCTCACATGCGCCGCTTCATGGCTGACGCGGCGCACGAGATGCGCACCCCGTTGACCGTCATCCGCAGCCGCGCCGAGGTGGCGCTGCAGCAACCACGCACTGCCGAGGAGTACGCGGAGGCCATGCAAGGCGTCGCAGCCGAGACACACCGGCTGGGACGAATCGTGGACGACCTGCTCACCCTGGCCCGCGCCGACGCGGGTGAACGTGCGCTCGATCGCAGCCGTGTATTCCTCGACGACATCGTGAGCGACGCGGCCGGCGCCGCCGGCGCGATGGCGCAGGCGCGCGGCGTCGCCCTCGCGATCGACGAGTTCGAAGAGGCCCCGGTGCTCGGCGATGCGGCGCTCCTCCACCAACTCGCCATGCTCCTGCTCGACAACGCCGTCAAGTTCACACCGGCAGGGGGGCGCGTGTCCGTGCGGGTGGGCATGGCCAACGGATGCGCGAGGCTGGCGGTAGAAGACACGGGGTGTGGCATTCCCGAGGACCAGCTGCCGCACATTTTCGAGCGATTCTACCGAGGCGACCCCGCCCGGAGCCGCGGTGACGCGGGGTCGGCTGCGGACGGCGCAGGACTGGGGCTGGCCATTGCCCGCTGGATCATCGAAATGCACGGCGCCGAAATCCAGGTCCAGTCGACCGTTGGGAGCGGGACATGCATGACCGTGGTCTTTCCGGCGGCCGCGATATCCAGCGTGTCATCGTCCTGACAGGTGCGTGGCGCTAGGATGTTCGGGGCTCGATGGCGCGCGTTCCGGCGTGCCGGGCAGACGATTCCGTTCCAGACCTTCTCGAGGATCATCTCATGTCGCGAAAGACCTTGATTGCCGCCATGCTTGTTACACTCGCTGCCGCATCCGCCGGTGCCCAGGAGTCGAAGGTCACCAAGTCGTCCAAGGGCGCCGCCGCGCAGCAGGCGAAGGTGGAGAAGGCATCGAAGGAAGCGGCTGCGCTCAAGGCCGCCGCCAAGGTCAGCGAAGAGGCGGCACGTGCCACCGCGCTCGCGTCGGTGCCTGGTGCGACGGTGAAGGAAGGCGAACTGGAGAAGGAGAAAGGCAATCTGATCTGGTCGTTCGATCTCAAATTGGCCGGCAAGAAGGGCGTCGAGGAAGTGCAGGTGGACGCCATTACGGGGAAGATCATCAGCCGCGAACACGAGTCGGACGCGAAGGAAGCCAAGGAAGCGAAGGACGAGGCCAAGTCCAAGATCAAGACGGTGAAGCCTGCTACCCGCAAGCCGTAGCGCTCGCAACAGACACGGAAGTTCATGACGAGAATTCGTACCGCAGCACTGGCCATCGTCGGACTGCTCGTCGCGTCGCAGCTGCTCGCGGCGCAGCAGCCCGGCCGGGTGGTCAGCCGCATCGATGCGGTGGCCGCGGCGGAAGCGCGCGGTCCCCGGCTTGCCATCGCGCGCGCCGACACGGCTGCCGCGTCGGCGCAACTGCTGACAGCGCGTCAGTGGCAGAACCCGACGCTGTCGGCTTCGTACTCCAAGGCCACACCCAACTACCACTACACGCTCGAAGTGCCGCTCGACCTGCCCTATCAGCGCCGCCCGCGCATCGGGGCGGCGGTGGCATCGCAGCGCGCGGCACGGTATCGCTTTGCTTGGGAGCAGTCCGCCGTTCGAATGGAAGCGGACACGACGTACACCCGCGCCCTCGCCGCCCGCGCCCTGGCCGAGTTGGCCGCACACGCGGCGCGTGACGCCGACAGCCTGCGCCGGATGTCCGTGGTCCGTCGCGAGGCGGGCGATGCGAGCGACATGGATGTTGCCCTCGCGACCGTCAGTGCGGGACAGGCGGCCAATCAGGCCACCACCGACTCGCTGGCCTTCGTCTCCGCCGTGCTCGACCTGCAATCGGTGATGGGACTTGGCGCCAGTCGCGTGGACATCACGCTCGCGGATTCACTGGCTGGGCTGCCATCGGCGCCGGCTGAGCAACTCCCGGCATCGCGGTTGCTTCCGGTCGCGGCCGCTGCGGCGCAGTTGGAAGCGGCGTCGCTCACGACAACGCTCGAACAGCGCAGCGTCTTCGGGACGCTGGGCATCGTCGCCGGCATCGAAACGGGCGATCCGTCGGGCGGCGAGCCAGGGCGACTGCCGACGTTCGGTGTGGCGGTGCCGCTGCCGCTGTTCAACCGCAATCGCGGCCCCATTGCGCAGGCGCGCGCCGGCGAGGCGCGCGCAAGGGCGGAGTTGACGTTTGCCGACGTGCAGAGTCGCGCCGAGCTGGTGCGTGCGCAGCGCGAATGGCGCGCCGCGAGCGCCAAGGTGGAGCGCGACCGGCAGTTGGTGACGCAGGCCGATCGCGTGGCCGCGATGGCGCTGACCGCGTATCGTGAGGGCGCGGCGTCGCTCCCCAACGTGCTCGAAGCGCAACGCATCGCCCGCGACGTGCTGGCCGAATACGTGCGTGACATGGCCGATGCGTGGATTGCCTGCGCCGAACTCAAGGTGCTGACCCTTACCGCGGCGCCCTCGGCGCCTTGATCATGCGACTTGCTTCGTGTGTGGTACTGCTCGCATCGCTGGCGCTTGCGGCGTGCGCCAAGGACAAGGTCGAAGGTGACGCCGTGGCGGGCGCGCGTGTCGTGACCGGGGCCAAGACCGCGGTCGTCGTCGAACAACCATTCTCCGAGACCTTCGACGCCACCGCCGTGGTGAGCGGGCGTCCGGGGCATATGGCCACGCTGAGCGCGCCGAGCGTGGCGCGCATTGCGGTCGTGCACGTGGTGGTAGGCCAGCGTGTGAAGGCTGGTGATGCCCTTGTCGAACTCGATCAGGTGGCGTTCCGTGCGGCGGTGAACGCCGCCGAGGCCGCGCTCGCGTCGACGGAAAAGCAGCACGCGCGCCTGGTGCGCCTCGCCGATGCTGGCATCGCGCCGCGCCGTGATGTGGAGTTGGCGACGGCAGAGCTGGCGGCGGTACGCGGCACGGCGGAGACGGCGCGTCGACAGGCCGAACTGTCGACGCTGCGGTCGCCGATCGCTGGCGTGGTCACGCAAGTGTCGGCCGTGCTCGGCGCGACGGCCGACCCCGCGCAGGCACTGGTTCAGGTGGCTGATGGCAGCGTGCTTGACCTCGTGTTCAACCTCCCGCCGGCCCAGGCGGCGGCGCTGCGCGTCGGCGCGCGTGTCGACGTGCTCGGCGAAGGCCGGGGCGCCGCCGCGCTGGGTGATGGGACGATGACCGCAATTGGCGGTGCGGTGGACAGCGCCACGCGCGCGGTCATTGCGCGGGCGGCGGTGCGGAGCAGCGCGCGTCCGCTGCAGATCGGCGAGACCGTGACGGTGCGCATCGCGCTGGGCACGCACCCGCACGCACTGGTGGTTCCGCTGGAGGCACTCGTGCCTGATGGCGAGGAGTTCAAGGTGTTTGTTGTCGACGCGGCGGGCATCGCTCACGCGCGCTCCGTGGAGGTTGGTGGACGGTCGGAGACGCTGGCGGAGATCACCAAGGGGCTCACGGCAGGGGAACGCATTGTCACCTATGGCGCCTATGGCATGGACGACAGCGTGAAGGTGGCGCCGGCAGCCAAGCCTGCGCCGGCCGGCAAGTGACCGCGCCGCGGGATCCGGGCGGACGCACGCTGTTCGGCGTGCTGAGCGCCCAGCGGCGCGTGGTCTACCTCGTGGTTGCGCTGCTGAGCGCGGCCGGGCTGTGGGCGGCCATCAAGCTGCCGTCGGCGATCTACCCGGAACTGGTCTTCTCGCGCATCACGATCGTGGTGAACGGATCGGCGCTTGGCGCGCGCGAAGTGCTGTTCAGCATCACGCGCCCCATCGAGGAGTCCGTGGGTGTGGTGCCGGGCGTCACGCGGGTGCAGAGCCGGGCGATCCGCGGCGGGAGCGAAACGAACGTCACCTTTGCCGAGCGGACCGACATGCAATCGGCGCTCGAGCAGACACGGGCGCGGGTCAACCGCGTCCTCGGCGAACTTCCGGCCGGGCTCGAGATCGAAGTCGAGCGCATGACGCCGTCGCTCTTTCCGGTGCTGTCGTACAATCTCGAGGGTGGCGATCCCGCCACGCTGTACGACATTGCGCAATACCAGATTCGGCCGCTCTTTGCGCGCGTGCCCGGCGTGGCGCGCGTGGACGTGCAGGCGAGCGACGTGCGCGAACTGCAGGTGGTGGCCGACCCCGGCAAGCTCGCCGCGCAGGGCCTCACCTACGAGGCGCTGGCCGACGCCATTCGCCAGTCGACGACGGTCAGCGCGGTTGGGCGCATGCCGGCCAGCTACCGGCAGTACCTGATTGTCACGACCACCGAGGCGCGGGCCGCGGAGGATGTGGCCAGCGTCATGATTGGCCGCGGCCTGCATGTGCGTGACGTCGCCACGGTCACGATGGGCACCGAGGATCATGTGCGCATCGTGGCCGGCGATGGGCGTCCGGCGGCGCTGCTCAACATCACACGGCAGATTGGCAGCAACACGGTGGAGATGGCCGACAGCATCGACGCCATGGCGACGTCGGTGCGGCGCACACTGCCGCCGGGGGTGCGCTTGACGCCGATGTACGACCAGGCGCTCCTCGTACGCGAGGCCGTGGCGTCGGTGCGCGACGCGATGCTGATTGGCGCCGTACTGGCCGTCCTCGTGCTGCTGGTCTTCCTCCGGCATGCGCGCATCACCGCCATCAGCGCGTCATCGATTCCGCTGACGATGGCCATCACCGTTTTCGTGATGGCCCGCATGGGGCAGACGCTCAACCTGATGACACTGGGCGCCATGGCCATCGCCATCGGCCTGGTCATCGATGACGCCGTCGTGGTCACCGAGAACATCATCCGGCACCTGCACCTCGCGGCGGACCGGGGCACGGCCGTTCGCGAGGCCCTGCGCGAGCTCGTCTGGCCGGTGACGACATCGACGATCACCACGGTGGTGGTCTTCTTGCCGCTTGGGCTGCTCACCGGCGTCGAGGGGCAGTTCTTCCAGACACTGTCGATCACGCTCACCATCGCGGTGCTGGTGTCGCTGGTGCTGGCGCTGTCGTTCATTCCGCTGCTGAGCGCGCAGTTCCTCACGACGCGTGATGCTGACGTGGCCAGCACGTCATCCGGAGTTCTGGGACGTATCGGGGCCTGGCTCGACCGGCTGGCGGGACGTTACGAGCACCTGCTTGGACACGTGATGCAGCGGCGCGGCGTCGTGCTCGCGGTGGCGCTGGTACTCGTGGCGGGCGGCGTGGTGGCGTACCGTCTGGTCGGCACCGGGTTCCTGCCCGAAATGGACGAAGGGGCGTTCGTGCTGGACTACTGGACACCCGGAGGCACCGCGCTGACCGAGACGGACCGGATGGTGAAGACGGCCGAACACATCCTCGCCGGGATCCCGGAGGTCGAGGGCACGTCGCGGCGCACCGGCGCGGAACTTGGATTGTTCGCCACGCAGCAGAATCGCGGCGATCTCGTGGTGCGCCTCAAGCCGCGCAGCCAACGCTCGCGCTCGAGTGAAGCGGTCATTGACGACGTGCGCAAGCGCATCGAGTCCGAGGAGCCCCGATTGCGCATCGAGTTCGTGCAGATTCTTGCCGACGTGATCGGCGACCTGTCGGGCAATGCCCGCCCGGTGGAGGTCAAGCTGTTCGGCGCGGACCTCGCGCAGCTCGAAGCGTACGGCACGTCGGTTGGCGAGCAGATAGCGAAGGTCGACGGGCTCGAGGATTTCTTCAACGGCGTGAGCGAACCCAGCGCCGAGCTGGCCATGACGTATCGCACGGCGGAACTCAATCGCCTGGGCTATTCGCCGGCGCAGATCAGCAGCGCGGTGAGCGGGGCGCTCCTGGGCGCCGAGGCCGGGGCCCTGCGTCTTGACGATCGTACCGTGGGCATCCGGGTGCGTGCGCCCGACTCATTGCGCTTCAACCCACGGCGGCTCGACGCGCTGCCCGTGATTCCGTCGCCGGGCGCGCCAGCCGTGCCGCTGGGTGCCGTGGCGACGTTCGCGCCCACGGAGGCGCGCGCCGAGTTGATGCGCGAGAATCAGCAGCAATTGCTCAACATGACGGCGGACATCACCGGCCGTTCGCTGGGCGACGTCGTGCGTGACGTACAGGGCGTGCTTGCCGCGCACGCGGCTCCGGCCGGCGTGCGCGTGGAACTGGCTGGCCAGTTCCGCAGCCAGCAGCAGGCATTTGCCGCACTACTCGTCGTGCTGGCGCTCGCCGCCGTCAGTGTGGTGGCCGTGATGCTCGTGCAGTTCGAATCGTTCATCGAACCGCTGGTGGTGCTGATGGCAGCACCGCTTTCGTTCGTGGGCGCCCTCGTATTGCTGCTGGTCACGGGGACGCCACTCAACGTCTCGTCGTTCATGGGGCTCATCCTGCTGGTTGGGCTGATCGTGAAGAACGGCATCATCCTGCTCGACTTCACGCGGCACCGGATGCGCGAGGGTGGGCTCGCCCTCGAGCCGGCCATCCGCGAGGCGGCGGCCGTACGCCTGCGGCCCATCCTGATGACCACGCTGTGCACGCTGTTCGGCCTGCTGCCGCTGGCGCTGGGCCTGGGCGCCGGCAGCGAAATGCAGAAACCGCTCGCGCTCGCCGTCATCGGCGGGCTCGCGCTCTCCACTCCCATCACGCTCTTCATCGTACCGACGCTGCTCGTGGCCATCCGTGGTCGCGATTACCGCCTGGCGCCGCGCGCATAGCGCGCGGGCATCACCTCGTACCCGAATTCCCCGTCCGGAGCACCACATGATCACGATCTCACGCATTGCCGTCGCCACCGCACTCGCGGCGGCGGCGCTCACGCTGCCCGCGCAGGGCACGGGCTATCACGTCGGCAAGAAGGTGAAGGTCGGTGGCGAGGGCAGCTGGGACTATCTCACGGCCGATCCCGCGATGCATCGCGTCTTCCTGTCGCGCAGTTCGCACGTGATGGTGTACGACACGCAGAAGGACACGGTGGTGTTCGACATCCTGAACACGCCGGGCGTGCACGGCGTGGCGCTCGCGCCCGAGCTGAACCGCGGCTTCACGTCGAACGGTCGCGATTCGAGCGTCACCATCTTCGACTACAAGACGCTGGCCACCATCAGCGTGGTGCACGGCACCGGCGCCAATCCCGATGCCATCCTGTATGACCCCACCACACAACGCCTCTTTACGTTCAATGGCCGCTCAAATGATGCCACGGCCATCGATGCGAAGACGGGAACAATCGTCGGAACGGTGAAGCTGGGCGGCAAGCCCGAGACGGGCAACCACGACGGACACGGCCGCATCTTCGTGAACGTCGAGGACAAGAACGAGGTCGTGGTGTTCGACGCGAAGACCCTCGCCGTCTCGGCCCACTGGGTGGTGGCCGGGTGCGAGGCGCCGACGGGGCAGGCGATCGACCGCACCAACGCACGGCTCTTTCTCGGGTGTGGCGACTCGAAGACGATGGTGGTCGTCAACTACCAGACCGGGGGCGTGGTGGCGAGCGTTCCGGTGGGCGCCGGCGTGGACGCAGCGTTTTACGATGCCGAGCTGAAGCTCGTCTTCACGCCCAACGGCGGCGACGGCACGATGAACGTCATCATGCAGCACGGGCCCGACATGTACCACGCCGTGAGCGTGGCGCAGACACAGCGGGGTGCGCGCACGATGACGCTCGACCCGGTGACGCACAAGCTGTATACGGTGGCCGCGGAATATGGTGAGGTGCCGGCAGCCGCACCGGGCCAACGCCCGGGACGCGCACCGATGATTCCGGGATCGTTCACGGTGCTGGTGCTGGACCGCTAGGAATACGAGACAAGGCGCGCCCCGCACGGTGCGGGGCGCGCCTTGTCGTTGGTACGAACGCGGGGCGGAACCTAGAGAATCCGGTCTCCCAGTGCACTCGAGATGAGTCCGACCGCGAGTTCGGCCGTGTGGTTCGAGACATCGAGAATCGGGTTAACCTCGACGACGTCGAGCCCCACGAGCCGGCCGGAGTCGGCGATCATCTCCATCACGAGGTGACCTTCGCGCCACGAGAAGCCGCCGGGCACCGGCGTGCCGACGCCGGGCGCATGCACCGGGTCCTGCGCGTCGACGTCGTAGGAGACCCAGAGCCCGGCCGTGCCGACACTCGCGAAGACGAGTGCCTCTTCCATCACATCCGACAGGCCGCGCCGGTCGACGTCGTGCATGGTGAACACGCGCACGCCATAGGCACGCAGGTGCGCGCGCTCGCCCGGATCGAGGTCACGGATGCCCACGAGCACCGTGTGCTCGGCGCGCACCGCCGCGCCGTCGGTGAAGTGCAGTCGCGGGTCGCCATGCCCGAGCAGATGGGCCACCGGCATGCCGTGGACGTTGCCCGACGGGCTGGTCTCGGGCGTGTTGATGTCGCCGTGCGCATCGACCCACACGAGTCCCAGGCTCTCGCCGCGCGCGCGCATCGCGCGCGACGCGCCGGCGACGGATCCCGCGGAGAGCGAGTGGTCGCCGCCCAGCACCACGGGGAAGCGCCGCGCCGCGACCGACGCCTCAGTGCGTTGGGCGAGGTCGGCGCAGATGGCGGCGATGGTCGGCAGGAAATCCCCGCCGTGGGCGTCGGGAGCAAAGGTCCCACGATCGGCCACGGCGAGGTTGCCGTGGTCGAGTACGTCGTGGCCGAGGGCGAGCAGCGCGTCGCGCAATCCGGCGGCGCGAACCGCGTACGGTCCCATGTCGACGCCGCGACGGCTGGCGCCGAGGTCGAGGGGAACACCGATCAGGTCTACGTGGGTCATGAGGCGGGGTGCGGAGATGCTTGAATTGACCTTCCCGCCCCCCGTCAGCACAAGCGTGCCGGTTGCGGCGAGATGCGTGATTCCTGCATGCCGATGCGCGCGCCACTCCGGCGCGCATCGGCGGCGATATGCAGCACTATTGCCCGGTGCCGAACTGCCGCGTGAACTTCACCGTCAGCGCGCGGGACTGCGGACGCTGCCAGTTGAAGAAGCTGTCGGCTTGCTCACCGTCGTTGAGCACGATGAACAGCCCGGTGGCCGCGGTGTTCAGCCAGCCGAAGCGAAGGTTGGTGGTCCACGCCGAAGCCTGGTCGTTGAACTGTGCCAGCGACTGAATGAAGACGCGCGGCGTGAAGAAGTAGGCCACGCGCGCCCCGATGATCGACTTGATGAAGCGTCCCTGGTCGAGCTTCACGTCGTTGTAGTCGAGTAGCAGCGAGGACGTGATGGAGGCGCCGCGTCGGTACGTGAGCGTCATGGTGCCGCCGCTGCGCGTGCCGTTGTAGAATCCCGCGAAATCGCCGCGCAAGCTCATCGACAGCGCGGACGCCGCATTGGTTTCCCAGTCGAGACCGATATTGGGGAAGTCATAACTCCCCGCCGGCAGCGTGACACCGGGCGCGATCGTGAAGGGCTTCTGCAGCCCTTCGTGGTACAGGTTGACCTCGGGGCCAAACCGTCCGCCGCTCTGGAATGCCACCTCGGTGAAGTCGAGGTGCCACTGGCCGGACTGGTGGAAGCCGTCGAGACCGTAGTACTCACGGACCGTGATGTGCGGGTTCCACTCCCGGACGTGCTTCCAGCTTGGATTGCGCACCATGCGCATGATCTGCACTTCGGTGAGCGAATATCCCGGTGTCCGGTTCAGGAACCCCACCTCGGGATTGAAGTCCGCTCCGACGCGAATCAGGCGCACACTGCTGTTCCAGTCGTGCGTGAGATAGACGGCACGCACGCTGCCGGCGAAGTCGTCACCATTGCGCTTGGGCGTTTCGGTCATCGCGCTCCACGCGTCGATGGTCCATGCGTCGCCGAGCCCGAGGCGCCCGTCCACACCGAGTGTGCGATTGACGTCGTCCGGCAGTGACGCGCCCGCCGGTGCCAAGCGCGTGCCGACCGCCATGCGCTGCACGCCGATGATGCCGATGCGTGACCGCCGCCCGATCTCCTTGAGTGCGCGCGCCACCGTAAACGCCTGCGCCGACTGCACGCCTGGATCATTGGCGGTGAAGAGCTGCATCAGGCCGACCGTCGTCCCACCGACGCGCCCGGTCAGGCGGCCACCGCCCTGGATCTTCACCGGGTGGCCCAGCGAGTCGATGCCAATGCGGCGCGTGAAGAAGAGGTCCACCGCCTGCGGCGTTCCCGCCGCGAAGGTTCCCGCGTTCTCCAGAAAGAACGGGCGCTTCTCGGGGAAGAAGAGCGGAAAGCGCGTGAGGTTGCTGCGCTGCTCGTCGACCTCCACCTGCGCGAAATCGGTGTTGTACGTGAGGTCGAGCGTGAGGCTTGGCGTGAGGCCGTACTTGGCGTCCACGCCGACTGCCGTCGGGTACGTCGCCTCGGAGGCCGTCGCGAAGTTGTGCTGTGCCGTGCCAAGCATGTACGGCGTGACGGTGGCGACTCGGCGGACTGGAACCTGCAGGCCGGCCAGGTCGCCGGCCTGCGACATGCGGTACAGGTTGAACTGCCGCGAGATGGGCGACCAGAACGTTTCCTCGTTCCGCCGCCGGATCATGCGCACGAGGTTGAGCCCCCAATCCTGCCGTGCGCCGCCGCCGTATCGCAGCGTCGAAAACGGGATACGGAACTCGGCGTACCATCCCGCGGAGTCGCGCGAGACAGCCACTTTCCAGCTGCCGTCCCAGTTGAGGTTGAATCCGCCCATCGCGCCGGCCTGCGTGCGATTCTGTCCGGTCGGCGTGACGCCGCCGCCCTCGCCCTCCCGGATGATCTGGCCGTCGTACTCCACGCCCGCGGGCGTTGTGGCGAAGAGGAATCCGTTCTGCCGGTCCTTGTACGTGTCGAGCAGGATGCCA
>Ga0334722_10003654_pt1 | contig 16440 bp, 13 predicted proteins | sample C3_bottom_MG_FD_207210 | JGI IMG/M metagenome (GOLD analysis project Ga0334722, IMG submission 207210) | Sediment microbial communities from Yellowstone Lake, YNP, Wyoming, USA - C3_bottom | ecosystem: Environmental > Aquatic > Freshwater > Lake > Sediment | place: USA: Wyoming | collected...
CTGGCCTTGCTGGATGAGTAAACGGGCATTCTCGGCGATGGTGTCCAGCCTGTCGGAGAGCAGCAACCGCACCGGCATGGCCTTGAGCTCTTCCCGCACCTGGGCGACGGGGAAATCGTTTTCCAGAAGTTCCGTGACCTTTTTGATGACCGTTTTGACCCGCTCGCTGCTGGCCTCGAAATGGAAATCTCCCCGTTCGAGGACATTGAAAGCCTTCTCGTACAATTCCTGGAACAAGAGCGCTTTCCAGCTGGTCCAAACCTCCGAGCCGACCGCCCTGACATCGGCCACGGTCAACAGCATGAGCATCTTGAGGTTCTCGCTGGTCTCCATCTGACGGGCAAACTGGACGATCATGTTTTCGTCATGCAGGTCGCGACGTTGAGCGATATGGGCAAAGAGCAGATGCTGACGCACCAGGAATTCCAGGCGCTCGCTATCCTCCCGCGACAACCCCATGCGGCGGGCGATGGTCGGAATCATGGCCGCCCCCTTTTCCGCATGGCCGCCCCCCTCTCCCTTGCCGAGGTCGTGGAACAGCACCGCCAGGAGCAACAACTCTCGCTTGCCGATCTGGGTCGCTACCTGGCAGGGAAACGGCAGTATGTCACGCGATGCCCCGGTGAGCATCTTTTCCGCCTCTTCCACAGCAAAGAGGGTGTGAATGTCCACGGTATAGATGTGGTACATATCATGCTGCACCTTGCAGTAGATATGCTCCATTTCGGGAATGAAGCGGTTGAGAAATTCCAGATGGTGCATCTGGCGCAAGGTTTCGGTCACATCCTTGGGTGCCCGCAAAATCGCCAGAAACGACTGGTTGACCTCCCGGTTGCGCCGAAATTTATCGTTGACCAGATGCAGACTCTTGCGGACCAACCCTTTGACACGCACGTTCAGCTTGACGCCATGCTTCTGGGACAGCTCGAAGATCCGCATCAGCACCGTCGGGTTGCGTTCGACCACCGATTCATCCGGGACAATCAGTTCGCCTTTCAGGACAAAGCAGCCATCACCCACCGGACGACGTACGAAGTAGCCGAGGATCCTGAGCGCCCCTTCGTCGCGCCAGATGCAGCGCGATACCAGGCTGGAGGCGAAATGTTCAACCCGGTTGGCGTGACGGTAGTAGTCCCGCATGAAGTCCTCGACCGCCAGCACCCGGTCCCGGTCCTTATAGCCGAAAAATGCGGCCAGGTGCACCTGGGCATCGAAGGTCAGCTGGTCGTTTTTACGACCGTTGAAATAGTGCAGCTCGTTGCGGATGCGCCAGAGATAATCCAGTGAGGCGAAATACCCTTCCAGCTCCTCTTCGCTCAGCACCCCCTTGATGATCAGCTCCTTGGGATCGCGGAACTTGAACTTGATGCGGGCCACCCACATGGCGGTCTGCAGGTCGCGCAGCCCCCCTTCCCCCTCCTTGAGGTTGGGTTCCAGCAAATACACGGTTGAGCCGTACTTGTCCCGACGGGACGTCATGTCGGCCAGCTTTTCCTTGATGAACTTGTCGCTGGATTTAGGGAGTATCTGATTGAAGATCACCTTGGAAAGATTGTCGAACAACACTTTGCTGCCTTTGAGGTAACGGGCATCCATAAGGGCGGTCTTTACCGTGCCGTCGCTGGTGGCCATTTCAATGCAGTCGGCAATGACCCGCACGGAATACCCCACATCGAGCCGCATGTCCCACAGGAAATAGAGCAGTTTCTGGGCGATGTCCTCGACCTGCGGCACCGGCAGGTTGCCGTCATGCAGAAACATGATGTCGATGTCCGAATAGGGGTTGAGCTCACCGCGGCCGTACCCGCCCACCGCCACCAGCGCAATGTGCTCCATCAGGGCGCCGCTGCCGTCCAGGTCGTAAATGATGCAGTGCAGCAGCTTGTTGATCAACTCATCGGTCATGTCGCAGATCAGATGCGCCACGTCGCTGCCCGAAGCCCCGGCGATGTGCAGCTTCCTGATCTCGTCGCGATAAAAGCCCAGAAAATTCTTGCAGCCAGAAAAATAGAGGGGCCGTTTCTCTTCGAACCCGGCCATACCCGCATCGCCAACGGCATTGATGTCGTCGGGAAAATACTGATCGATATAAAATTGCATGCTTCCTCCACTACAATCGTTATGCTCTTATCCTACGAATCCAAGGGCCAAGGCAACGATTTTTTCGCTTCCCGGCAGGGGCGAAGCCCCTGTGATTCGCCTTGGCAAATACCCGAATTTTCTGTATAGTGAACCAGTTTTACGAGAACTGCTCTTACATACGTACGTCGCGAGACCCCACATGCCCCTGCGGTTATTCCGTATCATCAGCCTGCTTCTGGTTCTGGCGTTTTGGCCTGCCGTTTCCTGGTGTGCCCAGACCGGCAGGTCGCTCGTACAGGTGCCCAAAACCGTCGCACCCGCCGTCGGCAATCGGGTTGCTCTGATCATCGGCAACTCAGCCTACCGCGATGCGCCACTCAAAAATCCGGTCAACGATGCCACCGATGTGGCGGCAGCACTCAGAAAAGCCGGCTTTACGGTGCGGCTGCTGACCGACGCCACGCGCGAGCAGATGGACAAGGCGATTTCCGCCTTTGGCCGGGAGATCAAACCGGGCGGGGTCAGCATGCTCTATTATGCCGGCCACGGCATCCAGGCAGGCGGGGTCAACTACCTGATCCCGGTGGACGGCGCCATTACCAGCGAGGACGAAATTCCATCCCGCGGGGTCGATGTCAACCTGGTGCTGCGGAAAATGGACAGCGCCCGCAGCCGGGTCAATATCGTTATCCTCGATGCCTGCCGCAACAACCCCTTTGCCCGCAGCTTCCGCTCATCAATCCGCGGCCTGGCCCAGATGGCCGCCCCCAAGGGGAGCGTCATCGTCTACGCCACCGACCCCGGGTCCATTGCCGCCGATGGCAGCGGAAGAAACGGCATCTTCACCAAGCATCTCCTGAGCCATATCGCCTCGCCCGGCATCGAGATCGAACAGATGCTCAAACGGGTTCGCAGCGGCGTGGAGAACGAAACCAGGGGACGCCAGATTCCCTGGACCAACACGTCGCTGACCGGGGATTTTTTCTTCGTTCCCGGCACACCAACCGCGAACGTCCCATCTGGCGCACCACCTGTCGCCATTGACAAGCCGCAGCAACCGGAAGCGGCACTCCCGACCACACCTCAGACGCGCCAAATCGGCGAGGTCGAACTGACCGAAGCGACCGTGCAGGGGCGCCATCATCTCAACTTCAAGGCGTCCGGCGGCTCATCGTCCGGTGACGCAGTTGCCAGGCGCATTGCATCCCAGAAATCCGCCATGACAAAAATCCGTGCCGCTGCCCTGTCCGAACTGACGGCCCCCCCCTTCAACTTCGATACAGCCAAGGCGGATGGGATCATAAAGAACGGCGAAGTCACTGACTTGAGTTACGGCGACGGAGGTTCCACGGCAGACGTCACCTACCGCATCATCCTCCCGTGAGGGGTGCGTGATGAAGCTGATTGACTTCTGCAACCATATCTGTCACCAATTGCCGGAGCGAAGTTTCCTCTGGCTCTGGAACCCGCCGTTGCTCTGTGCCCGCTGCACCGGTTTCTATGCCGGCGTTGTCGCCGGCGGCATCCTGCTGGCTGCCAGCCGCGGCCGCCTTGCACGGAGATCAGTGGCGCTGCTGGCCGTTACCGGTCTGATGACCGGCGCGGAGATTGCCCTGGAGCACTTCGCCGGATGGCACTCCTCGAATGCCATCCGCGCCATTACCGGATGGCTGTTCGGCACTGCCATCGGCATCGGACTGCTGGCACCGCTGTATGCATACCTGGCAAAGCGTACCATATCTTGAATGCTGTTTATAAAAGGAGGTCTATCATGACTAACCAACTCAGAATCTCATTCGGCTGCATCGTCCTGCTTATCATGTGGTCCTTGGCCTGCGCGCCGCCGCCGGTCACCATCCGCACCGAGGTCACCTCGAAGCCGAGCGGTGCGAGTGTAAGCTTTGGCCGCATGAAGGACGCCATCAACGAGCATCTGGGGGTCACCCCCTACACCAACAACCTCACAGGCCCGGCTCCGGCCTGGGCGGCCGGCTACTACCGCGTAGAGAAGAAGGGGTATGCGCCCCAGATCCAATATGCCAAGGAGACCTACAGCAACCGGGCGCTTCATTTCGACCTGTTGCCGTTGCCGGCCCTGCCGACCCCCCCCAAGGTGGTGTATCCCGACCCCGAATCGGTAGCCATCAAACCTCTGACCCTGGACATTCCTGAGGCCAATACGCTCAGAATCGACCCCAACAGCAAGATAGCCACCATGACCTTCAAGCAGCAGGAAGGCACCGGTGCCGGCTCCCTGGTAGCCGACTCGCTGATCCTCAACCTGCAACGACTCGGCTTCAACGTCATCGACCGCGAGCTGATCGAAAGCGTGCTCAAGGAGCACAACATTATCGCCGAGGGCAAAACAACCCTGAGCGACCTGGAAGTCTCCAAGAAAATCGGTCAGCTGTTCAACGCCGACTACTTCGTTTCCGGTGCCATCACCGAGTACACGGCCCAGAGCCAGAACGTGCAGCTTTCGCCGATGATTCCCGAAGAGGAAAAAGTTCGCTACATCGAGGACTACAACCGCTACGTGCGTTTTTACCAAGATGAGGAAATCACCCCGCCTCAGATAGCCAAGTCGATCCAGGAATGGGAGCTGGAATACACCAGCCGTCCCAAGAGCTCGTTCATCAATTTTGCCAAGGTCGGCATCACCCTGAAAATCGTGGATATCAGAACCAGCAAGATCGTGTGGGTCGGCATCGCCTACACCTCCGACCTCCGGTTGCAGGATGCCATGAAGCGGATCGTGGATGGCATGATCAAGAGTTTCACCGCCTCCAGACCTCAGCCGGCCCCGCCTGCTGCCGCACCGGCACCGGCCGCTCCGGCGTCAGATGCCAAGCCTGCTGCTGCCTCGGGTGAAGCTGCTGAACAGGCGCCTGCTGCAGTTGCCCCCAAATAGCCTTTCCGCACACGCAGTGAGAGGTCTTGCAAAGCCCCGCCACCGCGGGGCTTTGCCATATGGCGCGTGTGGCAATGTACGCTGTTTGGCGATGCAGCACACGTCTGAAACGAAACGGGAACAATTCCACGGAACAGTATGTCTAATCAGATAGCTGCCCCCCCGGCACATGACGACGCAGATCAGGTGCAAGCCGCCCAACGGGGAGACGTGGCGGCCTTTGAATTCCTTGTGCGCACCCATCAGAAAGCCATGCTGAATGTGGCCTACCGTCTGACCGGCGTGTACGAGGATGCCTGCGATGTCGTTCAGGATGCCTTTCTCATCGCCTGGCGCAAATTGGGTGATTTCCGCAGCGAAGCCCGCTTTTCGACATGGCTGACCAGCATTGTCATCAACCAGAGCCGAAACAGGCTCAAACAGATGCGTCAGCAGGAACGGCGCCATGCGCATTCACTTGATGCGCCGATAGCGGGCCACGACGACCCGCCGTCGGCAACGACGGACGGAACACCTTCCGTTTTGGAGCTTTTGGAGGAGGTTGAGCTGCGCAGAGCGCTGCAGCGCTGCATAGAAGCCCTGACGCCCGAATTTCGGGAGGTGCTGGTGCTGCGGGATATGCGGGAAATGTCATATGAGGATGTGGGCGCATCGCTTAATCTGCGTGAAGGGACGGTCAAATCACGCCTGTTCCGGGCGCGCGATGCGGTCAAAAACTGCCTGAAGCGGGCAGTGGTGACGACATGAACACTCACGACGACATACGTACACAACTTGCCGCCTACTGTGGTGATGATCTCGACCAGGCCCAGCGGTCCGCTGTCGAATCCCATCTGGCGGGCTGTGCCGACTGTCGCGCCGAACTGGCCGAACTGGAGCTGGTCCTGAGGCTGGTCCGCAGCGAACGGGAGGTAGACCCGCCCCCCTGGCTGTCGGGACGCATCATGGCCCGGGTACGCGAAGCGCAGCAGATGCGCCGGCCCTGGTGGCAGCGGCTGCTGTTCCCGCTGCACATCAAACTGCCGCTGGAAGCGGCGGCGCTTCTGGTGGTATGCATCACCGGCTACTATCTGACCCGCACGGTGGAAACGGAGCTGGCCGTGCCCACGCTGCGGCAGGCGGTGCCGGAGACGCCTGGCCAGGTACCGCAGTCGGCACCCAAAACCGGCTCTGCCGGCATGGATGAGCGGCTTGCATCCCCGGCTGATCGCCAGCCCCCACCTTCGCCATACCCTCAGATGCCGCCGGAATCCCATACAGTGCAGGATACGACCTCCCCGACTCCCCGGTATGCGCCACCGCCCTCCACAGCAGCAAAACCGTCGTTGCCGGCAACTGCGGCACCTGCCCCCGCCACCACCCCGCTCCCCCGTTATGAGCAGGACAAAGGGATGGCAGACACCGGCATGGACACCATGCAAGCGGCCCCGAGGGCTGAGAGCCGCGACTGGGCTCCGCAGGCCTCAGCCCCCGCGCTACGAAAGAAGTCATCCTCCAAAAGCGAACAGGGGATAACGCTGTCAAACGAGATGTCTGGCGCCGCAGGCCGCAGCATGGCATCACCAGCCACCGTGACTCCGCTCACCATCAGGCTCAGCCCGGCCGATCCCGCTACAGCAGGCCAAGCGGTACGACAGGCTTTCCTGCAGTCGGGCGGCAAAGTGCTGGAATCGGCTGCCGGCACGCCGACCGGCTCGATCTCGGGTCGCATCCCACCGGCACGTTTCAAGGAACTGCTGGAGCGCCTGGAACGACTCGGGCGAGTCACGGAGAAGCCGACAACGCTGGAGGGGCAGGAACTGCTCGAAGTGGTCATCAGATGGTAACGAACGAAGCCCAACATACAGCCCCACCTTGCCACTATGGCTGGGTAATCGTGGTGGTCGGCTTTCTGATCATTTTTGCCTGTATCGGGCTGGCCCGCTACGCCTATACCATGCTTCTCCCCTCCATGCAGGCCGGGCTTGGGCTCAGCTATGACCGAATGGGATTTATCGGCACCGGCAACTTCTCCGGCTATCTGGCGGCAGTCATCCTGGCGCCGCGGCTGATCCGGCGATATCGCCCGCGCCGTGTCATCACCATCGGGTTGACCATCACAACCCTTGCCATGCTGGCAATAAGCCGCTGTCAGGGCTTCGCGGAACCGCTTATGCTGTACACACTGGTCGGCATGGGTACCGGATTCGCCAACATCCCCACCATGGCGCTGATCAGCTACTGGTTTCGCAGCGAACGACGCGGCACGGCAGCTGGCCTGATCATCGGCGGCAACGGGGCCGCCATCGTCCTGGCAGGCTTTCTGATTCCCCTTTTGAATCGCTGTTTAGGTGCCGATGGCTGGCGCACGGGCTGGCTGATACTCGGCCTGGTGTCGCTGATCGTCGCCATTCTGGCGGCCTGGCTAATCCGCAACCAGCCTTCCGACATGGGGCTGGAGCCGCTCGGGCACAGCCAACCTGTCGCTCCCGAGCAGCTCATAGCCCACGAGGAACGTGGCGACGGCGCCGTCCTGGTGCGACTGGGGCTGCTGTATCTGGCTTTTGGCGCTACCTTCATGGTGTACGGGACCTTCATCGTGACGACCATGGTCAAAGAAATGGGGTTCAGCGAAAATGTGGCAGGAATGTACTGGTCGTGGGTCGGCCTGTTCAGCCTTTTTTCAGGGGTAGTCTTCGGAGCGCTCTCTGACCGCGTCGGACGTAAATTGGGATTGGCGCTGGTATTTGCCGTGCAATGTGCCGCCTATCTGTTGGCAGGGTGCATGCTCGGCCGGGCGGGGCTGATTGCGTCCATTATCCTGTACGGTTCGACGGTGTTTGCCATTCCGGCCATCATGGCCGCCGCCATGGCCGATTATCTCGGTCTGTTGCGTTCAGCCGGCGCCTTTGCCACCGTCACCATTTTTTTCGCTGTCGGCCAGACCGTAGGCCCCGGAACTGCCGGCATGATCGCCAAAGCCAGCGGCAGCTTCAGCAGCGCCTATCTGCTGGCATCCGCGATTACTGCTCTGGCGGCCCTATTCGCTCTTATGCTGCCCCGGCCACGTCGTTGAGGTAGCGCTGGTCAGACGGCGCAGCCGTCATGCAGCTTTGCTGCCCGCTCATCGATAGAACAACCCGCCGCCCAGACTCCCCACCCGGTCCACGACCAGTGCCATGCCGAGCGACATGACGGTAATGCCAGCCGCCGTGACATAGGAGAACCACTGGCCAGTAAAGAACCCCATCCCCAACAGCCCCGCTGTAAAGACATTGATGCAGAAAACCGCGCCGGTAATGGTCAGCATTCCCATTTTGGTTTTGATATCCAAAGTGCGCAGGGGGCCTACCCCCATAGCGATAATGAGCAGCAAGAGGTATTCTGCCATACCCGGCAGCACCAGGAAAAGGAGGCCTGCACCGGTGGTGAGTACGAGAGCCCGTTGACGCCGCGCCCGTTCGCTCGCCACGTTCCGATCCTCCTCCGCCCGGAGCACATCCAGCTGTTCTATGTTGTAGGCAACCCCTCTGCAGTCAGGGCATTCCACCATCTTTAACTGTTTGCCCGTCAGCCGCCCCTGATGCACCGTTCCCACCTGATCATCGCTCAGCCAGGAGCCGCATCTGGAGCATACCCAGGTCAGAACGTCACCGCATCTGCCGGACGCGGACGCATCTGGTATTTTGTCGCCAGCGTCAGGGACGCCGTCCGCATGCGTCATGCCACCCTCGTGGCAGTACCGGCGGGCGGCAACCGACGACGTCGAGACGGTGGCGTGCTGTCTCAGTTGCGCCGCCATCTCCGTTTGGGTCAAGGGTTTATCATTGTGTCCCGGCACGTTCATGCGTCGCCCCTACCTGATGTCGATTGAATCCGCCACAACCGGCTCGCCTCGTCTGGTCAACAATAGCAGACATCTCCGCCATAGCAAACAGCCTTTCCACTCTTCCCTGCTCATCATTGCGGCGTGTTCACAAAATATTTATCATTCGCGTACTTTTTTCGGGAACCTTTCCGGGGCGCCGGGTGTCCAAGCAGACAAAGACCATATATTTCCCCAGGAGGTACACATCATGAAAACAGTACTGTTGGCAGTGACGCTCGTGGCGCTCAGCCTTGGGCAGACATGGGCCGGGAACGCCGGCGAAGCGGTCGAGGTGCGCATCGTCAGCGATGATGGCCACATCCTGCATACCTATCCGGTCAGGCAGAAGCGCGGCATCAGAAAGGTGTATGCCGAGGCGGTCAAAGGGGACCATTACCGCATCGAAGTAAAAAACCGCCTCAACCGCCGAGTAGGCCTGGTGATCGCAGTGGATGGCCGCAATATCATCAGCGGTGACAAATCATGGCTGAAGAACAGCGAGCGCATGTACATCCTGGAACCCTACGAATCAGGACAATTCTCGGGCTGGCGCACCGGCCAGGACCGCATCAACCGGTTCTATTTCACCGATGTGCCCGACTCCTATGCGGCGGCGTTCGGTGATGAAAGCGCCATGGGGGTGATCGCTGTCGCGGCGTATCCCGAGGTGCGCAGGTACGAACCGCCGGTTTCCCTGTCGCGCCCCACCCAGCCCTACCCCCACGCACTGGAGAACAGGGATGGTTCAGGCGCCGGCGTCGGCTCCGGGAAGGCGGAGCGATCGGCTCCTGCTCCGGCTGCAGCCGCCCCCTCTATCGCCGCTTCAAAAAGAAAATCAGCCGCAAAGGCCGAACAGTCCATGGACAGCGCCGGCACAGGATATGGCCGCGAGGAATACTCGCCGATGCAGATCGTGGCCTTTGAACCGGAATCGAGAGCCGTTGAAACCGTGTATGTCAAATACGAATGGCGCGCGACCTTGTGCCGGCTCGGGGTCGTCACATGTGAGCAACCGTTGCGGCGCCCCCCCAACCGGTTGTGGGATAATGGCGGCTTTGCCCCGCCTCCGCCGGGTCGATCATAAATATTTACTCGTCCCACAAGCAGCCATCGCCCTGCATGAAATGTCTCTGCAGGGCGATGGCATCCCAATGTGAGCTGTCAGTATTTTTGCAGAGTGTTATCTGTTAGCAAATTATTTGACGTTCCCCCCTGCAGATCGCTGCTGACCCCAAATGCATTTACCTGTGCAATTTCCTGTGCTCTGTTGGCATGTTATGCCACAGCAACTCGTTAAGCAGTCACATTAGTTATGCTTGGTATACAGTTTGCCTGTGATAGGGAAAACTATCCACGAGGAGAATAATGTGAACAACCTGTCGTGGTCCGAGGACTATTCCGTGCATGTTTCCGCCATCGACAACGAGCATCGTCTGCTGATATCCCTGATTAACGATTTTGGACAGGCCATGGACACGCAGGAGAACGTGCAGGTCCAGATTGTCGGCGATACACTGGAACGCCTTTCCCGCTACATTTACCGGCACTTCGAATCGGAAGAGCGATTTCTGCTGTTCAACAACTATCCGGAATTCGATACACACAAGTCAGAGCATACGGAGCTACTGGGGAGACTCGAGCGCTTCGTTGCCCGCTTTACCTTGGAAAAGCGGGCCGTCAACGAGCAGATGTTGTTGTTCCTCAAGGACTGGCTGGTGCGCCACATCATCCTGCATGACTGCAAATTCGGCAACTACTACCGTGACAAGGAGCTGACGGGCCGTTTCGACTGACCAGAAACGGGATTCACTGACAAACGCCCCGTTCCGGCAAGCGGAACGGGGCGTTTGTGCACGCAGAACCAGAGATGTTCACAAAGAGCGGCCGCAGGATCAAGCCATTACTACAACCAAATCCTCTTTATCCACCTTTTCGCCTTCCTTGAACTTCACTTCCGCGACCACGCCATCCGCCTTGGCCTTGATGTTGGTCTCCATCTTCATGGCCTCGGTCACGAGCAGCACATCGCCGCTCTTTACCTCATCGCCGGGCTTGACATTGACCTTGAGCACCTTGCCCGGCATGGGGGCGCCGATGTGGTTGGGATTGCCCTTGTCCGCCTTCTCGCGCACCGCTTCATCGGTCTGCACCGACTGGTCACGCACGGTCACCGAGCGGGCATTGCCGTTCAATTCAAAATAAACCTGACGGGTGCCGTCCTTCTGCACTCGGCCGATGGCATTGAGCTTGATGATCAGGGTCTTACCCGCCTCGATGTCCAGCGAGGTCTCCTGGCCCGGTTCCAGCCCGTAAAAGAAGATCGGTGTCGGAATGACCGACGTGTCGGAGTAGTCCTGGCGGTGGCGGTCGAACTCGGGAAAGACGTTCGGGTAGAGAATGGCCGAGATCAGCGCCTTGTCGTCGATTTTATGGCCGAGGCGCTCCTCAAGCTTGAGGCGCTCCTCGTCGAAATCCACCGGTTCCAGCAGTTCGCCGGGGCGGCAGGTGATCGGTTGCTGGTCCTTGAGTATGATCTTTTGCAGAGCCTCGGGCCACCCTTGATACGGCTGACCGAGCATCCCCTTGAACATGCCGACGACCGACTCGGGAAAGGCCAGCTCCTCTTTGGATGTAAAGACATCTTCCGGTTCCAGGTTGTTTTTGACCAGGAACATGGCCATGTCGCCCACCACCTTGGAAGAGGGGGTCACCTTGACGATATCGCCGAACAGCATGTTGACCTTGTGATACATTTCCTTGCACTCGTCCCAGCGTTCGATCAAACCCAGGCCCGCGACCTGGGGCTTGTAGTTGGAATACTGGCCGCCCGGAATTTCGTGGTGATAGACCTCGGCGGTACCCGACTTGAGGCCGGACTCGAACGGGGCATAGTAGTCGCGCACCGTCTCCCAGTAGTTGGCAAGCTGTTGCAGACCGGCGGCATTGACCTGCGGGTCGCGCTCGGTTCCCTCCAGGGCCGATACCAGGGCATTCAGATTCGGCTGGGCAGTCAAACCCGAGAGAGACGACAGGGCGGCATCCACGATGTCCACGCCCGCTTCGCTGGCCATCAGCAGCATGGCTCCGGCGTTGCTGGAGGTGTCGTGGGTGTGCAGATGCACGGGAATGCCGATGTTTTCCTTCAGGGCTTTTACCAGCTTGTAGCCGGCAAACGGCTTGAGCAGACCGGCCATATCCTTGATAGCCAGTATATGGGCGCCCATTTTTTCCAGTTCCTTGGCCATGCTGACATAGTATTCCAGAGGATATTTGTCCCTCTTGGGGTCCGTGATGTCACCGGTGTAGCAGATGGCGGCCTCGCAGATCTTGCCGCTCTTGCGCACCGCCTCCATGGCGACTCGCATGCCGGTGGTCCAGTTGAGCGAATCAAAGACGCGGAAGATGTCTACCCCGGAATTGGCCGCCTCTTCCACGAACTTCTGCACCACGTTGTCGGGATAGTTGGTATAGCCCACGGCATTGGAGCCGCGCAGCAGCATCTGGAACAGAATGTTGGGTACCGCCTCGGAAAGCTTGTGCAGACGCTGCCAAGGGTCTTCCCTGAGGAAACGCATGGAAACGTCGAAGGTGGCGCCGCCCCAGCACTCCAGGGAAAAGAGATCGGCCCCCAGGTAGGAGGTCGGCTCGGCGACTTTCAGGATATCGTAGCTACGCACGCGGGTAGCCAGATTGGACTGGTGGGCGTCGCGCATGGTGGTGTCGGTGATCAGCAGTTTTTTCTGTTCCAGAACCCATTTGGAGAGCCCTTCGGCCCCCAGTTTCATGAACAGGTCTTTGCTGCCGGCCGGCCGGGGTTGGGTAAAGTCGATTTCCGGCACGCGGGCTTCGATCAGCTCGGCTGACTTGAGCGGCTTGACCACACCGGGCGCACCATTGACGATCACATCGCCCAGGAAGGAGAGCACCTTGCTGGCGCGGTCCTTCTTCTCGCGGAACTTGAGCAGTTCCGGGTGCTTGTCGATGAAAGAGGTGTCGCACTGCCCCTTGAGGAATACCGGATGGGTGACCACGTTCTCCAGGAAACCGATGTTGGTTTTGACGCCGCGCACGCGGAACTCCTGCAGGGCGCGATGCATGACGTGGGCCGCCTCCTTGAAGGTCAAGCCCCAGGAGCTGACTTTCACCAGCAGGGAGTCATAGTGCGGCGTGATCTTGGCGCCGGTAAAGGCGTTGCCGGCATCCAGACGCACGCCGCAGCCGGCGGCCGAACGATAGGTGGTCAGGGTGCCGAAATCAGGGGCGAAGTTATTGCCCGGATCCTCAGTGGTGATGCGGCACTGGATGGCATAGCCGCGCATGTCGATGGCGGCCTGGGTGGGGATGTTGATCTCCGGATCGGAGAATTTGTACCCCTGGGCCACCAGGATTTGGTTCTGCACCAGATTGCGGCCGGTGATCATCTCGGTCACGGTGTGTTCCACCTGGATGCGGGGGTTCATCTCGATAAAGTAGTGATTCCCCTCGCCGTCCACCAGGAACTCGATGGTGCCGGCATTGCGGTACTTGACATGCCCGGCTATTTTGAGAGCTGCGGTACAGAGCTCCTCGCGCTGGGACTGGGTCAGACAGAGCGAGGGGGCAAATTCGACCACTTTCTGGTGCCGGCGCTGTACCGAACAGTCGCGATCGAAGAAGTGCACCAGGGTGCCGTAATTGTCCCCCATCACCTGTACTTCGATATGTTTGGGATTCTCGATGTAGCGCTCCAGAAAGACATCAGCGTTGCCGAACGAGGCCTTTGCTTCGCTGCTGGCAGCCACCAGACCTTCCAGAAGCTCCTTTTTGTTGCGGGCGACCCGCATGCCGCGCCCGCCGCCACCGGCCGATGCCTTGATGATGATCGGATAGCCGTACTCCTTGGCAAATTTGAGGGCTTCTTCTTCCTTGGTGATCGGATCCTCGGTTCCCGGCACCACGTTGACGCCGGCGGCAATGGCTGCCTTGCGCCCCGCGACCTTGTCCCCCAAGGCACGCATCATGTCGGCTGTCGGTCCAATGAAGGCAATGCCGGCCGCCTCGCATCTCTCGGCGAATTCGGCATTTTCAGCCAGAAAACCGTAGCCGGGGTGAATGGCATCCACATCGGCCTTGAGCGCCAGGGCAATGATCTCGTCTATGCCCAGATAGGCATCAATGGGCGCCTTGCCCTTGCCGATGTGATAGGCCTCGTCGGCCTTGTAACGATGCAGGGAGAGCTTATCCTCTTCGGAGTAGATAGCCACCGTGCCGATGCCCAGCTCGGTGCAGGCGCGGAAGATGCGAATCGCAATCTCGCCGCGGTTGGCGGCCATAACTTTACGGAATTTCTGCTTCGGCATGCTGAATCCTCCAGGTGGAAATTTACTCAGGTTTAATGCTCTGTAACTAGTGCTAAATATATTTAGCCAAACTAAATTTATTCAGTTATTTTGAATAGTTACGCATTTTGCGGTGGCGGCATAAAACCAGATTGACGCGCATTTGTCAATCATGTTTTTCACCAATAAAAAGAAAAGTTCGATAACGCAGAACCGGTCAGAATTTGACGTCGATGCCGACGCCTATGACCTTGGTTGGCGGCCCCCCTTCGCCGCGTGGTGCGTCGGGGGTGATGGAGAGGTATTTATAGTCGAAGTGCAGGGTCGATGAGCCGCCAAGGAGCAGGCTGAATCCGGCTTGGCCCGCCATACCGGCCTTTATGCCGCTTTTCGGATCGGTAGACACCAGTTGCGAGGGGATGCTGTAAGCGATACCGGTACCGACATAGGGAGTAAAATCCTTGAGCAGCCGGAAACCGTATTTGGCGGTCAAGGCCCCAATGGATGATTCCTTAGTCTCTGACGGTGGAGGCCTGAGAGAGCTGAAACCGAGAGAAAAGCGGGGGACGTCGTCGGCCGACGCCGGCAGAGCAAATGCCAGAAGAATGACAAGGCTGGTCAGTATCTGCGCCAGGCGCAGATACCGGCTAGAATATCTCAGGATTTTGATGAGCATAGAACGTGGAATGAAAACCAAGTGGCGCGCCCGGCAGGATTCGAACCTGCGGCCCACGGCTTAGAAGGCCGTTGCTCTATCCGACTGAGCTACGGGCGCATGATGATACTTCCACACGGGGAGGTAGTGCGGACGTGTTTTGTATCATAAAAGACGCCCATGGGCAACCGTCAATCACTCACACACAAGGAATTGGTCCAGCGGCACCCGGCCATTTCGTCATTCTGCTTCGGTATTTTCCCGAATCAGCGCAACGATTTTGTCGTACAACTCATCTCCGTCTTTGGCGGTCACTTTCTTTTTGTCCACGGTAGCCGTAGGGGTTTCACGGCATGCACCGCACTGCTTGATGCAATCCTTGATCTTGATGGAAAGGTCTGGGAACTCTTCCTTCAAGCGCCGGAAGACTTTCCCCTTTCCTTTGTTATGCTCGCAAAAACGAATCTTCATCAGGCTGCTAACGGGGCGCCTGGCGGGGCCACAAACACCCGGGTGCCCATTTCACCGTCGATCATCAGAATGCCGTGGCCATTGTCGCCCACCAGCTTCAACTTGGCGATCAGGTCACGATCGTTGTTTTCCTCCTCAATCTGCTCGGTGACAAACCACTGCAGAAATATCTGGGTGGCGTGGTCCTTTTCCTTGACCGCCTGCTCGGTCAACTCATTGATGCAGGATGTGATCAGCTGTTCATGGGCCAGAGTCTTTTCCATCATGTCCAGCAGCGACTTATAGCTGTTGGGTACCGCCTTGCCGCCGTCAAGACGGATATTAACGCCCTGATCGACCAGATAGACATAGAACTTCATGAAATGCACCATTTCTTCACGGTACTGCACCATGAACCAGTTGGCAGCCCCCTTGAGTCCCTTTTCATTGGCGCATGACGACATGGACAAATAAAGATGCGCCGAGAACAACTCCAGGTTCATATGTTTGTTGAGTGAATCCGCCATTTTTTTGCTGATCATCTGCCTCCGCCCTCCTGGATAAATAATTTATTTTAGTATAAACCAATTCAGGACATTTTCAATCTTAGTTCTCTTTTATAGAAAAATCATTAACGTATTTAGCTTGTATTTACCCGTGCACTTGAACTATGTTTTGCGAAAATTCAATGCCGCTCAATGGGCGGTATACTCGTTGTCATGACGACTCGGTTACAACCGTTCGCAGCATGGGAGGACTTTATGATGTGCACAGACAGGCTGCTCGAAAAGATGAACACCCTGATGGAGTTTTCCGCTATCATCAATTCGTCGCTGGATACCGGCAAGGTCCGTGCCCGGGCTATCGAGGCGGCCACCCGACTGGTCGATGCAGACGCAGGGAGCCTGCTGATCGTTGACCAGGAAAGCGGGGAGCTGTTTTTCGAAGTGGCTACCGGCGAAAAGGGTGAAAAGCTCAAAGAGGTGAGGCTCAAAATCGGCGAGGGCATTGCCGGTTGGGTCGCTCAGCACGGCACCTGGGCCCTGATAGACGATGTACAGCAGGATCCCCGCTTTTACCGCGGCGCCGACCGCGTCAGCGAATATGAGACCCACTGCATGGCCGCGGTACCGGTCATGGCCGGATCACGGGTCATCGGCGTGCTGCAGGCCATCAA
>Ga0334722_10003656_pt1 | contig 16430 bp, 17 predicted proteins | sample C3_bottom_MG_FD_207210 | JGI IMG/M metagenome (GOLD analysis project Ga0334722, IMG submission 207210) | Sediment microbial communities from Yellowstone Lake, YNP, Wyoming, USA - C3_bottom | ecosystem: Environmental > Aquatic > Freshwater > Lake > Sediment | place: USA: Wyoming | collected...
GCTCGGCGTAGGAGAGGTCTGCAAACGTGATCGCCGCGCCCGCCGTGAGCGACGTCGGGAGCCGCGCTTCGTATTCGCAGACGAGGCGCAGGGTGGCCAGGCCGCCCGCGCCGGGTGGGAAGGTCAAGCTCGTAGCTGTCAGAGCGAGGTCGAGCCGATGGCCGTCCACCTCGAGCTGCAGGTCGCCCGCCAGGGCCCGGCAGCGTGCCAGCGCGTGGGCGGCCACGCGCTCGGGTGCGGGCGTCCCGTCGCTGGCGGTATCGATGGCCTGGATCTCCTGGAAGGCCGGGATCTCGGCGAGGTCGAGCACCTGGTCCACGAGGATCCGGTCGGGCGCGACGCGGAGGCCCGTGTAGTGATTGATGGTGAAGTTGCCCAGCGGGTGCGCTGCCGCGGCGGCCGACAGAAGCAGCGCGGCGCAGATCCCGAGCAGGACGGCGCCTGTCCGCCGCCGGCGTTTCATCGTTCCAGGGCCTTGCGCGCGTCGGCCGCACCCAGCGGGTCGAAGGCAGGGTTGAGCGCGAGAGCCGCCTCGAGGTGGTCACGTCCGTCGGCGGTCAGGCCGTCGGCCAGCTCGATCATGCCCAGGTGGTAGAGCAGCCGGGCATCGCGGGTGCCGAGCGCATTCGCCTGTCGGGCCGGATCGAGCGCTTCGGCGCTGCGCCCGTCGGCGTAGAGCGCCCAGGCATAGGCGTCGTAGCCGTAGATGTCCTTGCGCTTCTCGAGCTCGGCCGCCGCGAGCTCGATCGCCTTGCCCGTGTCACGGCCATGCGAGGCGAGGAAGAGCGCCAGCTCGCGGTTGTAGAGCTGCGCCTGCAGCTCGCCGAGACGCCCGATGAAGGCGACCTGCTCGTAGGTGACCGCGGCATCCGCGGCATCGCCCCGCAGGGCGTAGAGGTCGCCGAGGTAGGCCAAGAGGTCGGGTCGCGGCACCATCGCCGTGGCCGAGCGGAGGTAGCCGATCGCGTCGTCCACCTCGCCTCGGGCGAAGGCCACCCGGCCGCGGCCGGCAAGCGCGAGGAAGGAGCCGGGGAACGCGCCGAGGGCCGCCCGGTAGGCCGTGTCGGCGCCGTCGAGATCGCCCGCGGAGAAGCGGTACTCGCCCGCGGCGTAGAAGTAGAAGGCGACGGCCTCGGGAACGTCGCCCTGGCCGGCGGCCGAGGCAGCCGCGGCCGACACGGTGCGGCTGGCCGCCTCGGTGTCGCCGCGCAGGTAGGCGAGACGCGCGATGCGGGCCTGGACGGCCGGCCCGTCGGTGCGTGCCACGAGCACGCGGATGGCCTCGTCGGCGGCGGCCAGGTCGCCCGTCTCGATGGCAGCGTCGGCGAGGACGGCCACCGCGGCCGTGGCGCCCGCATCGGCCTGCAGGACGGCCAGCGCCTCGGCGCTGGCCTCGTCGAACCGGTGGAGCGTGGCCAGCACGCGGGCGTGGCCGGCGCGGGCCGCCAGGTTGCCCGGCGCGATGGCCAGGGCCTTGGTGAAGGCCTTGTCGGCGAGCGTGTACCGGGCGGCGTCGCCCGTCTCGCGGCCGAGCTGGACGTACAGCTCGCCCACGTACTGCCAGGCGAGGTCCGACCGGGGGTTTCGGGCGAGGCGGCCCTGCCAGAAGGCGATCTTCGATTCCGTCACCGACGTATCGGCAGTGCGGCCGCCCCCGACATCGGCCGGCAGGGCCGCTCGGCCGGCGGCATCGGGACCGATCGCGCCGTCGCCGGGGCCGCCGCCGCGCATCAGCCCCGAGGTCGCGGCAAAGGCCCCGACGAGCAGGACGGCGGCGAGCGGCAACAGGAGGTGGCGGCGCTGGCGCAGGGTGGTGGAGGCGTCCCAGGTGGTCATCGTCGTTCGCTGGTCCTCGTCGACGTGCGGTGCGCGGGGCCGGACTGGTCGTGTCCGACCCCGCGCGAAGCGGCCCCTAGTTCGGCGGGGCCAGGTACGGGAAGGTGCTCGAGAACGTCGAGTCGTTGCCGATGCAGTCGCTCGGCACGGCTCCCTTGGTGACGAGGCCCAGCTCGGTGTCGATGACATCGTCGCGCAGGCGGCGGCCGTTGAGGAAGCCGCTGCGATCGCCCGTGGTCATCGTCAGGATGTCGGGAACGAGCACCTTGGCCAGGGCCTCGGCCTCGGTGGTCGTGTAGGGGGTGCCGCTCAGGGCGCTCAGCGCCTCCAGGGTCGCGATCACGTTGTCGCGGAAGCCAAGCGCGGTCTGCTGGCTCGGGGCGACGCGGTTGAAGAGCTCCTTGTCCGCCTTCGAGGTCGCCGCGTCGAGGGTGACGGTGCTGTTGAAGACGGTGTTGATGGCCGGCCGGCCCATCATGTCGATCTGGACCCACCCGCCGTCACGGAAGACGCTGGTCGTGGCCCAGACCCCGATGCTCTTTCCCTGGCCGCCGAACTGGCTGTTGGGGACCATGAGCACGATCGAGCTGACGTTCAGCCCGTCGAAGAAGTCGGTCATGCCGGCGTCGCAGAACGTCCGGCCGTTACCGCTGCCGAGGACGGCGCCCTGGAAGGCCGCCAGGTCGAAGAAGAAGGGATCGTCGCGCAGGCCGGCGAAGACGCGGCCCGTCGTCGCGACGGTACGCGTGGTGCCGGTCATGCCGGTGACCCAGGTGGTCCCGTTGCGGGTCAGCGTCCAGCTCTGGACGCCGCTCGCGTTCGGGGCGCCGAAGCGGAAGGCATAGTTGATGTCCGACCGCGCGTCACCGCTGACATCGACCTTGATCTGGTAGAGGACGCCGGTGCCGAAGGTCGTGCCGGAGTTCGGCAGGGCGCCGGCGCCCGGGTTGACGTTGGCGATGATCACCGTGGCGGCCCTGTCGGACGTCGTGTAGGCGTACACATCGGTCAGGTCGGCGGCGCCGATCTTGGAGACGGTCGGGGTATCGAGGTGGTCCGCTGCATCGACGAAGGAGCCGATGCCGAAGGTCAGGATCAGCGCGGTCGCGGCAAGGGCGGCCCAGCGGTCGCGGCGGCGCTCCATGTCAGGCATTAGGGGAGTTCTCTCCTGCTGGGTGAGTGGGGGCCGGGCGTTCTGGTCGTCGCGGCCTGGTCTGCGTGCGGCGAGGCATCTCTGGATGGGCGGCCCTCCTCATTGCTCGGCCGCCCATCCCGCGGGGCGGCACCACTGCTCGGTGTTCGCAGCCCTGCCGCGCATGGATGACCGCTAGACATCGCGGCGATGAACGAAAGGGCGCAGAGGCAGGTCGGCAGCGGCCGGTTCATCACGCTCGAGGGGCCCGACGGTGCCGGCAAGAGCATCCACGCCGAGCGGCTCGCGACGGCACTGCGTGCCCGCGGCCTGACCGTGACGCTCGTCCGCGAACCCGGCGGCACGGCGCTCGGCGAGGCGATTCGGCGCATCCTCCTCGACCGTGGCCTCGTCCACGCCCCGGCCGCGGACGCTCTGCTGTTCAACGCCGCGCGTGCCCAGCTCGTGGCCGAGGTCGTGCGACCGGTGCTCGACCGGGGCGAAGTCGTCGTGTGCGATCGCTACGCCGACTCGACCCTGGCCTACCAGGGCTACGGCAGCGGCATGGACCTCGAGGCGCTGCGGGTCGTGGCCGCGGTGTCCACCGGCGGCCTCGTCCCCGACCGGACCGTGCTACTCGACCTGGCGGTCGACGTGGGCCTGGAACGGCGCCGCCAGGGCCCGGCTGCGGAGCAGACGCGCTTCGAGGACGACGCGCGACACGATCGCGCCTTCCACGAGCGCGTGAGGGCCGGATTCCTGTCCCTTGCCGGGGCTGAACCGGCTCGCTGGCGGGTCGTGGACGCCGCGGCGACCGAGGAGCGCGTGGCGGCCGCCGTGCTCGCTGCGGTGGCGGACCTTCTGCCGGCGGGTGAACCGATCCCGGCCCCGGGACGCAGACTGAGGTGAATCGCGCGGTCGATCCGCCGCCGACGGTCGGCGTCCGCGTGCCGACCGACGAGCAGCTCATCGAGCGCGCCGCGGCGCTCGATCCGACGGCGATCGACCAGTTATACGAGCGATACAAGTCCATGGCCTACGCACTTGCAGCGCGCATCACGGGCGACGCCGGCCTCGCCGAGGACGTCGTGCAGGACGCCTTCCTCGGCGTGTGGCGGAACGCGTCCCGCTACATGGCCGCGCGTGCCAGCGCGCGGACGTGGCTGCTCTCGATCGTCCACCACCGCGCGATCGATGCCGTGCGCCGTCGCCGGCCGACGAGCGAGCTGCCCGAGGCCGACGCCCCACCGCCCGGCGCGCTCGTCGTGTCTGACGCCTGGATGGAGGTCGCGGGGCGGCTGGACCGCGAGGCGATCGTGGCCGCCCTGGCCTCGCTTCCCGACGTCCAGCGCGAGGCGATCGAGCTGGCCTACTTCGGCGGCCTGACGCAGCAGGAGATGGCCGCGCGGACCGGCGCGCCGTTGGGTACGGTGAAGAGCCGCGTGCGTCTGGGCCTGCTCGGGCTCCGCGAGGCCCTCGAGCGCGCCGGCGCGGCCGGCCGGGGAGGCGGCACGTGAGCCAGGTGCGACGCCTCGACTGCGCGGCGGTGGCGGACCTCGCCCCGCTCTTCGTGCTCGGCGCGCTGCCGGACGACGAGGCGGCGGCCGTGCGCGACCACCTCGCCACCTGCCCGGAGGCGCACGCCGAGGTGCAGGAGCTGGGCGGAGTGGCCGCCTACCTCGCCGAGCTGCCCGAGCCGGTCGAGCCGAGTGCCGACCTCAAGGGGCGCCTGATGACCGCCGTCGAAGCCGACCTGGCCCAGCGCCGACTGACCGCCTCCGCCCCGATGCCCGCCCCGACCCCGATCTCGCTCGCCGCCGAGCGCGAGCGCCGCCGCCCGATCGTCACCTGGCGCTCGGCCCTGCAGGCGGCGGCCGTGCTGCTCATCGGCGTGCTGGCCGGTTGGAACCTCCTGCTCCTCGGCCAGGCCTCGTCCGCCGAGCAGCGGGCCGCGTTGCTCCGCCAGGCTGTGGCCGTGGCCGGCCAGCCCGGTGCGCAGGTTGCCGGCATCAGCGGCACGGATGTCCAGCCGGCGGCCCGTGGCTTCGTGGTGCTCTCGCCGGGTGGCGGCACCGGCTACCTCGTCGTCGACGGCCTCGCCGCGGCCCCGACCGGCAAGGTCTACCAGGCCTGGTACGTGGCCGACGACGTGGCGCGTTCGGCCGGCCTCGTCACCACCGCGGACGGCCTGGGGATCCTGCCGCTGTCCACCGACCAACCCGTGCAGGTCGTGGCGCTGACCGTCGAGCCGGCCGGCGGCAGCGAGCAGCCCACCAGCCCGATCGTGGCCCTGGGACGGGTCGGCGGCTAGCTCCGCCCGGAGATCGTGCCGGGCGCGGTGGCCTTGGCGGCGCTCAGCGCCTCCCCCGCGGCGGTCAGCAGCTCGTCCGCGTTCGCCCCGTCGTCAGGGAAGCGGACGACGCCCGCGCTGAGCGTGATGGATCCGGCGCCGTTGGCCAGGTCGAGGTGCGCCACGGCATCCACGACGCGCTGCGCCACGGCCCGGCCGGCCGAGCCCGGGGCGAGGACGATGAACTCGTCGCCGCCGTAGCGGGCCACGGTGTCCACGAGGCGGACCGAGTCGGCCAGGGTCGCCGCCACGCGGCGCAGGATGTCGTCGCCGACGTCGGCGCCGAGGCCGGCGCTGATGGCGGCCAGGCCGTCGATGTCGAAGATGGCCACGCTGACCGGGCTGCCCTGGCGTCCGGCACGGGCCAGCTCGAGCTCGAGCATGCGGTCGAACGTGCGCCGGTTGGCCAGACCGGTGAGCGGGTCGGTGTGGGCCACGCGGTCGTACCAGTCGGAGCGCTCGACGAGCGCCTGCTCCAGGCGGGCCCCGCGCACCGCGGCCGCGGCCAGGTCGCCGATCGCGTCGAGGTCCGCCAGCGTCGCGGCCGGGTCGCCGGGCGTGGCCGGCAGGCCGGCCACGAGCAGGCCCTGTACCTCCTGGCTGCCCGTCGCGTCCTCGGTCACGAGCGGCACGATGCCCATGGCCGCGATACCCCTGGAACGGCCGGCCAGCGCGGAGGTCATCTCGGCCGTGACGGGGACGATCTCGCTGTGCCGTCCGCGAACGACCCGCGCGACAGGGTCGCCGTCCGTGCCCGAGCCGACGGTGAGCGGCTCCGCGGGCAGCGCCGCGTGCTCGCCGAGCCCGGCACTGCCGGCGGCGACGAGGACGCCGTTGTCGCCGTCGAACAGGTAGATGACCGCGCTCATCGCCCCGGTCATCGCGCACGCCCCGGCCGCGAGCCCGTCGAGCTGGTCGTCGAGGACGCCGCCGCGGGCGATCAGCCGAGCACCGGCCGCGAGGGCCGCTTCGCGTCCTCCAGGGGGGTTCGACACGGTCCGCGGTACCTCCGTCGAGCGGGGGCGCCTGAATTCGTGACGGGGCGCCCGGGCCATCATACCCGTGCCGTCGCGCGTGACGCCGTCGCTATACTCGGCCCGTCGTCTCTCCCGCAGCAGGGGCCGGCCTTGAAGCTCGTCGTCGCGATCGTCCACAACGAGGATGCCGGCGCCCTCGTGTCCGCGCTCCTCGAGAAGGACTACCGCACGACGCGCCTCCACTCCTCGGGCGGGTTCCTGCGCCAGTCGAACGCGACCGTGCTGGTCGGCGTCGAGGACGAGCAGGTGGACGGCGTGCTGGAGATCGTGCGCGCCAACTGCGTCTCGCGCACGCAGGTCGTCAACCCCATGCCGCCGATCATGGAGCCGGGCGAGTTCTACATGCCGTACCCCGTCGAGGTCGAGCTTGGCGGCGCCACGGTCTTCGTCGTGCCCGTCGATCGCTTCGAGCGGTTGTAGGCGTCGCCAAGGCACCTTGAACACCGAGGATCCGGCCCTCCCGGCCGACCCGCCGGGACGTTGGCGGGCGCTGGTCGTCATCGGCGCGGGCATGCTGCTCGCGTTCTCGCCGTGGTTCAGCGCCGCGGCGGTGGCGCCGCTGCTCGCCGCCGACTGGCATACGAGCGGGCTCGAGCTGACGTTCCTCGCCGTCGCCGTGCAGCTCGGGTTCGCCGTCGGCGCCCTCGTCCTCGCCGCGACGGGGGCGACGGACGTGCTGCCCGGCCCGCTCGTGTTCTGCGCCGGCGCCGCCTGGGCCGCCGGGGCCAACCTGCTCTTCGCGCTGGTCCCCGCCGACGCTGCGAGCGCCCTGCCCCTCCGCGCCCTGACCGGCCTGGGCATGGCCGCCGTCTACCCCGTCGGGGTGAAGATGATCGCCGGCTGGTTCCGCATCCGGCGCGGGCTGGCCATCGGCGTCATGACCGGGGCGATCACGGTCGGCTCGGCGATGCCGCACCTGTTCCGCGCCGTGGGGGCGCTGGCCGGTGTCGACTGGCGGGCCGTCGTCGCGTTCGCCAGCGCCGCCGGGCTCCTGGGCGGCCTCATCGTCCTGTTCGGAGCGCGATCCGGCCCTCTGGAGACGCCCGCGCCGCGGTTCAGCCTGTCGGTCGCGGCGGCGGCCTGGCGCGAGCCCGCCGTGCGCTACGCGAACCTCGGCTACCTGGGGCACATGTGGGAGCTGTATGCGATGTGGACGTGGGTCCCGCTCTTCCTGGCCGCGAGCCTGGCCGCCGCCGGCGCGCCCGAGGCGGCCACGGCCGGCCTGGCCACGTTCGCCGTGGTGGGCATCGGCGGGGTGGGCTGCGTGCTCGCCGGCCTCCTGGCCGACCGTCTCGGCCGGACGACGCTGACCATCGGGGCGATGGCCGCCAGCGGGAGCTGCGCGCTGGCCATCGGATTCCTCTTCGGGGCCAGCCCGGTCGTCGTCGTCGCCCTGGCGGCCGTCTGGGGGCTCACGATCGTGGCCGACTCGGCGCAGTTCTCGACGGCTGTCTCCGAGCTGGCGCCGGCCGGGACCGCCGGTTCGGCCCTCTCGCTCCAGGTCGCGCTGGGTTTCATCCTGACCGGCGTGACGATCACCGGGGTGGGGCTGATGGACCCGCTCGACGGGACGGGCTGGCGCGTCGCCTTCGGGCTGCTCGCCCTCGGCCCGCTGGTGGGGATCTGGGCCATGTGGCGGCTGCGCCGCCTGCCGGAGGCAGTGCGCATGGCCAACGGCCATCGGTGAGCGACCGTGAACTGGCGGCGCATCGACCCTGGAGCAGTATCCTCAAGCATGCCGGGTTGAGATCCGAGGATCGCGAATGAGATACGCCGTCGTCTACGAGCGCATCGAACGCAACTACTCCGCCTACGTACCCGATCTTCCGGGCTGCGTGGCGACGGGCCGGACGCGAGCCGAGGTCGCCGAGCGCATCCGGGGGGCGGTCGCACTCCACGTGGAGGGTCTGCGCAAGGAGGGCCAGTCGGTCCCAGAGCCGCGGGTGTGGAGCGGTCTCGTGGAGGCATGAGCGATCGGTCGAGTCCCACCGGCTGGCTCGACGCCCTCGAGCGCGACGCGCCGGATCTCGTTGGCTCCTTCCGCGCGCTCGATGACGGTCGGTTCATCGCCCTGCGGCGCGAGGTCCGGCGCTTCGCCGGCGCGGGCAGCGCTCCGCGACTCGCGCGGGAGCATGCGGCGGTCATGGCCCACCTCGACGGCCTGATCGCGGCAGCCTCGCCGGAGGTCCTTGCCGCGCCCGGGGGCGAGGAGGACTGGAACGTGGCCCAGGCGCTCGGCCATGCCATCGCGGCGCGGCAGGGGCTCGTGCTGGCGGCCCAGATGGCGGCCCTGGGGCGCTGGCCAGCCGAGGCGCCCATCGTCGTGCCCGGCGTCCCGGGCCCGCTCGACGCTGATTCTGACGCGCTGCGCGAGCGGCTCGCCAAGAGCCAGCGTTTCGTCGAGCGTGCCGCCGAGCGGATCGCGGGTCACGAGCTGGAGCCCTGCCCGCTCGACCACCCACTCGTGGGCCGGCTGCGCTGCGGGGAGTGGCTCCTCTTCGCCGGCGTCCACGACCTCATGCACGCCGAGCAGCTGGAGCGGCTGGTCCGGCCGGTCGGGGCGGCTCCGTCGTGAGCCCGACCCGGCCCGACCTCGTCGAGTGCTGGGTCTTCCGCGTGCCGGTGCCGGGCGCGGAGCCTGAGTTCCTGCTCATCCGGCGCGCACCGGGCCGCATCTTCCCGGGGCTCTGGCAGTGCGTCACGGGCGGCCTGCACGACGGCGAGCGCGCGCCGCTCGCGGCCCTGCGCGAGGTGGCCGAGGAGACCGGCCTGGGCCCGGACGACAGCGAGGTCTTCTACGACCTCGACCAGGTCAGCGCCTTCTACGACCAGGGCCCCGACGCCATCGTCCAGGCCGCGATCTTCGCCCTGCGCGTGCGACCGGACGCCGAACCGCGCGTCTCCCATGAGCACGAGGCCTTCCGCTGGGCGTCCGCGGAGGAGGCGGAGCGGCTGGCCGTGTGGCCCAGCTACCGGGAATCGATGGACCGGGTCCGCCGCCGCCTCCTGGACCCGGAGGCCGCGCGCTGGTTCGAGCTGGACCGCGACGGCCGCCGGCTGGCGCGCTGAGGGCCGATATACTCGGCCCGTGACGACCGAAGCCGCCGCTGGGACCATGCCGGGACCGCGCAGCCGCCGGCCGTCGAAAGTCGATTCGCTCCGCCCGACCTACGGCTTCGACGACGTCTCGCTCGCCCCGGGCACGTCCACGGTCGAGCCGGCGGACGTCGACCTCGGTGTCGAGATCGCGGGTATCGCGCTCGGGATCCCCATCCTCGCCTCGGCCATGGACGCCGTCGTGGATGCGCGCTTCGCGGGGGAGCTGGCGCGGCTCGGCGGCCTGGCCGTCCTGAACCTCGAGGGCGTCCAGACGCGTTACGACGACCCCGGCGCGGTCCTCGAGCGCATCGCCACGGCTCCCGACGCGGGGGTCCAGGCCCTTCTCGCCGAGGCCTACGCGGCGCCCATCCGCGAGGAGCTGGTGGCGCGCCGGATCGCCGAGATCCACGCCGCCGGATCGCGGGCAGCCGTCGCCGCGACTCCCGGCGCGGCGCGCCGCTGGGGCCCCTTCTGTGCCGAGCAGGGCGCCGACCTCTTCCTTGTCCAGAGCCAGGTTTCGTCCCCACGCCACCTGGCCTCCGGCTACGACCCGCTCGAGCTGGACGAGTTCACCCGGTTCATGCCCATCCCCGTGGCCGTGGGCAACACGACGAACTTCGAGGCGGCCTACCAGCTCATGCAGCAGGGCATCGCCGCCATCTTCGTCGGCGTCGGCCCGGGCGCGGCGTGCACGACCCGCGAGGTGCTGGGCATCGGCGTGCCGCAGGTGACGGCCATCAGCGACGTCGCGGCGGCGCGCGACACCTACCACGACGAGACCGGGCGCTACGTGTCGGTCGTGGCTGACGGGGGCATGCGCCGCGGCGGCGAGCTGGCCAAGGCCATCGCCGCCGGCGCGGACCTGCTCATGCTCGGCTCGCCTCTCGCGCGCGCCGAGGAGGCGCCCGGTCGAGGCACGAACTGGGGCATGGCCGCGCCCTCTCCGACGCTGCCACGCGGTACGCGCATCCGCGTTGGCACGGTCGGCCCGCTGGAGCGGATCCTGTTCGGGCCGGCGCACGTGACCGACGGCTCGGAGAACCTCGTCGGCGCGCTGCGCCAGTCGATGGCCGCGCTGGGGGCGCGCACGATCCGCGAGATGCAGGGCGTCGAGATGGTCTACGCCCCGTCCGTCGCGGTCGAGGGCAAGTCCTGGCAGCGAGGCCGCTGAACGCGGAAGGTCCCGACCGGCTTCAGGCGCGCTCCACCCGCAGCGGCGGAAAGTCGCGTGGCAGGTCGGGCACGATGAGCTGGTGGAGGCGCTCGGGACGGTCGAGGCCGCGCAGGCGGAACTCCCCGAGCGCGACGAGGTCGGCGTCGAGGGGCAGCGCGTCGCCGAGCGCCTGGCGCGCGCTCTCGGAGAGCACGACCTGGCCGCCGTGCCCGGCCGACCCGACCCGCGCCGCGCGGTGCACCTCGGCGCCGACGTAGCCCTCCTCGCTCAGCTCCGGCTCGCCCGCGTGCAGGCCGATGCGCAGGCGGAGGGGCGCGTCGCCGGCCCAGGCCCGGGCGGAGAGTCCACGCTGGATGGCGAGGGCAGCGCCGACCGCCCCCGCGGCCTCGGTGAACACGGCGAGGTACTCGTCGGCGCGCGCGTCCACCTCGACGCCACCGGCTCGCCGCACCAGCCCGGCCACGAGACGGCGCACTTCGAGGAGGGTGTCGGGCCACCGCTCGCCGAGGCGCTCGGCAAGTCCCGTCGAGCCCTCGATATCGGCGAAGAGGAGCGTCACGCGGCCACGCGGCAGGCGACGCGCATCGGCGGCCTGGGCGCGCAGGCTCGACTCGAGCCGGTCGCGCTCCACCGCCAGCCCCAGCGCGGCGGCCGCCGAGGCGACCAGGCCGGGTTCGTCCAGGAGCGCCGGGTCGTGCAGGAGGGCCGCCAGTGGCCGGCCGTCGTGCTCGAGCGGCGTCAGCGCCCGGTCGGCGCCCGCTTCCGGCAGCGCGACGGCCCGTCCGTCACGATCGAGGTAGGCGCGGGCGGCCTCGGACCACAGCGCCACCGTGAGCGATGGGTCGCGCAACGCGGCCCGCAGCGACGCCTCGATCCGCTCGGGACCCGGTGCTCGCCCGAACTCCACGACGAGGTCGGCCACGGACGTCCGATCCAGCCGCGCCCGCAGGAAGCCCACGAGCAGGGCGACGGGCACGGTGACCTCGAGGAGGAAGGCGAAGCGGGAGACGAGAGCGGCGCCGGTCGGGTCCGGGACGGCGAGCGCACGCGTGGCCACGCCGATGGCCTCGAGCGCGCCCGCGAAGAGGACCGGCGCAAGCACGCGCCGAGCCGCGGGCGTGGCCCGAAGCCAGCGACGCACGAGCAGGATCACGACCATGCCGCCCAGGATGCCGCTCGCCAGCAGCGCCATGCCGGTCGCGGCCCCACCGAGCTCGGGCAGCGTCGCGATCCGGAAGGGATTCTGCGGGCAGCCGCCGCAGTACGGGTCGGCGGTGGTGTCTACCGTCAGCAGCTGGAGCGGCGCCAGCGCGCCGTAGGCGGCGATGATGACGCGCACGGCGGTCCGCTCGAGCCCCGGGCCGAGCCGACCGGCCGGGAAGGCCAGGAGCAGGTAAGCCAGCACGACCTCGTTGATGCCCAGGAAGGCCCGGGACAGGACGGCCACGGCGGCGATCGGCACGCCGCGCGCCATGGCGGCGAGGATCCCCACGCCGACGCCCATCATGAGCCGGCCGATGCGATTCTCCGGGCGTCGTCGCCAGGCCACCGCTCCAGCGACAAAGTAGGCCGCGGCGATGGCCGCGAACTCCCATGGCGGGACGAGCGTCGCCTGCGGCCTCGACGCCTCGAGCCAGCCGAGCAGGAACGCCGCCATCGTGCCCATGGCGGCAAGTGCGGTCGCCGGGGACACTCGACGGACCCTCATCCGCGCATCGTGCGCGTTCGTCCCCGGCGCGTCCATACGGCGCGGATCCCGCGACCATTCGGGCGGGGCCCGGCCCCCGGGGAGCGCCTCGGCTAGACTGGACGCCGACGTCGCCCGACGTTGACGGAGGAGGTCATCGGCCCTGGCGGAGCACGAGCAGGCGCCGCGCCCGAAACGCGGCAAGACCGTCCACGGCGCGCCTGCCAACGCAGGTCATCGCGTCCTCGCGCCGGACGACGCGGAAGTCGAGGCCTACCTCGAGGTGGCGCTCGACGCACCGCCCCCGGATCGATCGCCGGGGGACCGCCCGGGCGCCGTCGCTCCCGGGACCGGCAAGTCGGTCGAGCCCGACACCGTCATCGTCCTCGACTTCGGCAGCCAGTTCGCCCAGCTCATCGCCCGCCGCGTGCGCGAGCTGCACGTCTTCTCGGAGCTGCTCCCGCACGACACGCCCTGGGCCGAGCTCGAGCGTCGCCGCCCGAAGGCGATCATCCTCTCCGGGGGGCCCTCGTCGGTCTACGACGACGATGCGCCCCGGCCCGCCCCCGGCATCTGGAGCGGCCGCATCCCGGTCCTCGGCATCTGCTACGGGGCGCAGCTGATGGCCCGCGAGCTGGGCGGCGACGTGCTCCCCGTCGCGCGCCGCGAATACGGTCCCGCCACGGTCACGATCACCGCGGACGAGGGCCTCTTCACCGGCCTGGAGCGCCAGCAGCCGGTCTGGATGAGCCACGGCGACTCGATCACGCGCCTCCCGGCGGGTTTCCGCGCCACGGCGCAGACCGATGCGACGCCGTTCGCCGGCCTGGTCGACGTGGATCGCGGCCTCTACGGCATCCAGTTCCACCCCGAGGTGGTGCACACCCCGTGCGGCCGAGAGGTGCTGCGCAACTTCGTGCTGGGCATCGCCGGCGCCCGGGCCACGTGGACGCCGGCCAGCTTCATCGAGTCCACGGTGGCGGCGATCAAGGCCCGCGTGGAGGCGCACGCGCGCGAGACCGGGTCGGACGGCAAGGTCATCTGCGCCCTCTCGGGCGGCGTCGACTTGGCGGTGGCGGCCGCGCTGGTGCATCGGGCGGTGGGGGACCGGCTCACCTGCATCTACGTCGATCACGGCCTCATGCGCAAGCGGGAATCCGAGCTGCTGCGGGTGACCTTCGAGCAGAACCTGGGCATGCGCCTGGTCATGGTCGACGCCCGCGGGCGTTTCCTGGCCCGGCTGGCCGGCGTGGAGGATCCCGAGGAGAAGCGGCGCATCATCGGCGACGCCTTCATCCGCGTCTTCGAGGAGGAGGCGGCGAGGATCGGGCGCATCGACTTCCTGACCCAGGGCACGCTCTACCCCGACGTCATCGAGTCGACGGCACCGGAGACGAAGGCGGCCCAGAAGATCAAGACACACCACAACGTGGGGGGCCTGCCGGCCGACCTGCGCTTCCAGCTCATCGAGCCCCTGCGCTACCTGTTCAAGGACGAGGTGCGTGCGGTCGGGGTCGAGCTCGGGCTGCCCGAGGCGATGGTTCACCGCCAGCCCTTCCCCGGCCCGGGTCTCGCCATCCGCATCATCGGCGAGGTCACCGCCGAACGGCTCGAGACCCTGCGCGAGGCCGACTGGATCGTCATCGACGAGATCAAGGCGGCCGGGCTCTACCGCAGCGTATGGCAGTCCTTCGCCATCCTCACCCCGGTGCGCAGCGTGGGCGTGATGGGCGACGGGCGCACCTATGCCAACGTCGTGGCCATCCGCGCCGTCACCTCCGAGGACGGCATGACCGCCGACTGGGCCAAGCTGCCCTACGACGTGCTGGGCAGGATCAGCTCGCGCATCGTCAACGAGGTTCCAGGCGTCAACCGCGTCGTCTACGACATCAGCTCGAAGCCGCCCGCGACGATCGAATGGGAGTGACCTTCGGGGGACTCGCGCACCGGTACCGGAGACGCTAGAGTCCGCGCCATGAGCGAGGAGAAGCCCGTCGTCGCGGGCGACGAGACCGCACCCGAGCCGATCGAGGCTGCGGAGGCACCGCCGGCGGATCCTCTGGCCGGCGATGCGTCCTTCGCGCCCACGCTCGATCCCGAGGTCCTCAGCTTCGGCGAAACGAAACCGCAGGCGCTCGTCTGCGGCTGGTGCAACCAGCCGCTGCCGGGTCCGGACCTCGAGCGCTGCCCGCACTGCGACGCGAACCTCACGCCGGCCGACGAGTCGATCGTGGTGCCGGGCGTTACCACGCTCTCGGAGGAGGCCGCGCACCTGCTCGAGCTGGCCGAGGTGAAGCGCCAGCGCGATGCCGCCCGGCGGGGTGAGACGATGCTGGCCCCGCCGCGCTCCGGTCCGCCGCTGGCCCCGGTACCGGCGCCCGCCGCGGCGGAGATCGAAGCCGCCCTCCGCCCGCCCGACGACGAGGTGCGGCGCGTCATGCGCGAGCTGGAGCTCGAGGCGCGTCGCGCGGCCGGGATCGCGGAGCCGTCGCTCCCCGAGGACGAGGCCGAGGACGAGGCCGAGGACGGGGCCGGGGCCGGGGAAGAGGCCCGCCAGGAGCCAGGGCCCTCGGCCTGACTGCGCCTAGACTGGGCGCGATGGCCGTCCGGCTCCCCGTCCCGGGTCCCTCGTTCCTGCGCGAGCGCATGATCCGGCTGCACGCGGGCCCGAGCGGCCCCGGCGATCCCGTCGCCATCGGCATGGGCCGCCCCAGCGAGACCGACGACGGCTGGTGGATGACCCACCTGTGGGTGTTCGACGACGGCGGCATCGTCGACACCTCCCGCATCGCGCCGCGTGTCGGGCCACCCCCGGCGCCGCCGCTCACGGTCATGGGGCCCGTCTTCGCCGGCGCCCTCGCCGGGCTCATCGCCGAGGAAGGCGGCCGCCAGCTCGTGCGCCTGAAGCTCCATCCGGCGACGGACGAGGCCCGGCCCTGGGAGCGGCCGCTCATCGTCCAGCTGGCCATCCGCTGGGATCCCGTCCGGGCCGCCACGATGCGTCCGAACGAGCTGGCCAGCGAGGCGCTGGAGGCCTTCGCGCGGGCGATCCAGGCGGCGGGCCGTCCCGGGTGAGCGCCGCTCGCGCCGTCGGCGCCGCGCTGGCGACGGTGGTCGCCGAGCCGTCCCTGTGGCTGCTCGGGAGCGCCGGGTTCCTGGTGCGTGGCGGCCTGCTGCTCCTCGCCCTGCCCATCTGGACGCTGCCCAGCCCGGTCGGCATCGCCACGCTGCTCGGCCCCGCCGTGGTGAGCACCGGCCGGCTCGAAGGACCGCTGCTCGCGGTGGCAGCGGCCGGACTCCTCCTCGTCGCCGGGCTCTGCCTGGCCGGCCTCTTCGCTGCCGCGTGGATCGACGCCGCGCTCTTCGAGCGCTTCGTTGCGGACCCCGAGACGGCCGGGCTCCGCGGCGGCCGCCGTCTCCGCGAGGGGTGGCGCCGCCCGATCGTGGCCCTCGCGGGGGTGGCGCTCCTGGCCCTCCTGCCGGCGGTGGCGGCCGCAGCCGTTTCGCTTGGCCGCATCGTCGAGGTCGTGCGCGAGGAGATCCTCCTGCCGGGCGACCTCGCCGTGCCGCTGGTGCTGCGCGCGGCGGCCGGCGCCGCGGGACCGCTCACGCTGCTCGTCGTCGCCCTGGTCCTGGCCGAGGCTCTCAACGGGGTGCTGTCGCGCGGCGTCCTGCTGCGCGGCCTCGAGGGGCCGGGGCCCGGCCGGCCGCTCGGTCGCCGGCTCGGTCGCCAGGTCCTCGGCGCCGTGGCCACCGCCGTGGGCGGCTGGCTGCTGACCATGGCCGTCCTCGTCCCGGCCATGAGCGCCGTGCTCATCGCATGGTCCGGCGCGCGAGACGCGTACCTGGCCGGCGCCCTCACCGACTTCGAGCGTCTTGCCGCGGTGGCCATGGCCATCGGTGCCACGCTGCTCCTCGTCACGGTCTGGACCGGCACGCTGCTGCTGGGAGGCGTCGTGTCCGCCCTCCGGGCGGCGCTATGGACCGGAAGCGCGCTGACCGCCCGGGGGGACTGGACGGGGGGCGGAGACTAGGGGCATGGACGCCCTCCAGACGACGTGCCCCGCCTGCGGTGCGCCGGTGCCCGAGGATCGCCTCACCTGTCAGGAATGCGG
>Ga0334722_10003657_pt1 | contig 16429 bp, 13 predicted proteins | sample C3_bottom_MG_FD_207210 | JGI IMG/M metagenome (GOLD analysis project Ga0334722, IMG submission 207210) | Sediment microbial communities from Yellowstone Lake, YNP, Wyoming, USA - C3_bottom | ecosystem: Environmental > Aquatic > Freshwater > Lake > Sediment | place: USA: Wyoming | collected...
CATGCCCGCGATCGAGGGTGAATCGCGGGCATGGCCCGCTCCTACAGTATGGTTACCACCGCCAGCCTTCAGCCTTCGGTCTTCAGCGTCTTTTACCCCAAAATCGCCTTCAAGTCATCCTCGGGGGTGGTGATCGGCTTGATGGCAAAGTTGTCGACCAGCACCTGCAAGACATTGGGGGTAATGAAGGCTGGCAGGGTCGGCCCGAGGCGGATGTTCTTGATCCCCAGGCTGAAGAGGGTCAGGAGGATGACCACCGCTTTCTGCTCGTACCAGGAGAGAATCATCGACAAGGGCAGATCGTTGACCCCGCAATCGAAGGCTCCGGCCAGGGCCACAGCGATCTGGATGGCTGAGTAAGCATCGTTGCACTGGCCAATATCAAGTAAACGCGGGATACCGCCGATCTCGCCCAGCTGCTGGTCAAAGAAGCGGAACTTGCCGCAGGCCAGGGTCAGGACCATGCAGTCGGCGGGGATCTGCTCGACCAACTTGGTATAATAATCCCGGCCCGGCTTGGCGCCATCACAACCGCCCACCAGGAAGAAATGGCGGATGTCCTTGTTCTTGACGGCGGCGATGACCTTATCGGCCACCGACAGCACGGCGTTGCGGGCGAAACCGACCATCACCGAACCCTTGTCGGTATCCTCGGTAAAGCCGGGCAAGGCCAGGGCGTGGTCAATGGCCGGGGAGAAATCTTTGTTGACACCGATATGGGCCACCCCCGGCCAGGCAACCATCCCGGTGGTGAAGATATTGTCCATATAGGAGTCGAGCGGTTTCTGGATACAGTTGGTGGTCATGACGATGGCCCCGGGGAACTGGGGAAACTCCTTACCCTGATTCTGCCAGGCCGTCCCGAAGTGGCCATAGAAGTGGGGGTATTTCTTCAAGCCCGGATAGCCGTGGGTGGGCAGCATCTCGCCATGGGTGTAGACATTGATCCCCTTGCCCTCGCTCTGCTTGAGGATTGCCTCTAGGTCCTTCAAATCATGGCCGGAAACCAGGATCGCCTTACCCTTCTTGGCGCCCAGCGGCACCGAGGTGGGCACCGGATGGCCATAGGTGCCGGTATTGCCGGCATCCAGCAGTTCCATGGCCCTTAAGTTGACCTCGCCACACTTCAAGGCGGCGGCGACACAGTCAGCGGCGGACAAACCGCCCTTGAGCAGCACCGCCAGGGCCTCGTGAATAAAGTCATAGATCACCTGGTCTTCCTGCCCTAAAACGCGGGCATGATCGGCATAGGCGGCCAGTCCTTTGAGGCCGAAAAGCAGGGTGTACTTGAGTGAGCGGATATCCTCGTTCTCGGTGGGATCACCGGTCAGTGAGACCTGGGTTCCTTGGGCGGCCATCCCAGCAGTATCATCAGCCGGTTCGAAGTTGGCGGCTGCCTCAGCAAAGTCCACCTTGCCACCAGCGCCAGCCACCTTACTGCGCAGGGCCTTGCGCCGAGCCACGGTCTCGCGGATCAAAGCAGCCAAACGCTCGGGGTCGAAGTTGACGTTGGTCAGGGTGGAAAAGACTGCCTCGCAGGTAAAGAGTCCGAGAGCAGGATCGTTGATTCCCACCTTTTTGCCCTCAACGGCGTAGAGAGAAAGCCCTTGCAGGGCATGGATCAAGAGATCCTGCAAATCCGAGGCGGCGGGACTCTTGCCACAGACCCCGATTGCGGTACATCCACCCTTGGCCGTCTGCTCGCATTGGAAACAAAACATTGTCACATCCTCCAGTTGAATTAATTAATTCGTAAAGTTGTTGAAATTCTAGATTTAAAGATCTCCGAAAAACAACCTATTCCGGCCGCCATTTTGGGGGGCTGTGAACGTATCGTTTGACTGGACAGTACAGGAAAGACAGGAGGGTGACGTTGACTTAGGTCAAAGAGGGGATTTTCCCGGGGATTTTATTTTCCATCAGGAAACATCAGGCTTTCTCGGTTGGTATTTTTACTGAAGAATACAATGTTTACTCACCCGCAGGGAAAGGGGAAGTAGTCAAACAATTTCATCTGGCGCCATCCCTCGGGATGGCGCCAATTCAACGGAACCTGCCGCGCAATCCTGATCCCTCAGGACTGCCGACTCTTCTCTTCCTTCTTCACTTTTTTCGCCGCTTTTTTTTCCTTGGGGGTCTTGGTCGCTTCCTTCTTGACCGCCTTCTTCATGTCTGTGCCCTTGCTCATGACGCTACCTCCGTGTTGGTTGTTATTCCAGGCCGTGGCCAGACAGACATGGTGTCGTCATACCGGCGCCCCGTGATTAATACTCGACTTTATCCGCCTTTTCTTCCCAAAGCTTGAAGGCGACCAGCGCTTCCTCGCGCATTGCCTGTTCCATGCCCAGATTTCTCGCCGCCGGCGGGCTTAACATCTCGCCGTATATGTAAGCGTCGGCAAAGCCTACCGCAGCAGCGTCGGCGGCGCTGGCTGCATAGTAAAGCTGCGGTATTCCGGCCCAATAAATGGCGGCCAAACACATGGGACAGGGCTCACAGTTCGCATAGATCTCACAGTCGCCCAGCCAAAAAGTCCCGAGCACTCGACAGGCCTCACGAATGGCAACAATTTCAGCATGCGCCGTGGGATCGTTGGTGGAAGCAACCTGGTTCCAACCCCGCGCCACAACCTCACCCTTCCTGACGATCACGGCCCCAAAAGGCCCGCCCTCACCAGCGTTCATCTTGTCGACGGACAACCGGATGGCCTCCGCCAAAAAACCATTTTCCATATATCTCCTGAGCGGTAGCGAGCGCTAAAGCTCTGACGCCAGCGCAAGTTCATTAAACCAAAACAGTTACGGAAGGTAATTTACCCTATAGTTTCCACACTTCAAGCCACTTTTGCGGTTTTCAGCCAATGGCAATTTGCATAACACCCGGCACACCATTGGCAGCAACTGACAAAACCCAAACATACAATGAGTTATGGCGCAGAAAAAAAACTCCCCGCAAGGGATCTGGCGATGACCTGTTAACCCCAACGCCGCAGACCATTTCATTATGCCCACACAACTGGGGCAATATACCAGAATTAGCTTTATCAGCGTGCCCCCAGGCGTTATGATCAGGGGGATTTTTCTACTAATACCCCTGAATCATTGGAGAACCCCACGAACATGCACTACCTCTTAATCATCTTTGGCTACCTGCTGGGCAGCGTCCCCTTCGGCCTGTTGTACGGGAAATTGGCCGGTATCGACGTGCGCAATCAGGGCAGCGGCAACATCGGCGCCACCAATGTCAACCGCCTGCTGGGCAAAAAACTGGGCGCCCTTACTCTGGCCAGCGACATCTTGAAAGGACTCCTGCCCATGCTCCTGGCCACTTGGCTGCTGGGAGAGAGCCCCGACAGCCAGCGCTGGATAATTTTCACCGGCGGCGCCGCTTTTTTGGGCCACTGTTTTCCCCTGTACCTGAAATTCCGGGGCGGAAAAGGAGTGGCAACGGCCTTGGGCATCCACCTCTATCTGGCCCCGCTGCCCACCTTGGCGGCAGTGGCGCTTTTTGCAATCACCGTGCGCCTCTCAGGCTATGTCTCTCCGGGCTCACTCACCGCAGCTGCGGCCTTACCCCTGTTGATCTGGCTTAGCGCCGGTCCCATTGACCTGGTTCTGGTATCGACTCTGGTCGGGGCAGTGATCTGGATCAAACACCACGAAAACCTCGCCCGCTTACTGCGCGGTCAGGAAAAAAGCTGGAAGAATACCGATGAAGAAAAAGGTCGCTAAGTGGGAAGAAATCGTTGCAGCCCGGGATCTTCTTGGCCTCGATAACATTGCCAGTCTGGAAGAGATCAAGCAGGCCTACCGACGCAAGGCCAAAGCGCATCACCCCGACCTGACCGGCTCAGCTCCCGAGGTGGCCGAAGGCGCCGTCGAGATGCACCGCCTCACCGAGGCCTACCAAACCCTCACCAGCTACTGCTTCAGCTATCGCATCTCACTGGAGCCAGATCAAGACAGCCAGCTTGATGATGAAGATTGGTGGATGCAGAGGTTCGGGAACGATCCACTCTGGGGAAAAGGCAAGGTCTGAGTTATTAACTCAAAACCAGTAACCAGCCCAACCAAAGACCTCCTGGCGTGAACTACAAATAAAGCGGGGGAAGCGGCACCATGGCAGCTCCCCCCGCGTCAACTCGCTAAAGCCCGACGGCTTACTTGGCCGGGCTGCTATTTTCCCCAGGAGCTGGCTCCTTGGCGGCAAAGGCTGGATTGATCTCAATCTTGGCCTGGTCGTGCAGGTAGGCCTCCCAGGCAACCACCAGACGACTACGGTTTTCATCGGCCAGTTTTTTGGCCAGCTCCTCCCGTTTCTGTCGGAACAGCTCTTCCGAGGCATCTTTCTCGGAGGTGAACTTCAGGACAAAAAAGTTATTCTCAACCTTCTGGACCTCTTTGGGATAAGGATTGGCAGCAGTCAGCGCCAAACCGGCATCAAGAACCGCCGGGGGCAACTGGCTGGCGGCACGGTCCGCCCGCGAAAGCAAAGGCGCTTCACCCACCTGAACCCCATATTTCTGGGCCTCAATGGCCATATTTCCACCTGCCTTCAATGCCGCCAGGAATCTCCCGGCGCTCTCCTTGGCCAGCTCCACCGCCTTATCCTTGGCATAATCAGCCTGCACCTTGGCCCGCACCCGAACTAACAAGGGCGCGGACGGCGGCCTCATATCCACGGCAAAGAATACCGCATAGGCCGAGGCGCCATCGACGATAGAACTCAATTCACCTTTCTTCAAAGCCGTGGCCGCCTTCAGGAAGGTTGGCTCATTTTTGAGCAGGTCCGGCGGCGCATCGGCGCTGAACAGGCCGGTTTGCTTGAGAGTTACCCCGCCGCTCTGGGCAAATTTATCCAAGCTGCCGGCCAGGATAATCTTCTCATAGGCCTCGCTGGCTGTTTTAAAGGCCTGATTCTTCGCCGCCTCTTTTCTGACGGCGACAACAACCTCTTCTTTGGCCTCAGCCAGACTCCGTACCTTGCCAGGGCGCACTTCTTCCAGCTTGATGACGTGGAATCCGAATTCACTCTTAACCACGGTAACGCCGCCCTTGTTCAGACCAAAGACCGCATCCTCAAAGGCCTTAACCATCTGCCCTCGGCCAAAGAAGCCCAAATCGCCACCTTGCCCGGCCGAACCCTTGTCGTCAGAATTCTTCTGGGCGAGAACGGCGAAATCGGCCCCCGCCTGAGCCTCTTTCAGCAAGGCCCCGGCTTGAGCCTGCTTGGCGCTGACCGTAGCAGGGCTGTCGCTGGCCGCCGCCCGGAGCAGAATATGGCGGGCTCGCCTAGTCTCTGCGGTGCTAAATTGATCCGAATGCCGCTCGTAATAGGCGGCAGCCTCAGAGTCAGAAACCGGCGACAGGCCGTTGCCGTCAAAGGGAAAGAGGACATATTTAAGATCAAGTTCGGGCTGGCCCAGATAATTGCCTTTGTTGGACTCAAAGAAGGTCGCCAGATCCTTATCGGTGGCGATCACCCTCTTCTCGAAATCGCTAGAAGGGAAGAGCGCAAAGGCAAATTCTTTCTGACGGTAGTCAAATTTAAAGCGGTCCTTCAACTCCGTCTCGGAAACCCCACCAAAGCGCGAGAGATGGCCAAACACCTTGGCGGTCAGCAGATCAGCCCGCACCGAGTTCTCAAAATCGGTGACACTCATCCGATTGTTGGCCAGCACGCCTTTATACCATTCGGCATCAAAGGAATCCTTGTTCTTGAAGGCCGGCATCTCCTGGATGGCCTGGCGCACCTCATCGTCGCTGACCACCAGACCAGAGGAAAGAGCCCCCTGCCGGACCAGCGTCCGTCGCACCAGTTCGTCAACTACTTGCGCCTTTAGTCCCAGCGCATCCATTATTCCAGCGGGAATCTCGCCACCCAGCTGATCACGCAACTGATTGAGCTTCTGATCGTAAAGGCGCTGGTAGTCGAGAAAAGAAATCTTCTCACCATTGACCGAGGCCAAAGACACCGCCTCATTGCCCTGCTTGCCGCCAACCCCCCAGAAGATAAAAACCAGGACGATGGCGACAATGACCACCTGGATCACGGTTGACTGGGCCTTTTTTCGCAGAAAATCAAGCATTGTGGACTATTCCCCCAAAAAATTGGATCAGAATCTGAATCAGAATTACCTTTCCTTAGAATTATAAGCGCGTAATCCTAAGTTCTTTCGGATATGCCGTCAAATATTTTTTCATCCATCCCGACAACTGGATACCCTTTTCCTTCTCTGAGAGGTGATTATCACCTATTTTTTTATAGTGCCATCGGAATCTAAAGGCGGCGTTATAAACCAGATGTCGATTCCAATCTATTCGCAGATTTATTACAGACCGGCCAGTTCAGTCAATCGCCAGCAAGTACTTCATGCCCCCTCCTGCAAAGCTGATTCAATTACCCCTCGCACCTCATCCGTTGCAGGTAGACAATGGCGGTGATAGGCTACCTGCTCACCCAAAGACACCCACCGCCCCAAGCATGACTTGCCAGACCAGCCTCCCCTCATGTAGAATGGCAGTGTTGTGCAACTATTCCCGGCACCCCATTCCGTGCCGGATAATGTGTGGGGGGGGAATAATGAACAACCAGAAACTTTACTACAAACTCAACATCATCTTCATCCTGCTCCTGCTCTTTCCCTGCGTGGGTTTCATTTATTTCGGCTATAAATATAACACCCTCCGCGACACCTCCATCAAGCTGATCGCCGCAGTCGGTCTGGTCTATATCTTTGTGGGCTTTACCCTGCTGCGCCGGTTGTTCGACAGCATCATCGCCATCTCCCGAACCATCGCCACCAAAGTAAATCAGGAGATCGCCGTCGGCACGGTGGATGATGAACAGGGGGAAATCCAGCAGATAACCGCTTCCTTCGCCGCCATCGAGCAGCGCTTCCAGCATATCACCAACCAGCTGAGCAAGAAGAGCAACGAGGTCTCGATCCTCAAGGAGCTTTCCGATCTCTGCTATGTCACCATGGACCCCTTGGAAATCCTCCAAGTCACCCTGGAGCGGGCTCTGATTATGACCGGCGCCGATGTCGGTTCGGTCATGATCCTTGACAAGAAAGCCAAGGAATTCGTGGTCAAGGCCAGCATCGGCCTGGGTGACTTTGTCAAGTTCAACGACCGAATCGACTTCGACACCTCCATCGGCAAATATGCCGTCATCAACAAGAACCCGCTGATCGTGGCGGACATCGAAAAAGAGCACCGCTTCGGCCGCACCAACCGCCTCCACTACGGGACCAAGTCCTTCGTGATCATGCCGATCAAGACCATCAAAGAGGTGATCGGCATTCTAACCATCTCCAGACGCGACGAAAGCACCCCCTTCCAGCAAGCGGAGGTGGAGGCCCTGACCCCGCTGTTAAGCAATGCCGCCTTCACCTACGAGAACATCCGCCTGAGCAGCGAACTGGAAATGGAAGAGGAGCACCTGACTGCGGTGCGTAAGATCTTCAAGTCGCTCAACTCCAGCCTCAAGCATAGCGAACTGCTGCGCACCATCCTCAAAGAGATCCAGGAAATCATCCCCTTTGAAATCGCCCTGGTCTTGGTGCGCGACGACAAGAGAGAGGACCAGCTTCAGGTCATCGACCTGGTGGCCAACCACCCGGTGGATATCGCCATTGGTGCTCGCTTCGGCTGTCGGGGCAACATCATCGACAAGGTCATGCAGCAGGAGTCGATCCGGGTCGTGGATGATCTTTCCACCCTGCATCAGGAAGTCGGGGAGATGCTGCTACCCGGGGCCAGCCACAAGGCCTGCCTGCTGGCGCCGCTGGTCATGCAGGGCAAGGTCAACGGCGTCGTGGTGCTCTACGCCAAAGAATGCCGGATCTTCCACGAGATTCAGCCCATCACCGACTGCATCGCCAACATTGTCTCCTTCGCCATTGAGGAAAGCCGCCTGACCGCCGCCGTCGCCAAGCGCAACCAGGAACTGGAGGCCATCAAGCAGATCGGCAGCGTCCTGGCCTCTTCGACCTTTGATATCCATCAGGTCCTCAACTACACCATGGACATGATCCGCTCCCTGATGAATGTCGAGGCGGGATCCTTGTCACTGGTTAAAGGCGACGAGCTGGAATTTGCGGTTTCCTTCGAGATTGATGTGGCCGCCCTCCAGCAGTTCCGCCTCAAACTGGGCCAGGGCATCTCCGGCGCCGTCGCCGCCCGCGGCGAGGCGATTGTCGATAACGAAATCGGCAAATCCCGCCATTTTTACGGAAAGATCGACGAGGTCACCGGCTTCCAAACCCGCTCGGTGCTCTGCGTGCCGATGATCTCCCAGGGTCGGGTCATCGGGGTGATTGAGGTATTGAACCGGCGACTGGGAGATTTCAGCGACAAGGACAAGGATCTCTTGCAGTCCATCGCCACCTCGGTCAGCATCGCCCTGGAAAATGCCCGGCTGTACAAAGAGACGGTGGCCATGGCCGACAACGAGCGCGGCATCCGCAACATGTTCCAAAAGTTCGTGCCCAAGGAGATTGTCAACAAGATCATCGGTGGCGCCGGATCGGAACAAATTCTGGTCGAAGAGTTCAAGACCATCACCCTGCTCAATCTCGACATCCGGGGCTTTACCGGTTTGACCCGTAAGATCGGCCCCCACAAGAGCGTGGCCATGCTCAACCACTTTTTCTCGGTGATGGGCGGCATCGTCTTTATGAACAACGGCATCGTCGACAAATATCTGGGCGACGGTTTCCTGGCCCTTTTCGGGGCGCCGGTTTCCACCGCCCGTGACGCCGACAACGCCGTCACCGCCGCCTTGGCCATGCAGAAGGCCATTGGCGTCCTCAATGAGGAATACTTCCGAGAGCTGCTGGGCGCCGATATCGCCATCGGGGTCAGTATTTTCACCGGGGATGTGGTGCTCGGCAATATCGGCTTTGAGATGAAAATGGACTACACGGTAATCGGCGACCCGGTTAACAAGGTCTTCGAACTCCAGGAATACACCCGGCCAGTGCCCAACAGCATCATCATCGACGAAACCACCACCCGAACCACCATGAGTCAACTCAAGCTGCGGGATTTAAAAAGCAAACTGGGCGAAAGTCGGATTTTCGAACTGATGGGGCGCAAGGCCACAGAGTAAGGATGCACGGGCGGACTTGATACCTTTTCCATTCCTGATTAGCGCTAATCTTCCGCAACAACCCCGTCATCCCCGAATGTCTTTATCGGGGATCCATTGTTTCAGTCAGTTAGAAACTGGATTCCCGATCAGAAGCACTTCGGGAATGAAACTTTTAGTGTCCTGCGGAAGATTAGCGCTAATCAGGTTTCCATTTGACCATAGGCCGAACATTGGCTGGTCTATCGGGTTGACGAAACAGTAGTATTCGTTACCGTCATCGCCGTGGGCAAGCGCGACCGGCAGAAGGTTTACGAGTCTGCCCAATCCAGGCTGTAGACTTTTGCGGGACAAAAGATCTCGGAGGCGCAACCGACTTCACGGCTTTAATGTTCCCAAAAACCAAGAGCGGATTTTTCCCCTCGCTGGCCCTGAAGCCAAACAAAATGGGAAGATGTCCCTCTTTTTACATTGTTATCTTGCTAACTGTGACATAAACCCAATTACAGATAGTAGAAGCAGGCAAAATCCACCCTTAGCCACCAATCATCCTCAAGTTTCCGCCAGATTCTTCCCGCTGGAGATATTGACCACCAGCGGCACCTTCAGTACCATCACCGACTCCATGGCTGGCCGCACCAAGGCGGTGACCGCCGCCAGCTCACCCTCGGGCACTTCAAAGACCAACTCGTCGTGGATCTGCAAGAGCAAGCGCGCCCCGCTGCCCGCCTCGCGCAAGCGGCGGTCGGCCTCCAGGGTGGCCAGTTTGATGATATCGGCGGCGGTGCCCTGGATCGGGGTGTTGATGGCGACCCGCTCTGCTCCTTCTCTGGCCATCCGATTACTGCTGTTCAATTCCGGCAGGTAGCGCCGCCGCTGCATCAGGGTGGTGACGTAACCGTCCTGCCGGGCCTGGACGACAATCTCCTCCATAAAGCGCTTGACCCCGGGATAGTGCTCGAAATAGCGCTCGATGAAGGTTTTGGCCTCCTTCTGGCTGATGCTCAGACGACTGGCCAGACCAAAGGCGCTGATCCCGTAGACGATACTGAAGTTGATGGTCTTGGCCACCCGCCGCATCTGCTCGGTGATAAAGTCGGAGCTAACCCGGAAGATCTCGGCGGCGGTCTGGCGGTGGATATCGCGCCCGGCCTTAAAATCTGCCACTAAGGCCTGGTCGTTGGAATAATGGGCCATGACCCGGAGATCTATTTGGGAATAGTCGGCGGCCAGAAAGAGATGCCCCGGCGCCGCCACAAAGGCCTGTCTGATCCGCTGCCCCTCCGGGGTGCGGATGGGGATGTTCTGCAGATTGGGGTTGCTGCTGGACAACCGACCGGTGGCGGCGACCATCTGGTTGAAAGAGGTATGCACCCGCCCGGTTTTGGGATGGATTTGCCCCAGGAGGTTATCGACGTAAGTCGATTTGAGCTTGCTTAGGTTGCGGTGGTTGATCACCGCAACCGGCAGGTCGTGGTAACGACCCAGCTCTTCCAAGACCTGGGCATCGGTGGAGTAGCCAGTCTTGGTCTTGCGGCCCTGGGGCAGCTTCAATTTCTCGAAGAGGATCTCCCCCAACTGCTTGGGCGAGTTGATGTTGAACTCCTGCCCAGCCAGCCGGTAGATCTCCCCCGCCAAAACCTCCAGCTCATGGCCGAACTCCTCGGCCAGCTTCAGGAGCTGCTGCCGGTCCACGGTGATTCCGGCCAGCTCCATGTCGGCCAGGACCGGGATCAGTGGCGCCTCCAGCCGCTCGAAGAGCTCCCGCAACCCCATCTCGTCCAGTTTGGGCTGGAAGTACTCCCAGAGCAGCAGGGCGGCGTGAACATCCTCGCAGGAATAATCGCCAGCCGCGGCCGGGGCGACCAGGGCAAAATTAACCTCGTCCTTCCCCTTACCCTGGGCGGCGGTGACCTCGGTAAAGGAGGTCAACTTGCACTGCAATAACTCGCGGGCCAGATCATCTAATTTGTGGGAACGGCGGTCGGGATTGACCAGGTAGGAGGCGAGCATGGTATCGCGGAGCGGCCCGGCCAGGGTCACCCCGTGCGCCTTGAGGATCGCATAGTCAAATTTCAGATTATGGCCGACCTTGGCTACCCGGGGATCTTCCAGGAGCGGGCGGAGGATTTCCAGAACTTGGCCCCGCTCCATCTGGCCTGACACCAGACAATTTTTGCCATCGCAATGACCAACCGGGATATACCAGGACTTTTCGGTCGAGGCACAAAGCGAGATCCCAACCAGTTCGGCACTCAGAGGATCCAGGCCGGTGGTTTCGGTATCGACCACCAATTGCTCCGCGCCCGCCAGCTCCCGCGCCACCTGCCGCAGTTCCGCCAGATCGGTAAGCAACCGATAACCGCACTTATCCAGCGGCGCGGTCTCCACCTGGGACTTCAACAGCCGGGAAAAACCCAGGAAGGTGAAGAGTTCCTGCAACTTGGCGTTGTCCGGCTCCGGCAGCAGATAGGCGGCGGCGCTATCCGGCACCACCAGGTCACCCCGCAAGCGAATCAGGTCGCGGGAGAGCATGGCCATCTCCCGGTGGGTTGCCAGTTTCTCGGCCAGCTTCTTCTGCTCCACCTCACCCAGCCGCCCATACAGTTCATCCAGTGAACCAAAGGTGGCGATCAGTTTGGCGGCGGTCTTGGGGCCAACCCCGGCCACTCCGGGGACATTGTCGGAACTGTCGCCCACCAGGGCGAAATAATCGAGGAGCTGCGAGGCCTCTACCCCGTACTTGGCCAGCACCGCCGCCTCGTCCATGACCTTGTTGCTCATGGGATCCCAGAAGGAGATGCCGGGGCCGACCAGCTGCAAAAGATCCTTGTCGCCGGAGACCAGCACCACTTCATGACCCTTTGCCCGCAGCTGCAGGGCTGCCGAGGCGATCAAATCGTCGGCCTCAAATCCCTCCTGCTCCAGCCCGGCAATATTGTAGGCCGCAACCACCTGGCGGACATAGGGCATCTGGCAGGCCAGATCCTCGGGCATGGGCGGTCGGGTGGCTTTGTATTCCTGGTATAGTTGATGCCGAAAGGTCGGGCCCTTGAGGTCGAAGGCCACCGCCAGATGACTGGCTTCCCGTTCCCGGATTACCCGCAGGAGGATGTTGATGAAGCCATAAACGGCATGGGTCGGCAGTCCGCTGCTGTTGGAGAGCGGGGTAATGGCGTGGTAGGCCCGGTAGATATAGGCACTGCCGTCCACCAGATAAATCGGGGCGGTTTTTGTCATGATCACTTGCTGTATTCCTTGAAAGGTACTCTATTGGGGGACGGGCGCCGCAATGGTTTAAGAAGGAGTGTGGGAGCGGGCGCCTGACCGCGAATGCCCTGGAGAAGAATCTCCCAACTTACCGCCAGATCAGGCAAACATTCGCGATCAGGTGATCGCTCCCACCGGAAATGGCCGCTCTCCAGATTTACCGTGGGACCGCCCCAAAGGCCCCCAATCTACCACAACCTGTAGAGAACTCCATGCTCTTTCCCGAACCCCTGCAACCCGCCACCCTGCTCCGCCGCTACAAGCGTTTTCTGGCTGACGTTCGCTTGCCAGACGGTGGCGAGATCACCGTCCACTGCCCCAACTCCGGCAGCATGCTGGGCTGCGGCGATCCGGGCCTACCGGTGATGATCTCCCGCGCCGCCAACCCCAACCGAAAGTACCCGCATACCCTGGAGATGGTTAGAGTTGGCGCCACCTGGGTGGGCGTCAACACCGCCCTTACCAATCGCCTGGTCCGCGAGGCCATGGAAGAAGGGCTCTTCCCAGAATTGGGAAAAATCCTCACCATCCGCCCCGAAGTAAAGATCGGCAGCAGCCGCCTGGACTTCTGTTTGGAAACAGATCAGGGAACCACCTGGGTGGAGGTCAAGAACTGTTCGCTGGCCCTGGGCGCCACCGCCCTCTTCCCCGACGCGGTGACCGAACGCGGCACCCGCCACCTCCGCGAACTCCTGGCCCTGCGCCAGGCGGGCCAGCGGGCCGCCATCATCTTCTGCGTCCAGCGGGAAGACACCGAGCGCTTCACCCCGGCCCGCAATATTGACCCGCTCTATGCCGCCACCCTTGGCGAGGTGATCGATCAAGGGGTGCTGGCCTTGGTCGGGCAGACTTCCATTTCACCCGTGGCCATCACCATCGATCGCCGCTTGCCTGTGGCGCTTTGAGCATTTAAATATCTTGCAGCAACCAGGGTGATGAGCCCGCAAAAAGTCCCACGGAGTCGTTTTTTCGTCTTTCCGGCGAAGGCCGGAATCCAGTATTTTAATGGGTTACCGGAGTACTGGACCCCGGCCTTCGCCGGGTGACTAGTTTTTGCTAGATCATCATCATTGGTCGGCAGAAGTGCATTCTCTGGTGCTTCTCCCTGGGCTTTATGCTAGGATGCGCCAGTGTTGTCACCCGAACCGATAGGAGGAGAAGATGGAAGGAGTAGTAAGGGTTTCCCCCCGGGAAACATCCGAAAAAGTCAAAGCCGGCCAGGCTCTGCTGGTCTGCGGCTACGAGAGCGACGCCCGTTTTGAGAAATACCATTTAGCTGAGGCAATCTCCTTCAACGACTTCAAGGCCCGCTTCCCGAGCCTGCCGGTCGAGCAGGAGGTCATCTTCTACTGTAACTGAACAGACGAACGTTCAGCTGCCGGTCAGGCAGCTAATTATCTGGCGATGGGCTATCCAAATATGAAGGCCCTGCTGGGTGGCGTCGATGGCTGGAAAAATGAGGGATTGCCGGTCATATCCGGGGCATAGATGAGTGGCGTACAACGCAAATGGGGCGGGAAAATTCCGCCCCTACTTTATAGACCCAGCCGCAATTAGCCGAGATCGGCAATAAAGGCTTTAAATACCTCACACTCCCGACAGACCTCCATCTTATCTTCCCAGGTCTTTTTGGCCTGGCACTCGCAGATGGTGCCGTTGATGAACCAGCAGAATTTCCCGGAATCAAACTCCCAGGCCGGGCAATTTTTCTTGCGCTCCGCTGGACACTTCTTGATAGCCCAGCACTGCTTGCGCCCCTCGTAAGCAGGCCGCGTGTGGGCCAGGAGAAAATAAAGCTGCCGCTCCACATGGGCCGGGATGTTGCGCCATCCCTGTTCGTAACTGTGCACCGCCTTGACCGAGCTGCCCAGCAGTTCGGCAATCTGCTTCTGGGTCTTGTTGAGTTTCTTCCGAAATTCGACAAATTCTTCGCTGTTCATCTGCTACTCCTCAGCCAATAGCGGGCGCTACCATAAATCAAACCAATTCCAAACCGGTGGTGGTGGTCATCAACCGACCATGCTTGACCCCCTTGGTGCCGATCAGTTCATCGGCCAGATGACGAATCTCCCCGGCCTTGCCCTTGAGCACCACCACCTCCAGGCAGTGGTGGGCATCAAGATGGACGTGCAGGGCGGAGACAATCTCCCGGTGATGGGAATGCTGATGCTCGGTGAGCTTGTCGGAAAGCTCCCGGGTATGGTGGTCGTAAACCAGGGAAACCGTACCCACCGCCTCTTCCTCGGCATTGGCCCACTGTTCCTCAACCAGGGCATTGCGGATCAGGTCGCGCACCGCCTCGGAGCGGTTGCTGTAGCCCTTGGCCTCAATCAGCTTATCGAACTTTTCGAGCAAACGATCATCAATTGAAATCCCAAAACGGACTACCTCCGACATACTCCCTCCAGCAAGACAAATTCAACTTTTTCCGGCAGGGCGCCGGATTACTCCGGCAAACTACCCCAGACAAATCCTCTCGCGCAAACAAATAATTCATTCACAACTTCCACCTGGATATTGCGTGTGACATATTATAAATTAGTCACACATAAATAATTGACAAGCCCCAACCTCTCTGGCAAGATGTTGTGACATTTTCAAATGTCGTGCTACCGCTCGATACCACAACTCTTCCCACCGCCAAGGAGGTAAAATGTCCCGAACCGCCACCAAACTGCTGCCCGCCCTGCTATTTCTTGCCACCGCCACCCCGGCCCTGGCCGAGCCCGCCGGAGAGGTTGAAGACCTCCGCCAACGGTTGGAAAAACTGGAGGCGCGGCACGAAGCACCAGAGGGCTTCACCATCGCCAGCGGCAAAAAGATTCTCACCGTCTCCGGCGCCGTGGAAATCGAGGCCAGCTATACCGATTTCGCCGGAAAGAACGCCGAAAGCGATACCAAGGTGGCCACCGCTCAAATCAACTTCGACGCCGCCGCCTCCGACCGGGTCAAGGGGAGAATCGCCCTGCTCCATGAGGATGGGGGAGAACCAGCCATCGATATCGACGAGGCCTACATAGAAGTCAACCATCCCGAACTCGCCGGGGGAACGCTGAAGGTCACCGCCGGCAAGGCCTACCTACCCTTCGGCGCCTTCGCCAGCAGCATGGTTTCCGACCCGCTCACCCTGGAACTGGGCGAAACCAATCGCAACCTCATCCTGACCGGTTGGGAAAACGGCAAAATGGCGGTGCAATTCGGCTTCTACAACGGCGACCATGACACGACCAGTCATAACGTCATCGACAACGGCGTCGCCGCCCTCAAATTTACCCCCACGGAACAGATCAGCTTCGGGGCCTCTTATATCTGCGACCTGGCCGAAACCAACGCCAAACTACTGGCCACCGCCGCCACCGCCTACGAAGACAATGTCAACGCGGCCAGCGCCTACCTGACCCTCAAATTTGCCCCGGTGACCATCAATATCGAATACCTGGGGGCGCTGAAGGAATTCTCCGAGGAAATGCTGGCCGACCCGGATCGCGCCCCGGAACTGACCGGCCGCAAGCCCCGAGCCTGGTTCGCCGAGGCAACCTTTGCCCCCAACCAGGATTGGGCGGTGAGCGGTCGTTACGAAAAGGCCAAGGACTACCAGGATGATGTGGCCCGCTACGGCGCCAACGTAAGTTACGGCCTGGACGCCAACACCGTCCTGTCGCTGGAGTACCTGTACAGCGACTTTGCCCGGGAGGCGGAAGACAGCGCCAGCCAAGTCACCGTGCAGCTGGCCTTGGAGTTTTGAGGGCTCGTCATTGCGAGGAGGCCCTTAAGGGCATAAACTCCGCGACGCGGCAGATAAGCGCAGACTTCGATCTACTGGGGCGCACTCTCTACTCGGGACGCAACGCCATCAGCAACAGATTGCCGCGTCGGGGCTATGCCCCTCCTCGCAATGACGTAGTGGCCTGGTTACGAAACCAAAACAACATAAGCAAAACCGTTTATTTATCAATCAACCTGTGTTACGTTTCAAGACTGCGTAGCACCTAACCGGAGGAACTACCATGCATATGGCCGATGCGTTACTTTCGCCCGCCGTCGGCACCACCATGTGGGGTGCTGC
>Ga0334722_10003658_pt1 | contig 16427 bp, 28 predicted proteins | sample C3_bottom_MG_FD_207210 | JGI IMG/M metagenome (GOLD analysis project Ga0334722, IMG submission 207210) | Sediment microbial communities from Yellowstone Lake, YNP, Wyoming, USA - C3_bottom | ecosystem: Environmental > Aquatic > Freshwater > Lake > Sediment | place: USA: Wyoming | collected...
GGGGGAAGCTAAGGGTGAGAGCACAGAAAATGGACTTTTATATTCGCGTTCTGCGGCGAAGCGAGGTTGAGCGCAGGAGCACACACTTAGGGTAACGCACAGCACTAGCTTTGCATAACTGAGCGACTTTAAGTGGATAGGTTTGAAACATCATCCTCGCACTAATTTACTTTCAGTGAAGCCGTAAAGCGTTCTTTTGACATCTTTTTCAGAAAACTATCCTGCTAATATGGAGAGTGAGGCTCGATTGCTAAATAGGTGCGAGCGTCATCCCGCGACCTAAAGCGGGAGTAACTCCGGGAATGATGTGCGATGAGTCACTAGCGTCGCGCTACATCACCAATCACAAAACATTTTGAAACTTAGGTTGCCGGACCATCAAATGGCGCATTTGGATGACGTAGTACCTTGTCGGCCTCGATACCGGCATTATCAGACAAGGCGATGCGCGCTAGCGACGTAATAAAGCAAGATAAAGGTCCAAAATAAGGCTAGCAGAAAATCACGGAAGCATCTCAATCTCTCAGGGCTGTGGTGAGATTGAGACCGGAGGTTCTCGAAACACGAGGGAATAGCTCAGCACGGTAGAGCATCCCCAAGCTACTAAGGTTCAAACCCTTTTTCTCGCGGCGAGAGTAGCTTGTTTGGGATACGGGCAGGTTCGACCCCTGCTTCCCTCATTCTAACGTTGTTCGGCCCGCGCCAATAAACTTTGTCTGTGTCTTTGTTATGCGTTTGCGTCACGTCTCGTGAGTGTTTAAATCAGAGGGAAAAATGGATTTCTCGAAATTCAAACGAGCGGTGGCTCATCAGTTTCAGCGGATGCAAGAGCATGATCTCTTCGTTGCCAATATCGATGGCGATGAGTTATGGGCTACCTATCTCGCTAGCTTCCCCGAGGGAACCGACCCAATCTATCGAAAACGGACCGAGCATGACTGCTCTGGATGCCGTAGTTTCATCAAAAAAGTTGGTAGAATTGTCGCCGTCATCGATGGCAAGTCTGAGACCATCTGGGATCTTAAGAGCGAAGTTGACCCTGCTTATCAAGTGGTGGCCGATGCCTTAGCCGCTAAGGTCAAAGCTACTGCCATCGACAACACTTTCTTGACTGCCGAGAAAACTGCTGGCGCTGACAAGACTTTCGAAAATATTGTCAATGATGTTAAAGCATGGGAGCACTTCTTCATCCGGATTCCAGCCCAATATATCGTCAAGAGCGATGAGATTGGAACCAAGCTCTCGGAAACCAGGGCGACGCATGATGTCCTGGCACGGAGTCTCTCGGAGCTTACTCCTGAGGCGGTGGAAACTGTTCAGGAATTAATCGCCCAAAATTCTCTTTATCGCGGGGAAGAGAACAAGTTCGCGGTTGATTCCTTCGCCAAGCTTCAAAAAGAGTCCCAGAAAGTCAAGAAGAACGATTGGGATTCTTTTGTCTGGTCGGAGATGTCTACGGTCCCGGCATCAGTGGCTCGGATTCGCAATACTGCCATCGGCACCTTATTGGTAAACTTGTCAGAGGGCAAAGAGATTGAAGCGGCGGTTCGTGCTTTTGAGGCTGTGGTTGCTCCTGCCAACTATAAGCGCCCAACCGCACTGGTGACCAAGGCTCAAGTCGAGAAAGCCAAGCAAACTATTCAAGACCTTGGCTTAACATCGGCTTTGAGGCGCCGTTTCGCTGTTCTCAAAGACATTACCATCAACAATATTATCTTCGCAGATCGGAACGCCAAAAAAGAAATCAATGGCGATGTTTTCGATGAATTGGTGACTACCAGTAATTCCAAGAAAAGCTTCGATAAGGTTGAGGAAATTGGGATTGAGAAGTTCCTTGCCGATGTGCTTCCCAAGGCTAACAGCGTCGAAATCTTTGTGGAGAATCGGCATACTCCCAATCTAGTGAGTCTGATTGCCCCGGAAGATCCGACGGCAGGAAAGCTGTTTAAATGGGATAATCATTTTAGCTGGTCCTATAATGGCGAGATGGCAGACGCCATTAAAGAGCGAGTTAAAGCCGCAGGAGGTAGCATTGTCGGTGATCTCTGCTGTCGGCTCGCTTGGGAATATACCGACGATCTTGATTTCCACTGCATCGAGCCGAATGGCCATCACATCAGCTTCAGCAATCGCCGTCAGAAATCCCCTAACGGTGGCATTCTTGATCTGGATGCCAACGGGGCCGATGGTCAGCGAGATGATCCGGCAGAAAATATCTTTTACTCTGACCGGAAATTGATGAAGGAAGGTGTTTACATCTTAAAGGTTCATAATTACAACCGTCGAAGTGACGGCAGGGGCTTTGCCGTAGAAATTGAGTTCGATGGGCAGGCGCATCGAATCGAATATGATAAGGTGCTAAAGACCGGCGAAATGATCGAAGTGGCCAAAATTCGTTATAAAAATGGTGAATTTGAAGTCATTGAATCTCTTCCCAGTACTCAGACTTCGAAGGAAGTTTGGAGTCTCAAAACTCAGACCTTCCATCGAGCCAGCGTCGTGATGATGTCCCCCAACCATTGGGACGGACTTCCTGTCGGAAACAAGCATTATTTCTGGATGATTGATGGTTGCCAAAATAATGGAACCGCCCGAGGGTTCTTCAATGAATTCTTGAAAGAAGAACTGAATCAACACCGCAAGGTTCTGGAAATGGTTGGGAGTAAGATGAAAATCTCCGGGGAGGAACAGTTGTCCGGACTTGGATTTTCATCGACTGCCAAAAATACCCTTGTCTGCCGGGTTAAGGGCAGTTTCACCCGCACCCTTAAAATTGTGTTTTAAGTAACTCACTTGACCGTGACCGTCAAGCCCAACTTGGAAGTTGGGGCCAACTATTCATTACTCAAAAGGGATAATAGGTTATTATCCAAGTCGGATGTGGGAACCACCACACGCCTCTCTATAGGTTATCCGATAGAGTTCTGATGATGAGTACCAGCAATGGATTGGAATAGTGATATTCTGATTGGGGGTTGGGCCTGAAAACCCATATACCAGGTTCGAATCCTGGGACGGTCAATAAACCCGGTTGTTTGACACTAGCTGCCCTTCGGATATAATAAAAGGTTCTTTGAGTAACATCTTTATAAAGGAGAAAAGAAAAATGGATAATCTGTTTTTGGTTGCAAATCGGTCGAAGTTTCGGTTCCAGACGGCGTCTGGCGTCATTACCGCTGAGGATCTGTGGGATCTCCCTCTCTCAGATCCTCGGAAGGCGAACCTCGATGATATCGCCAAGGATCTCAATAAGCAGCTCAAGGAGGCGAACCAGGAGCAGTCGTTCGTCAAGCCTGCGGCTGCTAAGACGAATGAGATCCAGGCCAAGTTCGATCTGGTTCTTTTCGTCATCAAGACCAAGATGGAAGAGCGGGATGCGGCCAAGGCACTCGCTGACAAGCAGGCCAACAAGCAGAAGATCATGGCTCTCATTGACAAGAAGAAGGATGAGGCTCTGGCCGGGAAGTCGGCAGAAGAGTTGCAGGCCCTTCTGAGCGCAATGTGATGCGATAATCCAGGAATTGCCATTACTTCTTAAATCAGGGTAGTGGCAATTCCGTAATGCTTTGGATGGAGCCTAATTTGCCGACCAACAATCCGCGATCCTCCGAAACCGGAAGTCCTGAAAGAAGAGCATCGATGGAGATTCTCCGTCGAGCCTTGTTATTCATTTTCTCCAAGAGAAGATGAAAAAGTACGGCTTCATCTCTTTCGCGAATGCCAACACATCAGCCTTTCGGTCGAGGAAGCGGAAGCGATGGGATTAGCACTTCTTAAAGTAGCTGACTGGTGGAAGAACAGGATTCTAAAAAATGAGTAAAGCACAGGATGTCCTTGCTCTCATTAATAAGTTTACGCCAGAAGATGACGCGGAGCTTCGACGCCTGCTAGCGAGTAAACTACCCAATTCGATGCAAGAAATACTTTTCGATGCAAGAAATACTTTTTCAGAGTCAGCAAGATAAACCTCTGACTATCGAAGGATGGATGGTTTCGCGCTCTCCGGTTGAATGGGATTTTTACATGGCAGAATTGTACACCACTAAGGAAGCTGCTACTGAGCACGGCCTTGATTGGCTTGAAAATGTAGCTGAAAGTGAGGGCCAACCACCAATTGAAACTTATTGGGTTGGAAGAGTTTCTGCCTCCAAATTTCATCGTGGTGGGGTTTGGCTCGTTGACAACGTGGAACGTTGCAGCAAGCAAAAAACGGCACACTGATGAAAGATTTCTCAGGAGAACTGATGGCCTTCGAATTTTGGAAACTGCCGGAAAAGAATCCAAGAAGTTTGAGGAATTGACACAACAGTTGCGAGAAAGTCAGAACTACCAACAATCCATGCTAGACGAAGATATTTCTAGAGAAATAAGACGTAGAAAGGCGGCAGATGAGGAATTCTTTCAAGAAGGGGACATCGTGGAAATCGATGGTTGGCATGTCTACAATCATCTGAACACCCACAATATTCCATTTACGTCCCATGTGGAGAATGAAAGACTCGAAGCGGAATCGAGGCCATTCATCACATATCCATTTGAACGTAGACGTTGCTATCATTCCGAACACTGGACGATGGTGCGTCCGAGGCACAGGAATTAATGTTTATCATCTATAGTTTTAATCATCCCAAGGGCCCTGACATTCATTATGTTTCCGGAGTCTTCCGGCACCGAGCCGACGCCGAGAAATATCTTCAGAGTATTCCTTCCAGCTTAAAAAATGCCACCCATCGTCTCGAAGAAATCCCAGAAACAGAATATCCGATTTATTTTATTGAAGAGGACTTCCGAGTAGGCCCGGCGCATCCGATTGATCGCTTGGAATTAGCTAGAAAAATAGCGATGATGCCCAAAATCGAAGACGAAAACCATGAGTATTTCACTTTCTATCGTTTCATGGGAGACTACCAGGGCCGCCGATCTGGAGAAGATTATTTAGGAACCACGGATCACACCCATGTTGATAATGACTTGATAATCTGGTCTCTGGATGCTTCAATCCAAAAGGGAGAAGTTAGACAATCTCCCTGTTATTACTACTGTCAAATGTGCGGCCAACCTGCAGCCGGAATTTTTGAAGAGAACCATTGGAGTTGGAACCCACCAAAAGAATGGATTAAAGAAAGAAACCCTGAGAGTCCTACTCATCCCGGACTTTTTTGTGGGCAGAAATGTCGAGATGATTTTAAGTCATGAAAAGGATTAACGATGGATGACAATTTACGCCTTTTAGAAAGAGAAGTCTCTTTAGAAGATCCTCAAGCGCAATTCAAATTAGGAAAGGCACTTCAACGGCTTTATCCTATAGTCTATGCTCCTACTGATGGAGTTCTATTTGCCGACGAGGATGACCAAGTTAACAAAGCTCTAGCAGCTAATCTTCCATAGTCTTAGTTCTTGATTTATTAGGAAATAAGTTTGTCGATCCTGAGTTGAGATGGAACCGGCCATCAATAAGGTTATGGTTCTCCGAAGAGATGGAAAGCCACTCCTAAGTTATCTGGAAAAAAACAGCAATAAATAGCTCCGTCTGAGAAGAGCAATGTATTTTTTGTCTACGGAACTTTACGTCGAAGGGGCGAGAATCATAGTCGGACTAACACATCTCGGTGAGATTCCTTAGTCAAAAGAGGAGCAATTATGGCTTATGTCGTCGCGGAACCTTGTATCAAATGTAAATATACTGATTGTCTCGATGGATGCCCAGTCGATTGTTTCTACGAGGGCCAAAATATGTTAGTCATTAATCCCGAAGAATGCATTGATTGTGGCTTGTGTTTAGGGCAATGTCCAATTAATGCCATTTATACTGCCGAAGATTTACCGGTTAAGTGGGCACATTATAAGGATATTAATGCTCAATATTCCAAGTTATGGCCTCAAATCACGGCTAAAAAAGATCCATTACCTGAGGCGGCAGAATTTTCCAAGATTGAAGATAAAGCTGCTTTTTTGGACCCGAGCCCAGCTTCTTAATTAACTTTGAAAGAAAAAAAATGAGTCAGAGACAACCTTGGGGTGAAAACATTCTTGGCTGCCTTTTCATCGTAATACTGGCCTCCTTTTTTGGACTCATTTACTATGCCTGTGAAGCCTATCCCAAGACCGAGATTATTAATGTTATCAACCCGACTCATTGTACCATTACCTTGCGATTAGGTTCGCTTTGCGATTCTCCAGGAAAACTGATCTCCGATTTTGAGAAAGCCAATTCTCAGGCGAAGGTTGAAGGTTATCAGATTTCGCGGGCCTGGAATGGGGAGACGATTCTAGAACTTCGGATCAAGAAAAAATAAATGCGCTAATCGGGGTTGGATATCTAAGGAGTTTATATATGAAAATCCTGATCGCCACGTTGTTGATTTTCAACTTCCTTTATCAAAAGATCGAAATCCTTGAGTTAATCTTCATTGCTGCCTTTACTGCCATTGCCTTTGTTTATTATATCTAAATTTCAGCGATGTGATAGGCATGAAGATATTGCGGAGCAGAGGATGTCCATACTGCTTCATCTTTGTTATAATAAAGCTATGTTTAGATCTCCAAATTATTGGCATAATCCCTTGATGTACCTAGGGGGACCTAACTCAAGAAGTTTACGCCGCTTTAATCCGCTCTGCAAATTTCACGATCAACCTAAAATTGAGGATATTCGAGTCGGAGCTAATCTCTATAGATGTGGCCGTTGTGGAACTCGATTCAGCACTTCAATTCCTAGAGCCTTTAAAGGTCGAAGATTTTGGAAACATCGGGGGCCAAACTTCTCCGAGGGGGCTGATATTCCATCCATCTATGCTCCAACTGAAACTTTGAGAACCGAAGCTTTATCCAGAATTAGCGGACCCGGAACCCAATGGAGACGACGTAATCCAGACTTATCCATTAGACAATTAGAACGTCTAGCCTTAGAGGGAAACAAGCAAGCGATTCGGCGTTTAGCTGCGATGGCGATGCGAATGACGCTTCCGGAAGATGAAGCTGAAGAAATCGCAGAAATTCGATCTCGGATCAAAAATGAAGTCAAAAATCTCATCAATTGTATTTCGTTAAATCCCTGGCACTCCGAACCCAAAAATGTAATGGCACAGATGTGCAAAAAAAATACCTATGCTTGGTGGGAAGATCGGTTCCCAGAATTAGACCCTGATTATGGATTATTATTGCAAGCTCAAGTCAATACCCCGTCCGGATCGGTTAATGTCCATACCGCAACTGCCTATCTATCTTCCGCAATGGAAGATCCAGACAGGGTTGTTGTCGTAGAAATTATCGATGGAGTGGGGATTGTTCCACTCGAAGAATTAGCTACCTTATTTTATAAAACCGGGAATAATACTTTTTCATTAGAAGATCTGTATCTTCGTCTGGAAATAAAAATGACTAGTTATTTAGGAGCGATCGATCCATATACCACTAATCCAAGAGCCACTACTAGTATTGCTGGCCAAAAAGGCAGAGCAATTCAAAGTCCAATGATTGCCGTTTCTCCCCTGGCTAAAAGAATGCGGGTAATTGGCTCGGACTTTGCGGATACATTTGAAACAGACGACCCAATAACCATTACTGATCTGCGTCGAAATCCTAATAATCCAAGAGCCACTACTAGTATTGCTGGCCAAAAAGGCAGAGCAATTCAAGGTCCAATGATTGCCGTTTCTCCCCTGGCTAAGAGAATGCGGGTACTTGGCTCGGACTTTGCGGATACATTTGAAACAGACGACCCAATAACCATTACTGATCTGCATCGAAATCCTAGGGAACAACCAATAAGACATAGACAGGACGCGCCTCCGCGTCTCCCGCTTCAAGAGGAATAATGGCACAAATGCTTGAACAAGGTTTTATTGTCGCCCCTCCAAACATCTCCCGCTTCAAGAGGATAAGCATGGGCCTATTATCTAATTCTCAATTTTTGGATGTAGTCAATTTAATTTAAATGGAACACTTAATGTTGACAAGCTACCAGCATTCTGTAGGATGCTCATAGGAGGAAACATGATTGCAGCTTTAATTGGATATACCCCTCAATAGTGGACTAAAATTGGAATGCTCTTGGAAGGCGCTTTTTACACGATATCTTTGATTGCAATGACACTTGGATGAGGTTGATGGCCAGGCAAAGAGGATAGCTGATGCTAGATGCTGACCTGTTATCTCTGATTAAAACTCTTCGGGAAACTCCTGATGATTCAGCCGCGCAATCTCGCTTCATCGGAATTGCACGCCGAACTGATTTACTAGTCCCCATAATTCAGCAATTTATCAAAGAGTTAACACCAAAAGAATGGGAACAATTAGTCGCCGAAGAGGAAAATCGTCGGCTCCAACTTGCTCCCGAGAATTGGGTAGTAAAACTAAAAATGGGTGATAGTGTCTGGTTGCCTCGGGAGCAATCAGAGGCAGTTATTGTCCAACCTTTCCAAGCCTTTAGCTGGAAACGGAGTGATTCAATCAATGATCCTCATCATGACGGTGGAGGTCAGTGGGGAAGTGTTCAATTGAGACGAAACCGGGGTGTCGAAATTTGGTATGTAAGTTCCACAGGTCGGGGAGGAAATAGAGCCCTGACGATTATGACACCCCTCCCACAGCAAAATAGAAAGTTGGATTGAATGCTTCTCAGCTTATTGGGTCTCTACCTTTTGATGACAATCATTTGTGCGCTCCTTCTGGCTTATGCCAGTGGAAATCAAGCTACAATGCAGGATATTGGGATCGCAGCCTTGATCTGGCCTTATACTGCGATCAAATTTATCCAACATATCATTAACTAAAAAGCGGACAAAACTGGAAGTTAGTCTAGAAGTAGGAGATTTTAATGTCAAGTTTTGATTTTAGCGGAGGTAATGGCAGAGGTCTCGGGAAAGTTCCATTCTGGAAAGACAAATATCAAATTTCCTGGTGTTATCATTGTGAAACTGCCGTGATTCAATGTCCCGCTTGCCATAATACTTCCTGCAATGCCGGTGGATGTCAGGAATGTCATTCGACTTTCCAAGATTTTCATCAAGCCAAGGTGACGGTGACCAACTATTTGACCGATGAAGAAAGCCGAATCTATGACAAAGCTTTACAAACTTCAGCAATTCATCTTGGAGAGCTTGGCCCGAGGGCACAAAGAAATTGATTGGAAACAACTTCATCAAGAGGGAGAAATGTCGAAACATGATGAAGGGCTTTTCTCGAAGGAGTTGAGACAGGCGGGAGTTAATTCTTCTAATTCCACAGATCCTAAGAATGTGACAATGATGAACAGCATTTCTCATATTGTTGAAGACGCTATAAAAAATGATTTTATTCAATATCGGATTCCTTTGGAAGTACATGAAAAAACACTAACTAACTACCGAGATTTAAATGGAAAATCTTTGACGATAACCGAAGTTTTAGATCACATTTCAAAAAAAACTGAAACTGGTTATCAGATTCTATGTCAACGAGTCCTTGAAGCTTTCGAAGCCGAAAAGAGTTTTTGAAGCTTCAAGACATCTGCTACTTTCGAATGTGGCAAGAATGCGCTAAAAATGGATTCAGAAATTAGACGCGCTGTAAGGTATATTTTAGCTACAGAAAATCTTGATTCGGTATGTAGTATAGAAGAAGCTCAACAACTTCAAAAGATAATCAAAGATTTTATTCGCAAAGAATCTCAAAAAACAAGTATCTATTGGTGTACCACCTTCGTCGGATCGGATGCGCCAACCAGCGGCATATCATGTCAATTTTTGGGATATGTTCACCAATTTTGTAGGAATAAGGGGCGTCTGCGGCTCCGCGAGTGGCTTCAAAGACAAGATTTTACTTTTTATCAAATTATTGATGGAATGCTAAAACAAATTACAATAGAAAATAATGAACCGCTACCAGATAATGAGCAAGATTATATTGCAGTGCATAAAGCAGTGTTTAGTTATCCCACCGAAAACGCAGAGCGGAGAATTCTAGAATCTTACAAAATTGGACTAGAACGTCGTAACAAAATAATACGAACGACCCAAAAAGCTGCTGAAACCAGAAAACGTAAAACTATGAACAATCAACTACCCGTTTCGGATGTGCCCATCCAAACTCAAGGATAACGGCGATGATGGACTATGATGCTGCGCGCGAACGTATGCGGGTCTACGCAGATGAAAAAACCGATGAGGGCCGTCTGATTATTGAGATGCTCTCCAAAACTAAGAGAAAATTCTCAGTAATTCCTATGTCTGGTGTACCAGAGGTAACAGTAGGCTTCGCACGTTATGTAGGAACAACCGAGATTCGGACGCTTGTCGAGCGTCTTACTACCGCACCAGAACTTAATGGATATGACGCAGATTCTGACGAAGAAGTTTCTGATGAATATGATGATTAATTAATACAATTCCAAGCGCAAGACATGCGTTTGCGCAGCCTTTTACTTTGAAACTTGCATCTTTCAACCAGATCCTTACAATGGCGTTTCGGAGAAACCAAAATGAAACTTAATCGAAAACAACGTCGTGCTTGGCGTCAAGTTAATTCTTCGGGACAATCTAATCCCAAGACTCAACAGCCTTGGACTAAATCAGAATTTGTCGTAGCATTTCGTCGGAAGAAATTTAATATGTCAACTTTTTTGGAACCCAAATTGATTGATTTAAGTCTAGATTTAAGTCTAGATTAAGAATTCAGGAAAAACGGAGTTGCTCTCGGAGTTCGACCAGCGATCTCAGCCGAAATCTAGGAGAAGCATCATGTCTGAATCTGAATTCCTAAAGGCCAAAAAATCCTTGATGGATTTACCTCCGATTCGGGATGAACAAAATCTTCCTTTTGACGCCTGGGAACGATATTGTTACCTCTACAATTTTGCTCACTTTAAGTTAAGTAACTTTCTCTATTATAGCTGCTGGCCCCAATATCAGGGCGGCCCAGTTTCGACTCCGTGTTGGGAATTAACTCATATTCACGAGGCCATCATTAATCTAATCATCATTACTTTGCCGAAACCGATGGTGGAAGAAATAAAGGACAGAATTTTGGCATCGATGTCCATCCATAAAGTTCCTGAAAATCAGGAAAACAATCCCAATCGCTACTATTGCCATTATTGTGTGAGTCCGAGCCCGAACCCAATTGAGAGATCAGGTCATCAAAATATTTGTTTTGGGTCTTGCGTTCTTAAAGCGTATCAACTTTAATCATCACGAAGATCACTCCGTCGAGGTAATGGAAAAAATGAGAATTTTCGAGCTTCAACGGCCTAAATACTCTGGCGCCTCCGAACGAGAAACTCTCTATGCCGATTTTGTTACTATCGATGAAAAAAAGATGCCCAGTATCTGTCTCGGAGGAACATCGAATTTCTATTTACCACTCGATGAGGCACGAAGATTAGCACGCAAAATTCTCTCGATTCCGACGCCGCTTAACTTTCAGGAATTACCTGACATTTAGATAGGAGAATTTAATGGGAGTAGATTGGACCCCGGAACAAAAAGCTGCCTGGATTAAAGGAACTTGGACACCCGAGAAAGTCAAAGTTCTAGACCGATTGGCTGATAATCATATTGATCATTGCGATGAATGCCAAGCCCGCTTGGATATTGACCCGGAAACTTTGGCTGATAATGAACCTTATTATTGTCCAATTGGAGAATCATTGACCGAAACTGCGGCCCAAGCCTCCGTGGAATACTCTTGGCAACCTAACTTTGATGCTGAATGGGGTCAATAAAATGCCTTTTGAGGAATTAGCTCCTTGTGGCTTCGGCGCTTATGGCACCTGTTGTTGCACTTGCATTCATCATGCTAAAACAGTTTTGTCGTGTCAAAAGCATCAAGGTGGAAAAGGTGCCTGCCCGCCCTCCCAACAAGTTAGTTACGCCTGTCTGATGTTCTATGCAGAAGACAAAGGCCAAAGTCCGATTATCATCGACTGGCCGGAACATGGGATGTGTGAAGGTTATTCCGCCAGAAATGTGCAAGAAAGAACCAAGGTTACGCATGGATGAACAGATTCTCAATATTCAAATTAAAATCACAACTTCACTCGAACTCTAGAAAAAACAGTTGAGGCTAAAGATGGAGAACCAGCCTTAGACCTTTTAGATAGGTTTTTGGAACAAGTTGGGAATTTAGCTAGTGAATTAATGGAATAGCCTAGGAACAAAATGGGACCGATATCGAAATTACAGAAGATATTTTGGATGACATCACCCATCGATGCACGGAGATCATTGAAGCCCATCTCCCACGCGACGCGGCCCGAGATGAGTTAGTTCTCAACCAAGACGCGCGCTGCCGACTTAACGAAACGCTAGCAGCTTGTCCGGGAGATTCTTAAGCTTTTGCAAACAAAGGCAGGCCATTTATAATACTATAATGAGAGGAAATCCGATGGACCGGAAAGCTAGAGCTGCCCTTCGGGTATATGAGGAAAAATGAACTCACGAATCGCCAAGAAAATTGTTTCCAATCTGCCGATAGGATGGGGCAGATTAGGCGATGCCACTTTAGACGAAGATTGTACCTTAAAGTCTCGGCACTCTAAATGTCAAATCTATAATGCCTTTAAAATCATTAATAAAAAAATCAAGAAAAATAAGCTAAGAGTTGGCTTCCCTAATATCCCACGCATTGTTTGGCAGACGTGGATTAATACCTTTGGTTTCGAGAAGGAAAGCCTATTTACTAAATGATTGCTGGAAGCTGTACTATGAAAAGAATGTCATCCCCTAGCCTAATCATTGGGCTATTTAATCCTCGATGAATACCAAGATTGGCTTTCTCAGATTCCGGCATTATAATCACTTCTTCTACAAAGAGCATTGCCTCAATTTTTGGTATCTTAGAATTTTCTGGCGTGAAATATCTATTGTTGGTTGGGAGCCTGATTCTGACAGCCGAACAGTTGTATGCCAGCACAAGATACTCAAGGCTAAATGCTTATCCTGGGACTTAAAAGGAACCTTATGTTAAGGAAGACCTGGCTAAGAGGGAAGCTTCCTCATGGTTTCATCGCTTCCAGCACGATTTCCCGGGAAGGCATTCGAGTTTCTTTTTTATCAAATTCTGGAAGACAACTCCACCCGTGTAGAGATTCTCGAAGATTGGTAAATCCAATCCGTGATAATTTATTACTTAAATCTTGGAAATCATAAAGATATAGATGTCCAACATTGACAGAATTTTTGACAGGAGATAAATACTTAATTCCAGTCACCGCTTCCCCTAAGATGGCGTAATTTAAAAAATTACAACCATCGGTAAAATTATCAAACTTATATTCTGCCTGATTCCAATTTAAATAACTAGCGACATATTTTTTTAAATCGGGAGTCACGCAGCGCATCCAACCGTCAGGTTTAAGAACCCGATAACATTCTTGTAACAGATGGAAGCCATCGACTTCATCGAGATGTTCCAGAAAATGCTCATGATAAATAAAATCAGTTGAGTTATTAGGATAAGGCAAGGGTTTTCGGAGATCACAATATTTAACCCCGAGATTGCATTTCAAATCTAAATTTTCCCACCCCGCTAAAGGCTTAGTCCCACATCCAAGATTTAATTTCATTATTTGATAATAGCACAACTAATAAGGCATTAAAATTATGAAACTCAAATTGATTTAATCTTAAAGGAGGGAACGATGACACTTCCTCATTGGTTAGGTTGGCTCCAAGTAGTTGTGATACTTTTCCGAGATCCAGGACTTCCGTGGCCTGTGATTGGGGCTATTATTGCAGGAATCACCACTATTATTATGGGATGCTTCCGAATTTTGTCTGGATAATCTAGGCAGAGTTAATGGGCTCGATGATGAAGGGAAAGCAATGATTACCAATTGGTCTTGACTGTAAAAATGACAGTGGTATCTTGAAAAATAGGAAGAGGAGGAAAGATGATTGCGATTTTAATTAGCGGAGGGTACCTGAGACTTAATGGGTGGACTAAAACTGGATTACTCTTAGAGGCTACTTTTTACACGATATCGCTGATTTCTCTAGCGCTGAAATGAGGACTTAATCTTTGGTCGTCAGTTTATTGTTATTCCTTTTGATTCTAATAATCTTATTTTTTGGTCTTGGAATCCTTTTAGGTCTTTTCTGTTTTGCCTTTGCGGGCCTCATCCTAGAATTTGATTATGCCTGGTACATGACCTGGGAAGCTAAGACTTTATCCTTCCGAGAAAAAATCGAGATTTGGAAACAATTTTGGAAGAAGGTTTGGGACGAAATTACTAGGGGTTAATGGAAATTTGATCCGTAAGGTTTTGATGAAGTTTTATTCTCTTCTCTTCGTAACTTAATGCCAGTAGATGGGCTTGAACAGAGATTGACATAGATGGAACTGCAACAATAACTCAAAAAGAACAAACTCAAGTAATTGATGCACTAATTAATTCGTGTAAACACGCGCGAGATGCTCTGAACTACAGCTATGGCTTTCACTCCGGGAGTTACCATGACGAAGGGATCCAAAATTTATTCTCTCAAACCGGAACATGAAGCTATGTTTCCTAAATGGCGCGATAAGTGGATTGCTAACGCCATGAGAACTGGCTTGTTAACACCAGAAGAACGTCATCTTGTTACTGAGGCTATTCGTGGTTTATACGGTTCGGCGGGTCTGAAAGAACCACGCATTATCTTTGTTCCGTCGCCTTTTGTGGGAGCTTTCGCGTCTGGGTTTTCTGCTGGAATCTGGTATCTTCGCGCGACTGAGACCATGACTCGTAATGCGACTCGTGATGCGACTAATGCCGCGACTCATGCCGCGACTAATGCCGCGACTCGTGATGCGACTGATGCCGCGACTCGTGCTGCGACTGATGCCGCGACTGACGCCGCGACTTATGCCGCGACTGATGCCGCGACTCATGCCGCGACTCGTGATGCGACTCGTGATGCGACTAATGCCGCGACTCGTAATGCGACTGATGCCGCGACTGATGATGCGACTCGTGCTGCGACTGATGATGCGACTCGTGCTGCGACTGATGCCGCGGCTGGTGCCGCGATTAATGATGCGACTCGTGATGCGACTAAAAAATGGTATGCTTTTGGAGGTTGTGAGATTAATGACATTATCGAACTAGCTTCTCAGTTTGGTCCTACTAACTTTTTACTTCAATGCGCCTCCAATCATTCCAATATGTTAAATGGAGGTAATCAATGGTCTGGATGGGTCTCTTACCTTTCTTTCTTTCGTCACGTTGTGAGACTAGATCTTGATTACTCCAAGTGGGATCGTTACGAAACTGCGGCTATCGCAGGCCCTCGTTACATGCACAAGGAATTCTGTTTAGTCTCCGAACCGCCTCTGGAATTACACGTTGATGATCAGAATCGTCCTCATTGTGAGACTGGACCTTTTTGTCGTTGGGCCGATGGTTCTAGGTTATATTCGATTCATGGGGTTCTTCTTCCTGGTTGGATTGTTGAATGTCCTGATCTGATTACCCTTGACAAGATTCGAGAAGAATCTAACGTCGAAATCAAACGTCTGATGCGGGAGAAGTATGGGGAGGCCCAATATCTAAAAGATATTGGTGCAAAAGTAATCGATGTAGATACGATATCTGTCGAGCAGACTCCGGATGCTCTTTCGATTGTTCGCGCTCTGATGGAAGACGATGAAGGTCGGCGGTTTTTGGTCGGATCAGATGGTTCAACTCATAGAACTTACTATATGGAAGTCGATGCTCGCGTCCAATCTTGTCGAGAAGCTCATGCTTTTCTTTCGGGTTTTTCCGAAGATAGAATTATCGCGCAATCTTGACTCTTGCAAATTAAAAGTTTGAGTTTATTTAGAATATCTCACTAAAAAGGATGAATTACACTTCCCCCACGGGAAGAAAAAGATGTAGGAAGTTTCAAGGCCAACTATGGGGCTTATAAAGATTGCAAGAGTGTACAACTTGAGCTATCAATATAAGCCCCTAGTTGACTAGAGAATCAAAGTAACTAACACCGTGTATCCCCACGTTAAAACGTGGGTTTTTACGGCAGGAAGGAAAAAGATAAATGTCCACTGCAACAGAAATTTTTCAAAAAATTGAAGACACCGCCAAGACTACGAGTCCGACTGTCAGGTACGTCGCGGAGATGAACCTTGGCGACGTGATCCGTCAAGGAGACATCTACATCGAACGAATTAAGATGATTCCCGAAGACGCTGGCAAGGTAACACTTAATGCTCAGCTTGCTGTTGGACAGACTCAGGGGTCACGTCAGGCTATAAATTTTCATTAAACTATTCAAAACTATTAAAGAGTCTTAATAGTTTTTAGGCCCGAAGGCAAAATAGTTACACTTACTAGTTTATCTGACTTAAAAGAAAGCTTCGATAAATTTTTCAGTTTAATAGGGTGTAGCCTACACCCTCTACTACCTACGACCTTCTCCGAAGAGAAAGCTTTCGGGAATACTTTTCGGATAATATTCAAAGCACCATTG
>Ga0334722_10003659_pt1 | contig 16426 bp, 17 predicted proteins | sample C3_bottom_MG_FD_207210 | JGI IMG/M metagenome (GOLD analysis project Ga0334722, IMG submission 207210) | Sediment microbial communities from Yellowstone Lake, YNP, Wyoming, USA - C3_bottom | ecosystem: Environmental > Aquatic > Freshwater > Lake > Sediment | place: USA: Wyoming | collected...
TGCATCGCGGGCATGGCCCGCTCCTACACAGGCTTGGGTGAAAATTGGTAGAGTCATACAAAGGCCGTTGACAATCTTGATATTGGTGTTACAATTTGTATCAAATGATACATGATTATCAACCAAGCAACGGAGGCACACAATGGCACGCTTAGACAGAGCATTTGCACAAGTATTCATGGATGTGGCTTTGGCAGAGGGTCGGGAATTTACCTCTCCCCGGGAAGATTTGGCAGCCGTCGCGCAAAACCTGGAATGTTCCTTTGTCGACATAACCTTTGCCGAGGCCGGTGAGTTAACCACCTCCGCCTGTCTGGCAAGAATCCCGGCCCCGGCAGCAATTGCCCACCCGACCCATTTCTGACAAGCGGCGCCGGTCCGGAGGGGGGCCACGGACCGGCGCGCTGGTGAACAAAAGAACCCGGAAACCATGACCAACATGAGCAATGACAAAGCCAAAAACTGGCTCCTCTTCTTTTACGCGGTGCCCTCAACTCCGGTCAGCAACCGGATGAAGGTCTGGCGAAAACTCCTGAAGACCGGGGCCATACCATTGAAGGGGGCGGTTTACATCCTGCCCTTCAGCCCAGAGCATTACGAGTTATTGCAGTGGCTGGTCAGCGAGGTCACGGCCATGCAGGGCGAGGCTGCCCTGGTGGCGATTGAAAAGGTTGAAACCATCAAGGATGCCGAGATCATCGAGCTGTTCAACCAGGCCCGTAAGAGTGACTACTTGGCCCTGGCCAACGAGCTGGAAGAACTCACCCGGAAGGTGGGAGACATCAAAAAAGGCGGGCAAGGCCAGAGTCCCCAAAGCTTATTGGCAGAACTGACCAAAGCCCTGAAGGCCTTTGCGGAAATCCGCCGCCTGGATTTCTTCGCCTCCGCCACCGGGGCGGAATTGCACGAAAAAATCACCAGCCTCCGGGCTGAATTCAAAACCCTGCAAAGCTGGGAGGAAAGGCCCGAAACGGCAACGGCCATCGGCCCGAAAGCTGCGGCTTCCTACCGGGGGCGAATCTGGGTGACCAGAACCAGCCCTTTTGTCGACCGGATGGCCTGTGCCTGGCTGATCAAACGCTTTATCGATCCCGAGGCCACCTTTGACTTTATTGCCGAGAACGCGGGCGATTCTCCGGAGCCGACCGCCGTCGTTTTTGATATGTACGGAGGCGAGTTTACCCACAGCGGCGACCTCTGCACCTTTGAAGTACTCCTCAAAGTCTTCGGCCTCAAAGACAAGCCCCTCAAAGAGCTGGCCAAGATCGTCCACGTCTTGGATCTGAAGGATGGCAAATATCAGGCCCCCGAGGCGGCGGGGCTGGAAGGCATCCTCGGCGGGATCCGCAAGACCGCCGAAGATGACCATGACGCCCTGACCCAGGGGATGCGAGTCTTTGAACTGCTCTACACCTCGAAAAACTCATAAAGGAGCCCACCATGCAAGAGATCACAGCAATGGTTGCCAAGCTGATGGCCGCTTCGGCCCGAACCGCCCCCAAGGCGGGCGGCAAGGACTTTCTGGAAATCGTCGTCATCGCCAACGACGCAGACCTCAAAAAGATCGCCGCTCGGATGCAGGAGTATGCCCCGGAGAGCACCAACGAGGCCTTCTGGAAACGGGACGCCGCCAACATCGCCAACTCCCACCAGGCCCTGGTACTGGTCGGTTTAAGCAAACCGGTGACTGCCGGTTACGATTGCGGCGGCTGCGGCTACCCGACCTGCGCCGAATTCAGCAAGAACCGGCAACTGACCGATAAGGCAATGGGCTATTCCGGCCCACACTGCATCATGCGGATGATGGACATCGGCGTCGCCTTATCGTCGGCGGCCAAGACCGCCAGCCTGCACAACGTCGATAACCGGGTTCAGCAACGGGTCGGAGCCGCAGCACGGGATCTTGGTTACATCCAGGCCGAGGTGGCCATGGGCATTCCGCTCAGCATCACCGGCAAGAGCATTTTCTTTGACCGCCCGGCGACGGCCAAGGCCTGAGTCCCGCCATGGCCAAACCCTTCTCCACCTTTGCCGAGCTCTGCGCCGTCGGCTTTTTCGCCCGCCTCTCTTACGCCCTGGCGAGGAGTCCGGTACTGCCTCTTTTTGCCCTCTATCTCGGCGCCGGTCCCGAGGCCATCGGCTTCGCCGTGGGGATTTCCACGGTGACCGGGATCTTCTTCAAGCTGCCGGCCGGGGCGCTCTCGGACATCATTGGCCGCAAGCGGACCATGCTCATCGGCCTGCTCTTCTTTGCCTTTATGCCCTTCACCTATCTCTGGGTGGAGAGCTATTATCCGTTGCTGATCATCCGCTTTATCCACGGCCTGGCCACGGCAATTTATGGGCCGGTGGCCATGGCGGTGGTGGCGGATGTGGCGGGCAGCAAGAAGGGCGAGATGCTGTCATGGTTTTCCTCCGTCACCCTGATCGGCAACCTCCTCGGCGCGCCCCTGGGTGGCTTCATTCTCTACCGTACCGTGGCTGGCGCCGCACCAGCCATGGCGGAATTCCACTATGCCTTTCTCTTGAGCGGCATCACCGGGATGCTGGCGCTGTTGCTCTCGCTCGGTCTGCTCCGGGACGGGAAACCTGCGGTCGCCGGGGCCAGTCTGCGCGAGACAGTCAGGCGTTTTGGGGCCGGAATCAAGGAGGTCGGCAGCGACAAGCGGATCGTCATCACCTCGGCCATGGAAGGCTTGCAGAACATGACGGTTGGGGCGCTGGAGGCCTTCCTGCCCATCTATGCCGTCAAGGTGGCCGGTCTCAACGAATTTCAGGCCGGGATTCTCTGGGGAGTGCAGGTGGTCACCACCGTCCTCTCCAAGCCGGTCATGGGGATGACCTCGGATCGGCATGGCCGAACCACCCTGATCGCCGCCGGGCTGGTGATCTGCGCCTTTTCCTTCGGGGCCATACCCTTCTTGACCAGCTTCGCGCCGCTGCTGCTCACTGCCGCCTGCTTTGGCCTGGGCGAGGCGGTGGTCACCTCCTCCGGCGCCGCCCTGGTGGTTGACCTCTGCCAGGAAAAGCATTTCGGCACCGCCATGGGCACCTTCGGAACAATCTTCGACATCGGCCACGCCGCCGGGCCTATTCTGGCAGGATTGCTGCTCGCCCATTACAGTTATCGCCTGACCTTCGGGGTGATGGCGGCCCTGCTGCTGGTCGCCGTGCCGGTCTTCATGCTAACGGTCAAGACTGGCAAAAGCGCTGGCGCTGGTGGCTAAGACCCCACCCCAGCCCTCCCCTTGGTAAGGGGAGGGAGTGGCTCCACGACAATCACAGGCCCTGGCCGACAAGGCTGCAGCCCACATCCTCACCCCGGTGGGCCTCCGCCTGATCTCCCCTCCTTGCCAAGGAGGGGCCGGGGGAGGTCTTCAGTGGCGATGGATCCGACCATCCCAAGAATATTGAGGTAGCCTATGCCCACCAAACCCACATTTAACGAGGCCTTCCGCTACTGGCTCAAGCTGGGCTGGATCAGCTTCGGCGGCCCCACCGGCCAGATTGCCATCATGCACAAGGATCTGGTCGAGAAGAAGAAGTGGATCGGTGAAGACCATTTCCTCCAGGCCCTGAATTTTTGTATGCTCCTCCCCGGCCCGGAGGCCCAGCAACTGACCATCTATATCGGCTGGCTACTGCACGGCATCCGGGGCGGCATTGTCGCCGGCGTTCTTTTCGTGCTGCCCTCGGTCTTCATCCTCCTGGGTCTCTCCTGGCTCTACGCCGCCCTGGGCCATCTCCCGGCGGTGGACGCCATCTTTTACGGGCTGAAACCAGCGGTGGCGGCCATTGTCGCCGAGGCGGTGCTGCGGATCGGCAAAAAATCCCTTAAAAACGAGGTGCTGATCCTACTGGCGGCGCTTTCCTTCATCGGCATTTACTTTCTCCAGATCCCCTTTCCGGCCATCATCCTGGGGGCCGGGCTGATCGGCTGGCTCGGCAGCACGCTTCTGCCCAGCAAATTCGTGGTGACCGGCAAAACCCGCACCACCGCCGCCGAATATGTTCTCCATGACGCCTCGCCCACCCAAGATCAGCAGGCCAACTGGCGCCATTCGCTAAAGGTGATCGCGGTCTGCCTGCCCCTCTGGTTTATGCCGGTGGTGGCGCTGGGGTTCTGGCGGGGCTGGCAGGATATCTTCGTCAAGATCGGCCTGCTCTTCAGCCAGGCTGCCATGGTCACCTTCGGCGGCGCCTACGCGGTGCTGGCCTACATCAGCCAGCAGGCGGTCGGCCACTACGGCTGGCTGCGGCCCGAGCAAATGATCGATGGCCTGGGGTTGGCCGAGACCACCCCGGGACCGCTGATCATGGTCACCCAGTTTGTCGGCTATCTGGCGGCGTACAGCCATGCCGCTGGCCTGACTCCGGCCCTGGCCGGCCTGATCGGCGGCTTATTGGCCACCTGGGTCACCTTCACTCCCTGCTTCATGTGGATCCTGGTGGGGGCCCCCTACATCGAAAAACTGCGCAAGAATGTCAAACTGGGGGCGGCGCTCTCGGCCATTACCGCCGCCGTGGTCGGCGTGGTCTTAAACCTTTCCGTCTTCTTCGCCCGCCATGTCCTCCTGCCGGAGGGGCAGGGCTTTGACTGGTACGCCCTGGCGGCGGCAATAATCGCCTTTGTCGGCATGCTCCGTTTCAAGTGGGGCATGATCCCGGTAATCTGCGGCTCAGCCCTGGCGGGATTGGCCTGGAAGATGCTGCTCAACTAAATAAGGCGGCCTGGTCGGCTGGAAAGAAGAGGTAGCTTTTGAGAGGGTGGCTCACAAAGTCTATATTCTTTTGTGGCTCTGAACAATTTCAGCCAAGCCTGTAGGAGTGGGCCATGCCCGCGATCATGAGTGAATCGCGGGCATGGCCCGCTCCTACAGTACAGAATTGTCGGCATTTTCTGGGCAATCCTGAAAACCTGGCTGAGATTCCTTAATAGCCATGTATTCTTTTGACCATCGCCTTTTTCCCTTCCACCCCACCCCTTGTGCGAAACCTCGGATATCTGGTAGTATGCGCTCGTTCCGCCAACCTCATCCTGGAGTTTACCCAAGACCATGGCCTCGACCTCCAATCATAAACTGCGCAATCTGATAATCCTGGCACTCGGCCTGGCTCTAGGACTATGGTTCGGAGTCAATTTAGGCCGCGGCCGCAGCCTGTTCAGCAACCCCTTTGCCAAACAGACCCTCGGCGAACGGCTCAAAGACACCGGCAACCTGTTTCTCGACAAGAGTGGCCAGGCCCTGGAGGAAAGCGGCAAGGCCCTGCGCCAGGCCGGCCATTAAATGACAACTGTAAAGGGATAAACGCCCATGCTGACCTACCCCAATATCGACCCGGTTATCTTTAAGCTCGGCCCTCTGGCGGTGCGCTGGTATGGCCTGATGTACATTATTGGCTTCCTGGCCGTGCATATGCTGGTGGGCTACCAGGCGCGGAAGTACAAACTGACCAAGCTGGCCGAGAAATACGAAGACCTTAACTTTGTCCTGATCCTCAGCCTGATCCTGGGCGCCCGGCTCGGTTACATCCTCTTCTATAATTGTTCCTACTACCTGGGCCACCCCCTGGAGATCTTCGCGGTCTGGCAAGGCGGTCTCTCCTTCCACGGCGCTTTGCTGGGGATGCTTGTCGGCGCCGGGCTGTTCTGCCGCAAACACGGCCTGAATTTTCTCGCCACCGCCGATATTTACGTCCCCGCCATCCCCATCGGCCTGGGACTGGGCCGGATCGGCAACTTCATCAATGGCGAACTCTTCGGCCGGGTCAGTGACGTGCCTTGGGCCATGGTCTTCCCCGGCGGCGGCCCCATGCCCCGCCATCCCTCCCAGCTCTATGAGAGTTTTCTGGAAGGAGTATTGCTCTTCACGGCGCTCTGGACCCTACGGATCTTTCACCATCGTCGCCAATGGCCAGCCGGTTCACTCTTGGCCAGCTTCCTCATCGGCTATGGTTGTCTGCGGATCTTTGTCGAACTGTTCCGCGAACCCGACGCCCAGTTGGGCTTTCTCTTCAATCTGCTGACCATGGGCCAGCTCTTAAGCTCCCTGATGGTGGCGGCCGGGCTGTTCATTATCTATCGCTCCCGCCTGAAGATGGCTGCCGCCTGAGCTTGCCACCCTAAGTCAGCAAAGGATTTCCCCATGGCGCTAATCAAGATATTTCGCACCCTCATTTTTCTAACCCTCAGCCTTCTGGCCCTAAATATGACTACCGCCTCAGCCCTGGAACTAGCTCCTCTCCTCTTCAAAAATACCCTGGAAAATGGCCTGACCACCCTGGTCAAGGAAACCCCCGGCACCCGGGCGGTGACCGTGCAAATCTGGGTCAAGACCGGCAGCGCCTACGAGGAGAAGCATGAGGGGGGCATCACCCACCTGATCGAGCACATGATCTTCAAGGGCACCACCACCCGCAAGGCGGGCGAGGTGGCCGGGGCCTTGGAAGAAGTGGGCGGCAACATCAATGCCTACACCTATTACGACTACACGGTCTACCATGCCACTCTCTCCTCCCGCCATTGGGAGCTAGCCCTAGAGGTATTGAGCGACGCCGTGCAGAACTCCACCTTCGACCCCATCGAGCTGGAGCGGGAAAAGAAGGTGGTGCTGGAAGAGATCGCCATGCGCGAGGATCGCCCCCAGACCCTGCTCAACGAGGAGCTGATGGCCCGTTCCTACAAGGCCCACCCCTACCGGCTGCCAATCATCGGCACCCGGGAGAGCGTCTCCTCCTTCAGCCGGGAAGATATCCTCCGCTACGTCGACAAGCACTACCAGCCGGAAAATTTCACCGTGGTGGTGGTGGGCGATGTCCGAGCCCGGGAGGTGAGCGAACGGGTGCGCCAGCTGTTGGGCAACCGCCCCCGCAGCAGCCAGCTAAGCCCGCTCATGCCCAACGAACCGCGCCGGGAAAAGGCGGATTTCTTCCAGATGACCAAGGAGATCAAGCAAACCCACCTGGTCATGTCCCTGCCCATCACCCCCTTTGACCACCCCGACACCCCGGTGCTGGATGTCGTTGGCGCCCTGCTGGGCCAGGGCGAAACCTCCCGTCTCTACCATCAGCTCCGCGACCAGAAGGGCTTGGTCTATCGGATTGGCGCCAGTGCCTTCACCCCCAAGGATCAGGGGCTGATGGAGGTCTTCGCCACTTTGGACAACGCCAAGGTCGAGGCCGCCACCAGTGCCATCCTCGATGAACTCTTCAAGCTCAAGTATCAACCGGTCGATGACGATGAGCTGGCCCGGGTTAAACGTAATCTGGAAAGCGACTTTGTTTTCGGCATGGAACAAGTCGAGGGCCAGGCCCGGATCATGGGCTCCTTTGAGTTCCTCTCCGGCGATCCCCGGGAAGACGAATACCTGGCCCGGGTTCGTTCGGTTACCAAGGAAGATATCCTCCGGGTGGCGGCCACCTATTTCCGCCCCGAGGCGCTGACCGTCGGCCTCTTGACCCCGACCAGCGAACCCAGCCCCCTGACCACGGCCGACCTGGAAAAGCTGGCGGCCCGGGCCGAGAGCCTGGCCCGCGACGGGGTGCCCACCGCCCTGGTTGCCAACGCCTATCTGCCGGGGACCTATCAGTACCGGCTGCAAAACGGTCTGCGCCTGCTGGTCCGAGAAGATCCCCGGGTGGAAACCGTGGCCATCCGGGCGGTGATGCCCGGCGGTCTGCGCGGCGAAACCATTGACACCAACGGCGCCTTCGCCTTCATTAGTTCTTTGCTGCCAAAATCCACCGAGAAAATGAACTCCCGGGAATTGGCGGTGAAGATCGCCGATCTGGCCGGCACCATCGAGGGCTTCAACGGCAACAACACCTTCGGCCTCAATGGCGATTTCCTGGCCCGCTTCTTCACGCCCGGCCTGGAGCTGGTTCGGGATATCGTCCGCACCCCGGCCTTCGCCGCCGAGGAGGCCGAAAAAATCCGCCCGGAGCGCTTGGCCCAGCTTAAGCAGCAGGATGATTCCTTGCCCGCCCTGGCCTTCCTGGGCTTCAATCAGAATCTTTTCCAGGGCCACCCTTACAGCTTGAACCCGGTGGGCAGCGCCCCGGTCATCACCAAGATCAGCGCCCCGGAACTGCGGGCCATCTACGAGGCCCACGCCCGCCCCGACCGGATGGTGCTGGCGGTGGCCGGAGCCGTCAAGGCCCAAGAGGTTCGCGACCAGGTGGAAAAACTCTTCGGCGATTGGCAGAACCCCGCCGACTCCAGCAGCCCGTTGCGCGAAGAATCGCTGCTGCCACCCACCCCGCCCCCGGCCCCCGAACTGGTCAAGGTTATCCGAGCCCGGGAACAGGCCCAGATTGTCATCGGCTTTCTCGGCGCCACCCTGGCCAGCCCGGATCGCTTTGCCGTGGAAATCCTGGAGACGGTGCTCTCCGGCCAGAGCGGCCGCCTCTTTACCGAACTGCGCGACCGCCAGAGCCTGGCCTACAGCCTTTCTGCCTTCGGCCTGCTGGGGCTGGACACCGGCTCCCTGGGGGTTTACATCGGCACCAGCCCGGATAAGCAGGACCAGGCCATCGCCGCCATCTGGCGGGAACTCTTCCGCATCCGCGAAGAACCGATCAGCAACGAGGAACTCAGCAAGGCCCGCAACCTCCTGATCAGCCATTACGAACTGGGCCTGCAGACCCACGGCGCCCAGGCCCTGGACATGGCCTTAAACGTGAGCTACAACCTGGGCCTGGATTACGGCAACCGCTACATCAAGGCCTTAAACGAGGTCACCCCGGAGCAGGTGCTGGCCGTGGCCAAAAAATACATCCAGCCCGACCATTACGTGATGGTGACCGCCGGGGCCGAAGCGCCGGAACCAGTATTGGCAACACCCCCGGCAGCACCCGAAGCGGCAGCTGATGCTACATCCGGCCATCCCGAGCCAACCGCCCCGGCAACCGAGACGGCGTCCACCCCGTCCACCGAGTCCACACTGTCCACAACGTCCACCGAGACAACCGAGACAACCGAGACAACCGAGCCCACCACCCCGGAGAACCAGTAATGCAGAACTACATGATCGCCCCCTCCATCCTCTCAGCCGACTTCGCCAACCTGGGCGCCGATGTCACCCGCGTGGTGGAAGCTGGCGCCGAGATCATCCATATCGATGTCATGGATGGCCACTTCGTCCCCAACATCACCATCGGTCCCTTGGTGGTCAAGGCCTTGCGCCGGATCACCGACCGGCCCCTGGATGTGCATCTGATGATCGAAAATCCCGACCGCTACCTGGATGATTTCGCCGCCGCCGGGGCCGATTGGATCACCGTCCACGTGGAAACCGGCTACCATCTGCACCGGACCCTGGGCCGCATCCGCGAACTGGGCAAAAAGTGCGGGGTGGTGCTCAATCCCGCCACGCCGCTCTCATCGCTGAAGTGGGTACTGGCCGAGGTGGATCTGGTGATGCTGATGAGCGTCAACCCCGGCTTTGGCGGCCAATCGTTCATCCCTTCGGCCCTGGAGAAGATCAAACAACTCAAAGAGATGATCGACGCCCACAACCTGCCGGTCGGCATTGAGGTGGACGGCGGCATCACCCCGGCCAACATCGCCACGGTGGCGGCGGCCGGAGCCAACATCTTCGTGGCCGGTTCGGCCATCTTCGGCCAGCCCGATTACCGGCAGGTCATTACCCAAATGAAAGCGGCCCTGTAACTATCCAGTTCGGGCAGAGAAATAACGATAACCCACGAGCGGTAACTGTTCAGCAGTGCCGCAGATGCTAGGAAGAGGCCTGCGATGTGTGCTGTTGCACATGAGCAGGCCGATGACAACGCAGATGCGGTGCTGCTGGACAGTTACTGCGGCATTACCGCCCCGCTGATCACTAAACGGAGGAACCCATGCGCAACTGGAAGAAATTATCTCTGTATTCCGGCAGTTTGCTTTTGCTCGCCTTGGACGGTTGCCGTCTACCTCCGCCGCCACCGCTCTTGCTGCCGCCCCTGCCCCGCAGCTCAATCCGGACAGTAGAGCGCCCAGCCGTCGTCAACCGCTGGCGCTATAACTACTACCCGGATGTGGAAGTCTATTTCAGCCCCTTCTCTAATCTTTATTTCTACCCGGACAACGGGGGCTGGGTGTCGGCGGCCATTTTGCCGCCCCGCTTTCGTATCGATGTCAACAACTACGAACCGGTTGAGATCGAGGACGAAAGCCCCTGGCGCCACCACCCCGACACCCTGCGGCGCTATCCCCGCGACAAGTACCGGCAGGATAACAATCCCCGCTGGGACCAAGAGCGGGATGAGCGGGAGCGGGAGCGCCAGCGCGACGAACGCGACCCCGGGGAACGGCGGGACCAGCAGGAAAGATTGGAGCGTGAGCGTAATGATCACAACCGACCTGGCCCGGACTTTGAACGGGATCGGCAGCGCCAGGAGCTGGAGCGCCGGGAACAGGAGCGCCGCGAGAAAGACCGGATAGAAAAGGAACGTGGCGATCGTGAACACCGGGACCAGATAGCCCGCGAACAGGAACAACGCCAAGAGAAGGATCGCCGCGACAAAGAGCGCGCCGAGCAGGAGCGGGGTGACCGCGAACGCCGAGACCAGGCAGCCCGCGAACAGGACCGCCAACGCCAGGAGTTAGAGCGCCGGGAGCTAGATCGGCGCGAGAAAGACCGGGTGGAAAAGGAACGCGGCGATCGTGATCGCCGTGACCAGGTGGCCCGTGAGCAGGAGCAACGCCAAGAGAAGGATCGCCGCGATAAAGAGCGCACCGAGCAGGAGCGGGGTGACCGCGAACGCCGAGACCAGGCGGCCCGCGAACAGGACCGCCAACGCCAGGAGCAGGAGCTCCGCGAGTTAGAACGGCGCGAGAAGGACCGGGTGGAGAAGGAACGCGGCGATCGTGATCGCCGGGACCAGGTGGCCCGTGAGCAGGAGCAACACCAGGAAAAAGATCGCCGCGATAAAGAGCGCACCGAGCAGGAACGGGGTGACCGCGAGCGCCGAGAGCAAGTGGGCCGCGAGCAGGAACAACGGGATAAGCAGCGCGTCGAGAAAGAGCGCGGTGAACGTGATCGTCGCGATCAGGAGGCCGGCGCGCGGGAGCGCAAGCGAGAAGAACCGCAGGCTGAGGCGGAGCGAAAGAACCGCGAAAAAGCGGCCCCCCGCCCGGAAAAGCCCAAAGACAAAACTGATCAGACTGAAGAAAAGCAGGCTAAACCTGAAGACCCTGCGGATACCCCTGGTGACAACCAGGAGCGGCGCGACCGGAAAGATCGCCGCTCCCGGGACAACCGAGAGCAGGGCCGTTAATGGCAGGTGATAATAGTTGGAGTACATCTGCGGCCGGGTGCGAAGAGCGCACCAGGCCCGCAGCCCGACAGCTTAGCGCCCCACGCAACCAACCGGATGGACAGGAAGAAGCCGACCGCCATCGCCGACTCTGGCTGCAATATGCCCTGCAAACCCCGCAACCCCGCCGCGTCCATACGCATTCGGAATAAACGCATGCCCCCAGCAGAGTGCGACAACCCCCATCTGGCCGACGAACTGCTGATCGTCAGGCACTCTGGCGAGATCCCCGAGGTGGCCCTGCACGGCTCGCTGCATTTCCTGACCTCGGCCCCGGACGGACCGACCTTGGTGCTGGCAGAGAGCGAGGTCAAGGCGCTAAAGAGGATGGTGGTGGAGCGTTACCGGGAAATAATTCAGCGTGACCTGGAACCGGCCAACCGCGACCGCCCCCTTTACCGGGGCTTGGCGCGGGCGGCAGTCAACTGGCGGCGATTGGAAAAATTCTGCCGCCGAGAGGGGCTGGCGACGGCTGATCTGCGGCAGGAAACCCGGATGGCGCTACTGGCCATTGTCCAGAGGGAAGCCGAGGAAGTGGCGGCAAGAAAGCGGGCGCCATCAATCAATTGCCCGTTTGCAGAACTGCAAATTTTTGCCGAAGAAGTCGGCCTCACCCCCACCGACCTGCCCCCAGGCTGGGAGACCCTCTGCCCGGCAGCCGAGCAATAGCCCAGCCCACCAAGAAAAACACATCGTTTACTTTATTCCCTTGGCCACCCGATAGTTTTTGTTAAATTCCGGATTCTCCGGCCAGAGGGTGATGGCTTTATTGAAGTAATAAATTGCCGAGATATTATCTTTCTTGCCCAGGCAAGTCAGTCCGGCCGCGTTATATTTTTCGGCTTCCTTCCGTCTGGCCGTGCGCTCCCTTTCTTCTTTGGTAATCGCCGTAGTCGACACCGGGCGGCCTTCCTGGTAGGTCACATGATATTCATTACCATCCGGGTCGGTGTAAATCCCTTCGCCATTGGGATCGCTGCTGGCAAAGCCGCCCTCAAATTTCGAGCCGTCATTCCACTGAAAAATACCACGACCATCCAGGCAATTGCCTTCCAGGCAGCTTCCCGCCACGGCAAATTTCCCTATCAGCAGCAAAACCGCCGCCAAGCTAATGCTTCTAAACATATCCCCCTCCTTAGTCATGCCCCGGCATAAACACCGGACTTGCCGCATTATAGTGCATCGGGGGCAAAAAATTCAGCCATTTTCCCGACCGGCAATCTTTTCAATCAGACCGGTGGTGGAAAAATCCGCCACCAGGGGGATACTGAAGACCCGGCCCCCGGCGACCAGCACCTCCGGGGCGCCGACGATCTTTTCCACCGGCCAGTCACCGCCCTTGGCCAGAACCTCGGGGAGCAAAGCAGTAATCAGCTCCTGCGGCGTATCCTCCGCGAAGAGCACCACGAAATCGACGCAACCCAGGGCCGCCAGCACCCGGGCCCGGGAATCTTCATCGTTCATGGGGCGGGTCGGCCCCTTGAGGCGTTGCACCGAGGCATCACCATTCAAGCCCACCACCAGGCAATCGCCCAAGCGCCGCGCCGCTTCCAAATAGGTGACATGGCCGCGATGGAGGATGTCGAAACAGCCGTTGGTGAAAACCATCTTGCGGCCTAGGCTGCGGTGAGCGGCGCGGATCTCCAGCAACTCCTCCAGGCTGACGATCTTCTCCTGATCGGGGAAACGATAGGGGGAAGAGGCGGCGGCGGTGAAGAGCTTGCGACTGCGCCGGATCCGGACGGGATCGAGCTCGACCAGCTGGGCGGCAGGCTCGTCTCCAGCCTCGGCCAGGATGGAGCCATCGGGGGCGATGATCAGGGAGTGGCCAGCAAACTCGGTGTTATCAGTAACGCCACAGCGGTTGCAGCCAATCACAAAGAGCTGGTTCTCGATGGCCCGGGCCTGCAAGAGCAACCGCCAGTGTTCGCGACGGGCGGCGGGCCACTGGCCACTGACCAGCAAAAGCTGGGCGCCCCGAGCCGCCTGGCTGCGGGCCAGATCAGGAAAGCGCAGGTCGAAACAGACCAGCCCGGCCACCAGTCCCAGCACGGTGGCCACGGGTTGGGAATTGTCACCGGCAGCAAAGAGGCTGGCCTCACCCATGGGGGCGAAGAGCTGCTGCTTACGGATCATCCCCACCACCCCGGTCGGGCCAACGATGAACAGAGTGTTGTAAACTAAACCGTCCGCCGCCTCGGGCAGCGAACCGGCCAGGTGGATGTTGTAGCGAGCCGCCTCCACCTGCAGGGCGGCCAACAGCTCGGGGGTACGCGCGCAATGGCCAGCCAGATGGGGGTAGTCAAACCCGGCCGCCCATAACTCCGGCAGGACCAGCAGGGCCGGCCCGGTCGGATTGAGCGCGGCCAGTCCCTGGCGAACGGCGGCCAGGTTGGCCGCCGTATCACCCAACTTCACGTCAAACTGGAGAAAGCCACCCCGGCAGGGCTGGAGTTCTCCGGTATATACCGGCTCGGTGGTCATATTGGTTCTCCTGCTAGCGGGTTGTTTCACGGGCAACACCAACATACCCTGATTTCCGGCGGGCATCAAATGCTATGACCATCAACCAAGAAGTGGACAGGAAACGTAGCAAAGTTTAGGATGCGGCAATAAACGACCCGTTCAATCGCGACTTCAGGCGGGTTGCACTATTCCAGAAAATCAATAAGACACCTTATGAATGTTACCACCATGTTTATCCGCCTTTTACTCCTAATCCCTGCTCTGATTCTACTGGTTCTGGTGCTGAAAAAGGCAAAACGCGCCAAGCAGGCACAAGATCGCTTGGTGCAAGGATTGACCGGGGACGCATCAGGCAACTGGTACCGCATCAACGTTACGAGACCAGAGCAGTTTTCCAAGAAATTCAAACTTCTGGGGTTCGAGGCCAGAGGGCTGTTAATCAATGCCCCCGGTCAAATTCAGATCGTTGCGGAACTTCCCACTGGCGAGAGGATAGACAGGTACATTTCCAAAGATCAGCTGAAGACGCAATGGCTCGGCAATTCCGGCCTGGGCAGTGCAAACATGCACTGGTTCTCAGTCGGGACAGGGGCTCAAACCCTGATCATTTCTACCGACACCGGCTTCAACGCCATCCAGTCGCGCGAAGCCACCGCCGACCTCTGTCGCAAGATTGATCCGCAATTTCAGCTACCGGCAACTGCGACGGCCGATTTCGCGCTGGAAAAAAACCCGGCCTCTCTGGCTGTAGTATTAGGATTTTTTGGCTTGCTGCTGCTTGCCTTTATCGACGGCATCGTTCTGAACAAGAACGAGCTGGTCAATTTGGGCAAGCATTTATACGGGACACCCCTGGTGCCGCTCTGTGCCTTACCCTGCTACTGGTGGCTTTCGCGGCGACAGGTTCCCTCACGGGAGGCCTTGGTGTTGACCATGCTGCTCGGACTTGCCCTCTCCGCCGCCTATATTCCGACGCTCAAGCGACTGGATCAACTGCTGGCTACGGAAGGCACTAAGGCTATCGCTTACCGTCTTGGCGCCAATGGCTCTTTCGAAGCGATAAGCCCAGAAACACCGAAGCTGAACTTTTCGCACCAAAAAGAGTATTGGGCCCAATTCAAAGAGGGCTCGACCCATTATTTTGATTTGACCCACGGGCCGCTGGGCCTCTGGCAACTTGACCACAGCCGACTGGACCAAGAGGTGGAGCAGTACTATGAAAAACACCCGGCGGCTAGAGCCGGTTCACGGTGAAAAACCCAGGCTGATTCCCGAGTTTCGGGAACATGACCCTGAGCTGATTAAGGAAAGCCAAAAAATGGTGCTTCCTTTCTCTTAATAAAAAAACCCGGGAGTGCCCCTAAGATATTATGTGTAAAACCGGAACCGAGTAGAGCGAAGGAACTGATATCAAAATCAACCGTAAGGCACAATCAGCTGCCTACCTGAGTTACAAGGAGCCAATGAGCGCAGCGCGTGAGCACAAAAATCGTGCCCGCCCTTCATTCACGACTCCCGCTTCACGTCCCGCAAAGACCGCTTGAAGGCCTTTAAATCCCGGGTGGCAAACATCTGGCTGCGTCCCACCCGGTGAGAGGGATTGAGCTTCCCACCTTGCACGTAGCGCCGGAAGGTGGGAATGGAAACCTCCAGGTATTCCGCTGATTCCACCGCAGTGAACTCAGCCTCGGCAAGGTGCCCGAACAGCTGTTCGTGGCTGGAATTGTCGTCCGGGAATAATACCTCGCCCAGCATGGCAAAAAACCTATTCCGCTCGGTGGCGGGCATGGTCTTCATTTCGGCAAAAAGATCTTCAGCTGTTAAAGCATGGCTCATGGTCACTCCTCCTTCAGATACCGCTTCAGCATCTCGTAGAATTTTTCATGCGGGCCGACCTGATAGAAGTCGATGACCAGGAACTCAATGGCATCCCCGCGTTCCCGTTGCGCCTTGGTCGGTGGCCGATAGGCCACCAGATACTCCTGGCGATTAAACCGGAACTTGTAAACCCAGACCCCCACCAAGTCACCAATCTTGCTCTCGCCCAAATCCGGGTTCACGCAGAGATCCTCCACCACGTCCTCAATGGCCAGCTGCAAAGGCTTATGGGCCTTTTTTACAAATTGGCGGAACGGACGTTTGAAGTTGGCTTTCATGACTCTACGATAGATCACAAATGATCTCATGTCAAATCAAACTTGACAGGGTAAGCGTTGGGGCTCGGTCCGCTCACCGCCAACCTACGCCATTTGCGTCTCCCCGGTGCCAGACCCTTCCCTCCATGCCGACCAAAATCACCCTCCCCCGCGCCCGCCCTTTTCGTTATCCGCCATCTATGTTAAATACTCCCCTTCACCCCATGGTCATCAACGGAGCGAATCATAAATGAGCCACGAAATCCATTTCCTGCCCGATAACGTCACCGTCCAAGTCGAAGAGGGTGAAAACCTCCTGGCCGCCGCCGCCAACGCCGGGGTTTATATCCATGCCTACTGCGGCGGCGACGGGGTCTGCGGCAAGTGCACGTGTAAGATCGATGCCGGTGAGGCCAATATTTCCGCCCCGCCCGCCGATAAACAGGGCTTCCGCCTGGCCTGCCAGACCAAGGTGAACGGCGACATCACCGTCTCCATTCCCGAGGTAG
>Ga0334722_10003660_pt1 | contig 16415 bp, 13 predicted proteins | sample C3_bottom_MG_FD_207210 | JGI IMG/M metagenome (GOLD analysis project Ga0334722, IMG submission 207210) | Sediment microbial communities from Yellowstone Lake, YNP, Wyoming, USA - C3_bottom | ecosystem: Environmental > Aquatic > Freshwater > Lake > Sediment | place: USA: Wyoming | collected...
GTTGTGCTCTTTCAGTCTAAAGAAATACGGGAGGCAGCATAAAAAATAGACACATCTGTAGCTATAGTTAATGTTGATGAAAAAACATAGGCATAAATTTGCTGATCCAGCTAAGAATAAATATATTACCCTGGTATCAATATCATTATTTATATTTTTTAATATTTCAGATATGTAAAAACCAATAATAATTGTCATGAATATTATTGGTAATGATACATATAATGTATTTACTTTTATATTTAATAATCTAATTAGTTCTTCTGAGCCAAACGATAAAAAGAAATCATAAGGAATTTGAATATTATTTTTTATCATGATAAGATCATTAAAAGTAACATATATATAGATAGATATTAATATAATAATAGAAGTAGATATATAATAAAATACTTTCTTTGTTTTTATATGATTAATCAATAAAATTAAAGATGCAATAGGGTAAAACTTCAGTAAGAATGCAAGTATAAAAATAAAATATGAAATAATTTTTAATAGTAAGTTTCCCTGTGTGATAAAATATACTCCTCCGACACACAATGTGTAAATAATTAGGTCGCTATTTCCTCTCTCAACTCCAAGCATGACGGCAGGAGATGATAACAACAATGCCGATATTATTAATTCATTAAATTTTCTAGGTTTAACACTTAGCACTGTTGTAATAAGGAAAGAAGAAATTATAGCGATACCAAAAATTGTATTATGCCTTGCATGGAGGCCAAGGTAACTAAAAGTAAGCCACACGCGCGAATACGCGAGAGTTCTATTATAGGGATCGCATGGATTTTGGAAAAATACGTTGAATCCTTGTTCTGAACAATCGGAAGCCGCAAGAAGTCCATACTGGTCAGCAAAAAAAGGCTTCATTGGTGGAATTCCTAAGAAAATCCACAGGTCTCGTGTAAACATGAGATAAAATAGGCTTCCACCAAACAATAATAAAATGATGGACCAGTGCCAACATTCTAACGATTTGTAATAACTTGGTAGGGTTATTCTATTCTTCATGGCTGAGGGTCTGGATTCGATTCCGCGGTTAAAAGCGTGTCGGAGTGACGGACGTTTTGAAATTTGATAAACGGGTTTTTAACAATTGTCGCGGCCCGAAGTTGTGGCATCTGCAGCGTTGGCGACGACTAGAAATTAAAGCCCCAGTAAACGATAGACCGCCGTCATGTCAAGGCGTTGACGTACCGTGGCCGCAAGCCTGTCAAGGGCAGGTTCCAGGTCGTAGGTGGCTCGTTCCCCTGGATAGCTACTTAAGCCGGAACGTTTTCTGAGCGAGTCGATAAACCAGTGGCGAAAGGCATCGGCATCAAAGATGCCGTGCAGGTAAGTCCCCCAGATCAATCCCCGCCCAGCGGCAACGTCGGAAGCGCTTTCACCGCCAATGATCGGCGAAAGCGCTTCCCCCTCTGCCGAAGCTCCGCCGGTTCGCCTCTCCGTCTGCCCATGGTGGATCTCATACCCATGTACCGTGAGCCCTGAAGCCAGGTGGGTCAGTGTCTGCCGGGTTAATGTTTTGTCTCTCGCCAAGACTGTTGTGATGGGCAGAAGGCCCAGGCCGTCGATTCGCCCGCAGGCCTCAATGCCATGGGGATCGTCAATCGATTGGCCGAGCATCTGAAAACCGCCGCAGATACCGATGATCTCGGTCCTGCCATCGGCAGCCAGCTGCCCAATCCGGGCCGCTAAGCCGCTGTCGATGAGATAGCGGAGGTCGTCTATGACATTCTTACTCCCCGGCAGCATTACCGCGCTAGGTGAACCAAGTTGATCTGCTGTCTTGACCACCCGAAGGCAGACATCGGGTTCGGCTAGGAAGGGCTCGAAGTCGGTGAAATTAGCGATATGGGGCAAGTCGATTAAAGCGATGTCAACCGCATCGGATAGGGGTTGTTGTCTTCCTTGGAACAGACCATTTTTGAAGCCAACCGAGTCCTCTTCCGGCAGGCCAAGGTCGGCGAGGTAGGGGATTACCCCAAAGACTTCGCGGCCGCAAAATTCTTTGACGTAGTCAAAGGCCGGAGCGAGAAGCGCCTCACGTCCCCGGAAACGGTTGACCACAAAGCCGGCGACCAAGGATCGTTCCCACTCGGCCATGACCTCCATGGTGCCTACAAAAGAGGCGAATACCCCGCCCCGGTCGATATCGCCGACCAAGAGCACCGGCGAATGCGCGTAACGGGCCATCTGCATATTGACGATGTCATGACTCTTCAGATTGACTTCGGCAGGTGAGCCTGCCCCTTCCAAGATGACGACATCGTAATCGGCGGCCAAGGAGTCGTAGGCGGCTTTAGCTGCGGCAAAGGCGGTTGGCTTATAGGCGACATACTCTTCCACCGACATGGTGCCCACGGCATGGCCATTGACAATTACCTGGCTGCCAACATGGCTGACCGGCTTTAAAAGCACCGGATTCATCCGTGTATCCGGATCAAGACGGCAGGCTTGGGCTTGAACCACCTGAGCTCGGCCCATCTCCCCGCCATCCCGAGTGACAAAAGAATTTAGTGACATGTTCTGGGACTTGAAGGGCGCAACCCTGACCCCATCCTGTAGGAGGATGCGGCAGAGGGCGGCGCTCATGATACTTTTGCCGGCATCGGAACTGACGCCTTGGAACATCAGGGCTCTTTTCAGTCCCCGCTTGACGGGGGCACGGCTCAGCCCTTGCTTGACGGGTGCTTTTTTCACCCCCCCCTGCTGGCGGACGTGGGGTGGGAGTTCCTCTATGACTAGGGCAGGGGCCTGTTTTTTCCGGGTTGGTCGCGCGCTCGGGTGGATGAGCTCGGCCAAGGCGGTGAGCAGGGTGGCGTTTTCCTGTTCGGTCCGCACCGCCACTCGAAAGAAATCCGGCCCCAGTCCCGGAAAATTGGCGCAGTCCCGAATGGCGATCCCGTTAGTCAAGAGGGCCATGCAAAGTTCAGAGCCTGCCCGAAATCCCTTGGGCAAAGGTTGCCAGCGGCAGAGCAGGTAATTGGCCTGACCGTCGTACACCTTGATGTCGCCAAGGGCCACCAGACCGGAGGACAAGGCCTTTCGCAAGCGGCAGACAAGGTCGCGGCTGGCAGTTGCGTAGGTGTCGTCTGCCAAGACCTTGGCGCCAACGGCTAAGGCCAGGCTGTTGACGCTCCAAGGCGGCAATTGGGCGCGAATTTTTGCGGCAAGCGGTGGCGCGGCCAAGGCCAAACCCAGGCGGAGGCCAGGAATGGCATAGAACTTGGTCATCGATTTGAGGATAACGAGGTTCGAAAACTGTTGCAGGTAGGGAATGGCAGTGGGTGGGTCGATAATGAAATCGATAAAGGCCTCGTCAACCACAAAAAAGGTCTGCGGAAATTGGGCCAGCATTGCGGCAAGGCTTGCAGGTTCGAAGCAAAGGCCGGTTGGGTTGTTGGGTTGCCCTAGGAAGACCATTTCGTCACCCCGCAGCACTTTTGCTAATTCCTGCCAGTCGAGGGCGAACCCCTCCTTGGGGGGCAGCAAGAGAAAATCCACAGAACATCCGGCGGCGGCTATGGACTCTTGGTAGCCGACATAGGACGGCGCCGGGATCACAGCCCGCTTGACTGACAAGGCGCGGGGCAAGGCATAAATGATCTCTGTAGAACCGTTCCCTACGATAATCTGATTTGGGCTTACAGCAAAGCGGGCCGCGGCGGCACAACGCAATTCTGTCGCGTCAGGGTCAGGATAATGGAGCAGGGTTTCGAGGTTGCGGCTCAGCAATGAGCGCAAGTATTCCGGTGGCCCCAACGGGTTGATGCTGGCCGAGAAATCCAGCAGCGAGCTTGCCGCACGCCCAGAGGCTTCGGCAAGACGTTCTCGGTTGCCGCCATGGGCAAAGGGAGCGAGTGTTCTGGTGGATGCACGGAATGGCATAATCTGATCGCAACGTCAGTCTAAAAGATCAGGAATTGATCTTGTCGCCGGTCAGGTGCTGGTTTAAGGTCTCTGCCGCATTTTTTAAGGCACAGAATTCGCCACACATGGAGCAGCCTTTGCTGGACTGGGACTTTCGTGACTGCATAATGCTTCGTGCCAGGTCAGGAAATAGCATATTTTGGAACTGCTTGTCCCACCGGAAATCGCGGCGATCCTTACTGATCTGCTTGTCGCGGAGGTCGGCCCGGCCTTTGAGCTTGACCACATCGCCGATATGGGCTGCAAGGCGGGCGGTGCGCACCCCGATGGCCACATCCTCTTCATTGGGCAGGGCCAGATGCTCGGCCGGGGTGATGTAGCAGATAAGATCTGCGCCATGCATGGAGGAGTGGGCCGCGCCGATGGCGGCGGTGATATGATCGAGACCCGCCCCGCAATCGCAGGGCAGGGGGCCTAACATATAATAGGGGGCATCGTTTGACATCTTCTTCTGGAGGATGATGTTGGCCTCGATCTCGTCTAACGGCACATGACCCGGTCCTTCCACCATGGCCTGACAACCTGCCGCCCGCGCCCGTTCGGCCAGTTCGCAGTTGATGATAAGCTCCGCCACCTGCGCCCGGTCCATGGAGTCGTGGATGGCCCCGGCCCGGATGCCATTGCCCAGACTTAAGACGGTGTCGTATTTTTTCAGGATGTCACAGACGCGCTCAAACTGTTCGTAGAGGGGGTTTTCCCGATTGTTTTTCAGCATCCACTGGATCATCATGGTGCCGCCTTTGGAGCAGAGCCCGCCGTAACGATAGCCCTGGCGCTGCATCCTCTCCAGGGAGAAGAGGTTGATGCCGCAATGGACCGCCATAAAGGCCATGCCATCGGCGCATTGCTGTTCGATCAGGTCAAACATGGCCTCCGGGTCCATCTTGGTGGCGTCTTTATGTTTTTTGATCGTATCGCAGAAGGCCTGGTAGAGGGGGACATTGCCCACCGGCAGGGAGACCGACTCCAACACCTGGCGGCGAATTTGGTCCAGATCTCCGGCGGCTGATAGTTCCATAAGGGTGTCGGCGCCGGTTTCTTCGGCGATCCGCGCCTTACGCTTTTCATGCTCGATATCGCAGACATCGCTTGAGGTGCCGATGGAGGCATTGACTTTGGTGCGCAGGCCTTTGCCGATGCCGACTACCCGTTTCTCCTGATGGCGGCCACGCAGAATGACGATCTGGCCTTCAGCAACCCGCTGGCGGATAAGTTCAGAGTCTAGTCCCTCGGCCACGGCAACTTCTTCCATCTCGGGGGTAATCGTATCCTGTTGGGCCATTTGCAATTGATTGATCATTATCTCTTTCCTTTGTTGAACAGAGTGTTACGGGTTAGGGGCTAAGTACTTGTTGATATACCGTTTATCAATTCTCGAATTGTCGTCATTCCGTCAAGCGGGGATTCAGTTCAATACCCACTTGACGGGTACTGAACTGAGTGTTCTTTGATGGCAAAGATAAACGGTGTTTCGCAACTTCTAAGGCTCAGAGGGAGGCTGAGGGGGTTAGGACACATAGGAAGGATAGGACTCATGGGACAAAGAGGAGCGGCCAGTCCTATGTGTTCCGTTGATTCGATCAGCGGTTGAAGCCTACCAGCCGGCCGCCAACACCAGCGCTACCACGGTTTCGGTCAACTCACAAGTCGCCCCTAGGGTATCACCGGTGGCTCCGCCGATTTTGTTGCGGCAGAGAGCGGCAAAGGCAAGCATCACCAACACCGCTGCTGTACCCGCAGCCAGGCCAGCTCCGCCGCCACCGTACCAACAGCCGGAATAGAGCAAGGCGCCGGTCAGATAGACAATTTTTTTCTGTTGGCTGGCCTTTTCGTAGAAGAGGGCGGCCTTACCCTCCGGACCGCGGACGTAAGGCAGGAGCGCCATCATGAAGATCATCAGGCAGCGACCGGCAATCGGCATCAGAAAAAGCGCCCCGGCTGCCTGGGCCTGGGGGAGGCTGGCGAGGGCGGCAGTCTTCATTATGAGGACCATGATCAGGGCCACGACCCCCATGCTGCCGATGTGACTGTCTCGCATGATGACAAGGATCTGTTCCCGAGGCCGGGCGCTGAACAGGCCATCTGCTGAGTCGGCCAGGCCATCGAGATGAAAGCCTCCGGAAATCGCAAGCAGCAAAAAGACCATGACAGCGGCGGCGGGAAGGGCCGGCAGCAGTGGCCAAAGCAGCCAGCCGATGGCAGCCAGGCAAGATCCGATCACAACGCCAACCACCGGGAAATAAATCAGGCTGTCGGCCAGGTCTTCGGCCTCGCCGCCCAAGTGCCCTGGTACCGGGATAATCGTCAGAAAACGTAAGGCGGCAAAGAACTTGGCGATCATTTGTCTGACCCGGCCACTGCCGCCTCCGCAAAGGTGGCGACCTCAGTCAAGACCCTAGCCGCCGCTTCGACAATGGGCATGGCGAGTGCTGCGCCCGTGCCCTCGCCAAGGCGCATATTCAGGTCGAGCAAGGGTAAGAGTTCGAGAAAGTCTTGCATGACTCGGTGTCCAGGTTCCATGCTGCGGTGGGCAGCGATGATGAACTCTCGACTGGCCGGGGCCAAACTATGGGCGATCAAGGCCCCAGCCGTTGAGATGAAGCCGTCGACCACGACTGGTTTGCGAAGGGCGGCGGCGCCAAGGATCACCCCGGCAATGCCTCCGATCTCAAAACCGCCGACCTTGGCCAAGACATCCAAGCCATCCTTAGGATCGGGTCGATTTAACCTAAGCGCCGCGTCAATGACTCTAATCTTGGCGGCGAGTTGCTGATCGTCAAGCCCGGTGCCGCGGCCGGTGACCTCAAGCGCCGACTGGTTGGTCAAGGCAGCGACAATGGCGCTGCTGGGGGTTGTATTGGCAATCCCCATGTCACCGGTGCCAAAGAGATCATATTTGTCGCTGAGACTGGTAACGATGGCAATGCCCGCCTCAATAGATTGCACAGCCTGCTCTTTCGTCATGGCAGGCCCCTTGGCCATATTGGCGGTGCCGAAGGCTATTTTTTTGTCGATTACCTTCCCTGCCTGCACCAGGGCGCCGATATCGGCCGCCACGCCCATATCCACCACGATGACGTCCGCGCCGGCTAGACGAGCCAGGGCATTAATTCCTGCCCCGCCGTTGACGAAATTTGCCACCATCTGCGGGGTGACCTCTTGCGGGAACTTGCTGACTCCTTCAATGGCGACACCATGGTCACCCGCCATGGTTATGACGGCCTTCCGCGCCACGGGCGGGTGCATGGATTTGGTTTGCCCGGCGAGATCCATGGCTAAATCCATGAGTCGCCCCAGCGCCCAATGGGGCAAGGCCAACTGATCGAGGCGGGTCTTTGCCTGACGCCGCCAATCATGGTCCTGACCGCTTATCTGTAGGATGGTTGATTGCAAGAGACCCATTTTTTCTCACCCCTTAATAATGACTGGAATACCACAAACGACTTGTACTACCCGATCCACCCCTGCCGCTATCATTTGATTGCAACGTCCCACCAAATCCCGATAGCGGCGGGACAAGGCATGTTCCGAAATTCCACCGCAACCGACCTCGCTCGTGACGAAGATTACCCGTCCTGCCCGAGATCGGGAAGCAGCAAGGAGCTCTTGCGCCAAGGCCGTGATTTGCTCTTCATCAAGCGCCCCTACCGTATCCGCATACAAGAGATTACTGACCCATAAGGTCAGGCAATCGATCAAGATCGTGGCCTGTGCCGGTAAGGTCTGGAGAAGGAGGGCAAGCTGCAGAGGTTCCTCGATGGTTTGCCAGAGACCACCTTGCCGGTTCTGCTGATGGGCAAGAATTCGGGCCGACATCTCTTTGTCATCACTCTGCTGGTCCTGTTCGATACCCCCTGTTGAGCGGGGACAGGTGGCCAGATAATATCGCATCTCAGTTCCTGTTTCTGCGAGAACCTGCGCGTAATCACTCTTGCCACTCCGCGACCCGCCAATCACCAAGACTGTCTTTGCCATCAACTCACTCTTTCGGCGCTGTTCAGCACACGTTCAAGTACTGCAAGACTCCACGATGACCATCGACATCAAGTAGCGTTAAGGCGGCTGGTTTGATCGCAAACAGCAGATACTTCTCAAAGGGAAGGCCAAGGAGGGAACAGAGCATGGCGCGGATAACTCCGCCATGACAGATAACCAGCACTGTGTCCTCAGGGAGTGCCACAATGACACCTAACGCCTCCTGCACCCGTTGCCAGAATGACAGGGTATGTTCACCCTCCGGAAATTGGAAGGCTAGAGCGTCTCGTTGCCACTCAGCAACCAGTCCTTGATCTTGGGAGGCGATCTCGGCAAAGGAGAGCCCCTCCCAGCGGCCAAAATTAATCTCCCGAAGCGAGTCAAGGATCTCCAGACGGCAATCACGCCCGGTCAAAGCGAGTTCTGCGGTCTCCCGGGCTCGAATCATGGGACTGGACAGGCAGCGGGTTATCCCGGCAGGCAGGACATCTGTCAACCGTCGGGCTTGCTCGCGACCGGTCGTAGATAATGGCAGGTCGCGAGCGCCGATATAACGGCCTGTATAGTGATCGCCTGTTTCTCCATGCCTGGCGAGAAGTAGCTGCATAACATCCCTTGGCCGCGAGTTGGCCAATTAGTTGATTAAAGATTTATTTAACCGCTGGGGTAAAAGGTGTTTGAACCAAAAAAACCCGGTATCGCCGACGCGACCCGGGTTTCAATTCGTGTTAAGGCCATAATAGTCCAAAACACGTGAAATTGATGGGGCCGAGCGGGATTCTTGCCGCGAAATCTGCTCGTTAAAACTCTCAGGCCGGTCTCCCGACTTGTGGATCAACCTACTAACCGCGCCTTTCCATTCCCAGCATTTCTGGTGAACAGTGGCTTGATGCGGCGTTCGTCCTCACTTACGGTTGCGGGGCAGCGCCGGACTCACACCGGACTTCCCGATTATCCCAATACGAAAATAGGGCACCTGAGAGCGTTATTATTCCTTTCAACAATGATGAACAGTATTCCTGCCCAATGACAAAAATCCTTAGCAGTTCTTTATTTTTCTGTCAACAACAAAACCAGAAATTATCAGCCCTGTCTTGTTGTGGCTGCGGTTGTTAGTACCAACGACTTATGGGGGAAACTACTTATAGCGCAACCTGGTTACGCCGAAAAAATTGACAGTCTCGATAAAAAGTCGCGGGATGGAAAAGCAAAAGGACTGATACACAAGGCGCGGGGTGTTTTTTATAGTGAGGCCATACATATGGTATACCAAACGAGCAAAACTGTCACGCAACGCAATAGATCGGGATTTTTGCGCCGCCATCAAAAATAAAAATTGGCAATTTGTTCAATGGCAATGGGGGGCGAAGAGAAAAATGACAATATTAGTAATAAAAAAGAGTAATGGAGAGCATTTGCGAGATATGTGTTTTCAACATGTCCGGGAAAACATTCCTGTCATGCCGCTAACCATACAAAACCATGTCATTTTTTTACCCAAATGCACTTGTCCCTATCCATAGGTCATGCCTGCGGGCAAGATTGTTAACCAATTGAATATTCGCGCTTATAGTTCTGTTGAAAACTCAAGGAAGAGAGCTCTGGAAATTCATGCAGATCAGCTTTGACAGGGGCCATTTATTTCTATTACAAATGGCCTCACACGAAGGAACTGCCAAACATACTTTCTGGAAAAATACAGAATTTAAGTAAATACTCGAATTGGGTAGCTAGAATTTAAGGTGGCAGAAAGGCAAAAAGACTCACGAGTGAAATGAAGAAAAACTCGAAAAAAGTCCTTCCGCCTTGAATTCATAATTGCCGCCCCAAATGATCCCCCCTCACAAATGATCCTAGATTTGTCACAAGTCAGTCTTTAATGAGTCTCAGAATTCGTAGCTTCATCAACCTCAAGAAAACAAAAAAGCGATATGACTTGGCAACAAATTACCCACCAACTAGCGACCAAACTCTCAGAAGATCTTCATACACTATGGATCCAGCCCCTTGACTGCAAGCGTTTTGACGATGAGGTCGTTGAGCTATGCGGACCGGACCGTTTTTTCTGCTCTTGGATCGCTGACCACTATCTGACTGAGATAAAAAGTGCCCTGGCCGCTCAGGGCAAAGAAAATGCCAAAATCGTCTTCTCTGTCAATGAGGGGAACACGAAGGCAAGTAATGTCTTTCAGCCATTGCTGCCCGCACCGAAGGAACAATTGTGTCTCCCTACGATCGACAAAGCCCCCAACTTTTGCCGCACCTTAAATCCGCGGTATGTCTTCGATGAGTTTGTCGTGGGCTCAAGCAATGAAATGGCTTATTCTGCCTGCCACGCCTTGGCCTGCGGTGACAAGTCCCTGGGGCAATGCCTTTACATCAGCGCAGGCACTGGACTAGGGAAGAGCCATTTGACCCATGCCGTGGCCCATCATATCCTGGGACGTAATCCCCGTGCCAGACTGAATTATCTGACGGCGCAACAACTTACCAGTGATATGGTTCGTTCCATCCAAAGTAAGCAAATGGATGCCTTTAAAGAACGATACCAAAACTCGGATATCTTGTTGATGGAGGATATGCAGTCCCTGACCGGCAGAGTGAAGACTCAGGAAGAATTGGCCTCTTTTTTAGATATCCTGCTGGAGAGCGGGAAAACGGTTATTTTTACCGGGGCTTACGCACCCCGCGACATTGAAGCGCTGGCGCCCGGGGTGCAGTCCCGTTTGTCATGCGGCTTGGTGACCGAGATATCCCAGCCGGATCTTGCTACCAGGATTATGATTATCAATCAAAAGGCTAAGCATCTCAAACTTTCCCTTTCAGACGAGCTCGCCATCGTTGTCGCCGAAAAGATCAAAGGGGATATCCGCCAAATTAATAGTGTCATCATCGGCTTAAAAGCCAAATCCAACTTACGACGGCTCGATCCTGACCGGGATATGGTCAACGAGGTGATCGCGAATCTCATTGGTCAGCATCAGAATTTGACCCCGGAGACCATCCGCGATTTCGTGGCTACGCAGTTCAAGCTTTCGGGAGAAGATTTGTCCTCCAAGTCCCGTAAAAAGACCTTCACCTTTCCGCGACAGGTCTCCATGTATTTTTCCAGGAAATATACTGAGAAGGGTTTAAGCGAAATCGGTAAGGCCTTCAATCGCGACCACTCCACCGTGGTCCATTCCATCCGGGTGATCACGGAGTCCATGAACGAACAGAGTAGCATCCGAGGGCAAGTGGAGCTATTGGATAAAAAATTCAATAGTCGATTTTTGAGTTGCGGATGACTCAAAAAGTAATCGTTCACCAGGAACGGAAAAACGTGGCTAAACTCAGAACTGTAACCGTTCAGCAGTGCCACAGATGCGCGAAAGAGACCTGCGAAGTGTGCTAGCTTGCACATGAGCAGGCCGATGACAAAGCAGATGTGGTGCTGCTGAACGGTTACCTCAAAAGTATACAGGTTTGACCTTGGCCTCATCTGCTTGTCGTACGCCGCCTGCTTGAATGGCCAACGCCGTCTTCTTCGCCGATTTGATCATATCGTTCATGCCGATTCCATCCCAGCCAAAGCCGCAAATGTTTAATCCGGAAAATTCGCTTTCCATTTCATCCCGCCATGACAAGAGACTAGGGTGATCCATCTCCAACTGTGGGATGCCATGTTCGGGACGAAGCACTTTGACCAAAAGGGGAGGCTCTGGAAGTTCAATCAATTGACTGACGTCCGCATAGACACGGTCGATAATCTCCTCGTCAGACAGGATTAAACGTTCCGGATGCCGGCGTCCACCCACCAAGGCCTCGATCAGCACTTGGCCTGAAGGTGCACGGTCTGGAAACATATGGGAAGTAAACATGGCGCCAAGGGTAAAGCGGTTTTCCCGTTCCGGAGCGAGATAGCCAAAGCCATAGGGGACCTTGGCCGAGCCGGAGAAGCCCATCACTACATTGATGATTTTTGAGACCGGCACGCAGGTGATCGGCGGCGTTTTAAATGAGGACAAGAGCTGTAGGCATTGGTTCACAGGGACTGCCAATATCAGATTGGAGCATGTCACTTGCCCTTGATCTGTCCGGATTTGCCAGCCTTCCGGGTCATGAATCAGACCTTGGACCAAGGTGTTGTAGGCAATTTCCTGACTTGCGCTCAGAACCTTGACCAGACGTTCCATGCCGTCGGGAAAATTAAGCATGGAGGGCAATCGGCTCAGTTTCTTGTCGCCGCTCTTTTTCTTCCGGATCAACCCCCGCAGGACTGACCCAGCCTCCATCTCAAGCTTTCTAACCCCTGGCATTACGGCATCGATACAGAGCTTGGTGTAGTCTCCGGCAAAGCTGCCGGTCACTGCCGCATCGACCAAGGGCAAGAGTTCTCTGCCAAAACGATACTCCACCCACTCGCCAATCGTCATTTTTTCAGCGCGGGGACTCTTCCAAAGATCGGCTAGAACCCGTAATTTGCCGAAATGCGATACCAACGGGGTGGTAAGCACCGTCTTCAAGCTCTGTGGGAGCCGCACCAACTGCCCACGATGACATACATACCGATAAAAATCACCCAGCGGGGCGGTCTGCGCCTCTTGGTAAAGCCCCGTGTCATGGAGCAATTCCTGGCTTTCCGCTGTATTATCAAGAAAGCCGTGCGGCCCCCATTCGCCTTGAAAACCGCCCTGCTTGAAAGTCTGTACCGCGCCTCCAGGTCGAGCACTTTTTTCAATAACCAGCACCTTTCGCTCCGGCATCAGCGTCCGCAGAAAATGGGCGGCACTCAGGCCGGAAAGGCCACCACCGATGATTATCACATCGTATTTGTTTTCCATCTATTGTTTCTCCCTTGTCGATATCAATAACTGCTTAAAGCAATTATGACCTTGCGAGCATGACCATATCCAGATATGATGTCCAATTAAAATTAGTCTCTATTGGATCAATTCCCCGCAGCTTGCTGCGAGGGTAGTTTGGCGCGATCGAGGCTTTGGTCAGCGAAGTTGTCTGCCCCAGAAAAACTTGTACGATCTTTTTTTCCTAATACATCAAATATGATGGCTGTAAACAATTGCCCATCTGACATTCAAAAAAAAATTCTTATCCTGTCCTATTCGTTCAGCGGCCAGACCAGCGGGTTGTTACGCCAGATCCAGGGCGCTCTGATTAAGGAAGGTCATCTGGTAGCAAAGGAAAGAATTACCCCCTGCCAACCGTTAAAGTTCCCGACAAGTTCCGTCGTATCCTGTCTGAAGATGATGGTCACGACTTTCCTGCGTTTACGGGTACCGATTCAGGATTTGTCGGTGACCTGCCATCAGCAATTTGACCTGATCCTGCTAGCAGGTCCGACATGGTCATACAACCCAAGCGGCCCTGTTCTCTCCTTGCTCGATCGAGACGGCGCCGCCCTCTTCAAGGGACAGATAGTCCTGCCTGTGATATCCTGTCGGGGGTACTGGCGTCTCCACAGTTACGGCCTCAACCGAATATTGAAACGTTGTGGAGCCACCATTCCTAACACCATTGTCTTTTCGCATCCGCATAAGGAGCCGTGGCGGACTATTGGTGTGTTTTTAAAAATTTCCGGCATGGCTCCAGAACGATGGCCCTTCCTGAGTCGTTATTATTCTCATTTTGGTCATTCAAAAGAGCAACAGGAAGAGGCCGCCCGTTTTGGCGTCCTGATCGGCCAAACATTAAAGCAGGGGCAGTCGCTTAGCGCAATTAATTTTGCGACTTCTGTAGCGATTTGCTGATAACGTGGTATTTTCACAAGCGATTTCGCCTAACAGCACGGCCTTGCTTTGTGAAGAAATGCGTGGCACTGAGTAGTTAGGACTTTTAAAGGCCCTTGTGAAGCGAGGCTTGAATTGAATCTCGGCGCTTTTTGCGACACCTTCAAAATTCGATTCCTGGCTGAGCCTTAACCCCAACGGCATACGGGTGTTTGACCTCCTTCATCTCTGTGACCAGATCCGCAGCCGCAATCAACCCTGCACTTGCTTCACGCCCAGAAATTACTATGTGCACATGGCTTGGCCGGTTGTGGATTAAATCAAGGATACAAGACTCATCGACAAGTTGGTAGTTAATTAGGTACGTCAGTTCATCAAGGACGACTAAGTCGTAAGCCCCACCCCTGACCTTCTCTTCCGCCAAGGCCCAACCAGCCTCTGCAGCCCGCTTAGTTTCCTGCGGGCTTTCTCTCCAGGTAAAGCCACTGCCCATAGAATGGAACTCAACCTTACCCAGAGTTGCGCACGTCTTGGCCTCGCCCGTCAACCAGGTACCCTTGATGAATTGGATAACGCAGACATTGAGCCCCTGACCAACAGCACGCATGACCTGCCCCATTGAGGCCGTAGTCTTTCCCTTGCCGTTGCCAGTATATAAAATCGTCAATCCACGTCGTTCCAACCCTGTTAACTCCTTCTGCAACTCTATGGTAACTGTTTAGTCCGTTAGTAGAAAATACCAGAAACAACCTGAAACAAAGACTATTAAACAATAAAAAAAGGGCTTGACCATCGTCAAACCCTTTGAGTTATCTTTATAAGATCCTTTAGTTATTAGTGTTTTTCTTGGGCCATCTGCTTCTTGGCGTCCTCAATTACCTGAGCGATCGGCATCCCATTACTGGCGGTCGCGCCAGGATTTGCGTCGAGAAGTTTTTGCCAGACATCAATCGCCGCTTGATGGTCGTGCAGGTCGTTCATCAAGACAATGCCTTTATTAAAAGGGGCTTGCACATGTTTAGGGTCGATGGCTATTGCTTTGTCAAAGGCGGCAATGGCTTCAGTGGGCTGACCGTTATTACGGTACATTATCCCAAGATCCGTGAGGACATTGGGATTGTTGGGTTGGAGCGTCAGATAATGATTATAGGCCGCAATAGCCTTAACAAAGTTGTTGGTATCAAAATAGGTGTTCCCCAATTGCACCCATGCCTCAGCATCATTTGAGTTGGCAGCAACCCGTTGCTCTAAAGATAAAATGGTGCTTGCCTGCTGCGGATTTAAGCTTGATGGAGGCTGACTCTGACCTCCACCCATGGGGGAACTTGCTGTCTGTTGCACCGGGGCCAGTCCGGTTCCGGAATTAGACTGCATCGAACTATAGATCACCCCGCCAAGAAATCCCACTGCCAGCGCCACAACAACGGCAATAGCCATTGTTTGGGTCTTCACATTGCCATTGTCTTGTGCCATTGTCACTGCTCCAATAGTAAGAAATTAGTAAAACCGCTCAGATCAAACTGAAAATGGACTGCAACACTTCAAACTGAAACTGCTCAGCAATGCGTAGATGCACCCCGCAAGGGAAGCAGCAGATGCGGTGCTGGAACAGTTACAAATAAATCCCCCTGTGCATGCAGGATGATTCAATCAAACAGTGGTAATAATCAGTGTATCGAAATCTTGTAAATTATTATGGGTAATAATATGCTTAACATCGGCGATATAGAACTCTTTCCTCTCAGAGTATAGTGTCAATCCATCAGCGATAAGCATTGGATCGAGAGTTTGAGATCGAATCCTGCGTAATTTTTTGTAGGAGGATAATCGATTAATATTTAAGATATAGGATCGTACCGAATCAAGAATTGATTCATACTCCATGATCTTTGGTGCTTTGCCTTCATCTCGGGAACTTGTGTGGCCACTGTCAACGTTTGAATACATGCCAAAAAGATTATTGACTTTGTTTGCATGGCGGGAAGCCCCCCAGGCAGATTCGATAGCGCCTTGCGCAATAATTAAACTGGGAGGCAGGACATTAACCATCGCAACCAGTTCGTCAGCGTTTTCTGTCCTATATTTTCGGGTCAGGCCAAGAATGAATTTTGAGTTGTCTGCACCAATCTGTTGCTGCCAACCGGGTATGTTCTCATCAAAGGATAAGTCCGGAGAAAGCCCACCGAGTTCGGCAATAATCGTCAGCAGTTGCTGCCGTTCTTGCTTGACCTCGTCCAAGGCAACCATAACTGTAGGAAGTAAAAGATCGATAAAAAGTTTTTTTCGATCTTCAATGTCAAGGTTGCCAAGCTTTTCTGGCAAGCGGGATGGCACAGAAAGCGACAACGAAGGCGAGTGACCAGCAATTAAAGGGTTATCTCCCCTCACCAGGGGATCCAATTTTTGATTGGGCGTCAACGAAGGAGAACCTTGAGCCTGGTGAAAATTCTTTCTTGCCCCAAGTTCTTGCCGAGTTGCGTGACACACCAATACTTCAGTTGGTGCATGGCTTTTGTTAAGGACAAAGGAAGAGGGGGCAATCAAAGGAGAGAGACGCAACCAAATTGAGTCAATTTCAAATCCCGTAAGGAGAATTGCTGCCAATAATGAAAAGTAACCTAAGACCGACAGCCAGTGATGAAAATAAAAGACAGTAATTCCCAAACGGATTTTTAATACATTTAGCCAATCAAACATTAAATTCTCATTTTATAACGATCAAAAACAATTCCACTATGGTGCGCCAGGAGGGACTTGAACCCCCAACCTACGGCTTAGAAG
>Ga0334722_10003661_pt1 | contig 16414 bp, 11 predicted proteins | sample C3_bottom_MG_FD_207210 | JGI IMG/M metagenome (GOLD analysis project Ga0334722, IMG submission 207210) | Sediment microbial communities from Yellowstone Lake, YNP, Wyoming, USA - C3_bottom | ecosystem: Environmental > Aquatic > Freshwater > Lake > Sediment | place: USA: Wyoming | collected...
CCACCTTCGGAGCCGTCCCGGCCTACCTGGAGCAGGTCCGACCGCACGAGAGCATCCTCCGAAACATCTCCGAGCTGATACTTGCCCGGAACACCTTCCTCCACAACGAGGTGGAATTCCTCCTGCGTGAGGAACTCCGGGAGCCGCGGGACTACTACGTCATCCTCCGTGCGATCGCCCAGGGAAAAAGGAAGCTCTCCGAAATCATGAACGACACGGGGTTCGACAAGGCCCACCTCTCCCGCTACCTCGATATCCTGCGATCCCTGGGGTTCGTCGAGAAGGAGGTCCCGGTTACCGAGAAGGCCCCCGACAAGAGCCGCCTCGGCCTGTACCGCCTGCACGACCGCTTCTTCGCCTTCTGGTTCAAGTACGTCCTGCCGAACCGTGGGCGCCTGGAAATCGGCAACGAGGATTACGTCCTCAAGCAGATCGAGGACACATTCGACCAACACCTGGGTGACGCCTACGAATCGATAGCCCGGGAGATCTTCCTGGATTTGGCCAGGCGGGAGAAGATACCGGTCACTTCCCTGGGCCGCTGGTGGTGGAAGAACGAGGAGATCGACCTCGTTGCCCTTGATGAGGAAAGCAAGACGGTGTGGTTCGGGGAGTGCAAATGGAGCGGTAGGAAGGTCGGGACGGACGTATTCCAAGACCTTCGCAGAAAATCGGAACTGGTGGAGTGGCGCACGGGCAAGAGAAACGAACGATTCATCCTGTTCAGCCGCAGCGGCTTTACGCCCGCGATGCTCGACGTGGCAAAGCGGGAGAAGGTGGTCCTTGTGGAAGGAGAGAACACACTACGATGACCCGGATCGGGAAAAGAATCGGCAAAATCCGCAACCCCCGCGCAACCAGACAGGGGGCAGGGCAAGAGCGCCTAAATGGCGCTGCACAACTATACGATTATTTTAGGAGAGATGGCGCGCCCTGGAGGATTCGGCCACTACGCCTCCGCCGTCCTGGCTCCGGCTGCGTAGCCTCCCCTCGCCCGCCTGACGCGCGCGTCACTGCGCGCTTTTCCTTCTGTTCGTCGGCGGCGGGCTCGCTTCGAATCCTCATGATGCGCGGCAACGAAAGAGTGGCGCGCGCCATCTGAAAGAATTCGAACCGCCTCCGAAATCCCCATCGAGATGGACCTGACGGACGAAGACGCCGTCCCGACTTACATGAAGATTTCGGAAAAAGTGTTACATCTCCGCAGGTTGGGCATGCCCTATACGAGCATCGCCGAGCGCCTAGAGGTCAACCTGTGGATGGCGAAAAGAGCGGCGCATTGGGCCAAGACCTCTCGAAAGAACGGGACGAGTGTTTCCCGCGGGTAAGATGGAGGGGCCTCGACCATCTCAAGGGGATAACTCCCGCCCAAACGTTTCGAACGAAGGTCTCCGACTGCCTCCTGATTCATGGAAAGGCAAACATCAGTCTCTATCCCACGGCGATTGAGGGGAATGTTCGGACGGTGGACGTGGAAAAGATCATCGAGGACGCGCGAAAGAAAATTGAAAGCCTCGCGAAGAAATGACGTTCTATGACGGAGGGCTTTCTCCGGGCCGGCTGTCTCTCCCTGCTTACCCCTTGAGTGTCCTCTACCCCAAACAACTCCCCCTACTGAACTGATCCTTCCCCACAGGAGTATATTTTTCAGATCGTGATCGTTTACCCGGCCGGCTGCATTTCTTCAGAGACTTCATCGGTGGCATTGCATTAGAATACGCGGTAACCAGGCCCCCGCGTTTTCCAACAACCCGCCCGAATCGCACCAGAGGAAAATGCCATGCCCTTCGAAAACTTCACTCACGGCCGTATTATCATCCACGAGGTGTTCAGGCGAGACGACGATCGGCGTATCGTCGACCGCCGTTACGGCAGCGGGTTGGTCACGCTCGACCGCAAGGCCGCCTCCGCGTTTCAGAACCGCCTGGTGACGACCCTCGGGGACGCTTCCAGTTGCGTCGAGATGTCGATCGCTGCAGATTCTACCGACAGCATGTTTCAGTTGGCGAAGACGCTGATGGACGCCGATAAGCCCCTCTTCATCCGGGAATCGCGCAAGGTGGCCGACAAGCTTGCGTCGGCGCAGACGACGCGACTGATTCCCGGCGGGGTCCTCGTCGTGTTCACGGGCACGGTCGGATCCCCGAAAAAGCGAATGCTCGGTGTCATCAAGGCGGAGCCGCACGACGGCTTCGTCAGGGAAACAAAAAGCGACGGATCACCGGGGTTGCGTTTCCTAGAAGACCTGTTCCTGACACCTGTAACGCGGCTGTACAAGATCGGCGTCTTCATCGAGTCGGACCCGGACGCCGCCACGCCCGAAAGACCGTCCGCGGGCCATCGCGCTTTTGTCTACGACGAGCTGATGACCAGCACCAACCGGCAGAAGGCGGCCCAGTACTTCTATGAATCCTTCCTCGGCTGCGAATTCCCCGACAGCGGCGCGCGGATGACCCGGCTTTTTTACAACTACACCAAGGACTTCATCGCCTTTCTCGACGTTCCGGAAGAAAAAAAGACGGACCTTTATACAGCGCTACGCACGTATCTCAAGACCGACACGCGGCCCGTCGTCGAGGTCGCCGGATTCGCGTCCGCATATTTCCCCGAGGTCAGGCAGGATTACGAGACTTTCATGGCGGCACGTGAGTTTCCCTTGCATGCCGTGCCGAAGGATCTCGCGGATCTTGGAAACGCCCTCCGCACCCGCCGCGTCCTATTTTCGAAAAACATAAAGCTCACGGCGCCGGCGGACACGTTCGAGGAGATGGTGCGGATCGAAACGATAGCTGGCACCCGAGGTCCAGACCGCGCTCCTGCGAAATGGACAAAAATCACCGTAAAGGACCACATCCGGAGCCAGGAATGAACGAGGCCGAACTCGTTGCGAGATTCACAGACGAGATCCCGATATTTCAGGCTTGGGGCGATTACGTCATGGCCACGGTCTCGAAAGCTGTGGAGACGGCCATTTCACCCCGAAGGCTCGACGATTTCCTGAAAATCCCTCCGAAACCCCGAGTGAAGGACGTTGGATCCCTGGTCGACAAAGCATTTTACCGCGATAAATCCTACACGGACCCTTACGTGGAAATCACGGACAAGGTCGGAGTCCGTTTCGTCGTTCTGTTGACGTCCGAAATAAAGATCGTCGAGGCGGCGATAACCTCCTGCGACGATTGGACGACCAGCAAGGATAAGGATTACGAGGAGGAGCGAAACAAATACCCGACGGCATTCACCTATCAGTCCGTCCATTACCTCGTGGTTTCGAAACGGACAATCGAAAGTGAAGAAGTGACCATTCCCGCAGGGATCCCATGTGAGATCCAGGTCCGTACGTTGCTTCAGCACGCCTACGCGGAGTTGAGCCATGCATGGACCTACAAACCGAAGAGCGCCATCGTGCCGATCGTGAAACGCACGGTGGCGAAGAGCATGGCCCTTATCGAAGCGACCGACGATTTTTTCGAGGAAGTTGTGAAAACGCTCGGTGCCGAGGGCAAAGCGGTAAAGGAGGTTTTCTCGGGATTGTCGCAGCTCTACAGCGAACTGACGGGGACTGCGCCGGACTCCGGGAAATCGAACCTCCTTGTTCTCGACGCCATGCAGAACAAAATTTCCGGGGATTTCCTCGATAGGGTCCGGGAATTCCTGAGATTGAAACCCTTCGTTCCGGGGAAAATCGCAGAAAGGGCGGAATATCAACACCTCTTCAGGCAACCCGTCATCTTGCTTGCCTACTATTTGGTTTTCGAGAACCCAGGGGAGGCGAAGAGCGTATGGCCGTTGACCCCGGACGAACTACGCCCTGTGTTCGACGACCTCGGGAAGAGTTTCGATAGCTACTGAAACTCCCGGTCTCTCGGCGCTCAGGAGTACCATCAGTGCCTGAGCATTACTCCTCTTAAGAAAAACGCGGAGCGACAACTCGTCGGATCCCCTCCTGATATCCCTTTACCTGGTACGTGAAGCTTCCGTCAGACTGATTGTATGTTAAATGTTTTCTCCGCTTCCGACAGGAGTTTAAGAGATAATCTGTGACAGGTCCACAAAGGTGTTGAATATCAGCATGTTGCGTCAAGCTTTCTGTAAGACCCCACCGTCCGTTATTCGGTAGCCGAGGGCCGATAGGACTTCGGCCTGGGTCTTCTCCGGGGTCTCCAGCACGCGCTCTGCTTCTCGCTTCCCCGGGTACAACAGCAACGCCGAGTGGAGTTGCCGCATCCGGTCGAGGATCGCAGGACCGCTGATCGCCTCTCCCGCACGATTCGCGTTGACGGTCGTCTCGATCATCCGCAGCGCGACGAGCGCGATCACGCAGCACAGAAGATGACACCGGATCTTTCCATCCGTCCAGTGGTAGAAGGGGTTGACATCGATGTTGGCCGAGGACTTGCCCGCACGGAACTGCTTCTCGATCCGGTAGCGATCCAGGGAATGCTTCACGATCTCTTCGGTGGTCCAGTCGTGGTTGTCGGTCACGATCACGTTGCGGCCGAAGAGAGCCTCCGATTTGCCCACCTGGTACGGGTCCTTCCGGAAACTCATCTCGCACGAATCGCCTTCGGTGAAGTCTATCCGGTAATATTGCGCGCCGATGTGCAGCCGCTCGCATTCCCGCAGGTACCTCTCCCGGATCGCCTCCGGGTTGCGCCAGTGCGGCTGTTTCTCCCGATAGGCGCGACGGTACTCCAGCAAGGTCAGCCGCACCGATTCCAGCTTCTGCTCCAGCGTGTACCGTTTCTTGCGGGCCGTCTTGGGGTTGTGGGTCACCACCACCGTGCGCTCCTGGCCCCACAACGGGATCCGGGAACGCAACGCCAGCACGGGGTCTTCTTCCCTGTCCTGATTTGCCAAGGGCGAGAACTGCTTCAGATCCGTTCCCGCCAACTCCTCCACGAAGTGCGGCGAATAGGTGGTGATGAAGTGGACACGGCCGTGATCGTCGATCGTCCGAATCGCCTCGGGGCTGTTCATCCCCTTGTCGAAGACCACGGTGAGGCGCTGCTTCGTCGTGTTGAACCCGCACATCACCCCGAACATCTCGTCGATGATCCGGCGGAAGACGACCGCATCGTGCGTATTCCCCTCGTAGACTCTGTAGAACAAGGGAAGCTCCGTGCCCCGGTCGACCAGCAAGGCCAACCCCAACTGCCGCAGGTGATGCTTCCCCTCCTTGTTGTGCCCCCGGGCGCACAGCTCCGATTCGGTCGGGCTGCCCATGTACGTGTAGTAGTTCGTCGTGTCGAAGAGGAGGCACTCGGGGGGAGCGGGCTGCAGGCTCCATACCCGGGAAAAGAACGCTTTCCCGATCGCTTCCACCGCTTCCGGAGGAACCCGATCCCATTTCTCCCAGAACCGTTGCGAGGAGAGCTCCTCGACCGGCACCGGCCGGATCTCGGAGACCGCGGTGGCACGGTACCAGTCGGGCAGGGCCCGCTTGCTTCTCGGGTCGATCAGCCGGTTCGCCCAGGCGTAGAAGAAATATTCGCCCACCGAGGGACCGGTCTCCCGCGCGGCGCGGGGGACGATGGAGTCGATCAGGCCGATGGTATCCAGGCGCTTCTCGATCTCGTGAGCCAGGAACAAACTTCCGAACTCCCGGATGGCGACACGTTCCGGCTTGCCCGCCGCCGCGCTCTCCGCAAACCGCTTGGCGATCGCTTCCGGGGATCCGAGGTAGACCTGAGAAACGACCTTCGGTTTCCCGTCCACCCGCTGGATCTCGCGGATATAGTAGTAGGGTCTTCCCTTTTTGATCTTCCTGTGGAGATGCGCCATGTTGAATGCGTATCATAAGGGTCTTACATGTCAAGAAGAAAATGCACAACCGCTTCATTTTATTCGCAATTGGTGCTGAGGTCATGGGCATTGGGTGGGGTCTTACGTATGCGACAGGAGAAAACCGTTCGATTCCAATCAGTTACGGCCGCGAAACAGCTTATCTCTTAAACTCCTGTCAGAGCCAAGCTGCAACCGAATCGGTTCATGGAAAGAGCACCGTCTCGTCGATGCTTACCACAATGGCAAGATTTTGCTTTGATTCCTTAATGCTCCGATACCCTTCGACGCCCAACTCTTCAGGACGTTGCGGTGCTCCATGGTTCGTATCGTTGGCGACTAATGCTGAACACTTACTTCACTACCTCGTATCCCTCCCCTTCAGTATTGCCTTCGCCAGATGATACGCGAGATCCACCGGCACCGCGTTGCCGACGAGTTTCGCTGCATCGTTGACTGCTTTCACGTGGAAAATGTATGAATCCGGGAAGGACTGCAGGGCAGCGGCCTCCCGGATCGAAATCGCCCGGTCCTGATCTGGATGACCGTATCGGCCGTTCGAGAAACTGTTGCACCGGGTCGTCAGAGTGGGCGCGGGCTCGTCCCACTTCATCCTACCGTAGACATCTGAAAATCCCCCGTGTCCGTACTTTCCGAAGACCCTCCTTGAGGCCGGCCTGAGACGCGTGCCCACGGACCGCAAATCTCCCCCGTCCTTGGGCACAGCCCTTATTCTCTCCAGGTTCTTCGGCTCCAACTTCGCCGCCCAGTGATTCGGCACATCGTCTCTCTTCTCCCCGGCTCGGAGAGGAGGATAATTCTCGATGGCATCCCGGACGGTGGGAGGGGATCCGACCGTCGGCCCTTCGGGGATCCCGACAAAGTCCTTCACCCGCGATGCCATGATCACAAGCCTACACCGGTTCTGCGGAACACCAAAATCCATGGCGTTGACCACCCCGAAATCGACCCGATACCCGTGCGCGACGAGATTCGCCAGGAATTTGTACAAAACCCTTTTCCCGTGTCCTGAGCTCTCCATCCGCGGCACGTTCTCGCACAGGACGTATTCCGGCTCGAATTCCAGTACGAACCGGAGGAACACGTTGAGGAGATTCGTGTCGGGGTGCTTCTTTACCCCGGACTTCCTGATCTTCGAAAACGGCTGGCAGGGTGCGCATCCCGCAAAGATCACCGGCCGCCGTCCTTTCTTTTCCAACACCTTGGCGATCCTTTCCCGAGGGATCGATTTGATGTCGGCACACTCGAATGGGACCCCGTTATTCCTCTCGTAGGTCTCGCTGCAGAGCGGGTCGTTGTCTATTCCTAGAAGGACCTCGACTCCGGCCTTTTTAAGCCCAGCGGTCATCCCTCCGCAACCGCAGAAGAAATCTATGCCGACGCATCCGCTTCTCATGGCCATCTCTTGATAGATCTTTTCCGTATCCCGCAGAGAAGATCGTGTATGGGTATTCCGTCGTTACCTTTGATGAACACCCCTATCTCCACGATCCATTCCATGCTCGCGCCGGTGAGGTTCGCGCTCCCGATGTAGACCTCCGTGCCCCCGTCACGCGATATGACCTTGGCATGAGAGAGGGGTATATCCCCATCGAGGCTTGCCTCGAAAAGAGAAAGGAATTCCGCCGCTCGCTTGTTGCCCGAAAGCAGCCCCGACAGAGCAATGCGGCTTTCCTCTCCCTTGTCCACCTTCCTCGAGAGAAAGACGACCTTGACTCCCCTGCCGATGGCGTCGTCGAGCGTCGGCAGGATCGCATCGAATCCCGTCCGGTCGATGAATGGGACCATCACGAGGATCTCGGATTTCGCCTCGCCGATCAGCCTCCTCATGCCGAGAACGGTGTTCTCAAAGACGCGGTAGAAGGATTCGAGCTCCGGTAGGCGTCCGGGTATGGTGGCTGCAATCCGATATCTGGACCCGGGGCTGAGCATGCGGCGGATCTCGGGCATGGAATCGTAGATGACCTTAGCTTCATGGATGAGGGCGACAAATGCCCCCTTGTCGATCTTCCATTCCCTCTTATCGGACGGGGCTCCATCCTGTCGGCTTTCCACGGCCGCTCCGCGGGTACCGGCAATCGAGAGGACGCTTATCATTCTTTCGACGTCGGCACCGCGAACGGCACGGGCGAGTCTCTCCGCGCTCACCATGTCGCTGTCTGGATCAAGGGCGGACAGGATCGCCACGGGATCGATACCGGCCCCTTCGCAGAGGAACGAAAGTTCGAGCTCTGGTTTTCTCATCTACCCTTCCAGAATCCGTCCGCCCCGTAGAGGAATTCCCTGCTCATTCCCCTGTTGAAGAACGCGCAGGCCATCTCCCCGAGGTGCGTGCATGCGTGGCAGGAGCTGTCGTGATGTTCGCTGCACACAGGATCGTACACGCAGGATTTCGCAAGCGGGTCGAATCTCGTCTTGTTCAGTAATTCCCGGAGCTCTTCCTCGAAGAGCGTCGTCAATCCCCCGAGGTTGTATACGGTGTTCGAGTTGTAGACAACGAAAGCACCCATCCTCGGGAACAGGTACTCGCCCAATCCGGTCCGGTCGATCCCGGCCAGACTCGCCGCGGCTCGGATGAACATGTGGGAAACCGTGTGGACGATCCCGAATAGCAACCGCGTGGCCGGGTCCAGGTCCTTCGGGGTGACGAACCTGTCTACCTCCCCGACGTTCCGGAGAAGCCACAAGCGGGCCTCCCGGTTGTCCTTCGGCAAATCCCTAACTGTCCCAGGACGGCATTCCTCCGCCCAACATACAAGACGCATCGGGTCGAGCCGGACGAAAAGGGCCTCCGTTTCGGCCGCCCTTACGAAGATCGGAATCTTGTCATGGACTGATTGAGAACTGTACTGAAACGTCGGGAAGTGCCTGAAGGTGGTCTTCTCCCCCGTCGTGGTCACCGGATCGACGCTGACCCGCGTGTACCCGAAAACCGAGGTCACGATGGGGAAATCCGCCACGAGTTTGATCTCCTCGAACCCGGCACTCCCATATTCCCTCTCGATCAGATCGAACTTGCGTCCATTGCCCGGCTGTCGACGTTCCACCTCGGCCCTGATGTCGGAGATAGTCGAGAACTTCGACGTACCCCTGAGCTTCACGTATTCGAAAAGCTCCTTCAGGGCATTATTCCCTACGCCATACCGAACCGGCTGTTTCGCCGCTCCCTGCTTTTCCTTGGCCTCCTGTTGTTCCATCCAATCGGCCATTTCGAGTAACCGCTTGCGTTCCTCCCCTTCCGGCGTTTCCATTGCCTTCCGCCTCATCTGGACGGACAGGGGTAGGGTTCCCGCCCCTGTGCGTTCATCAAACATTGCGTCGATCGCATAGGAGTCCTTGAGGTATGCATCGACGAGAATCTGCTCGCCGTCGGGACGATGGAGGAGTTCGTCCACCTCTCCCTTACCCACGTTCACCCTGGTGACGTGATGGGTGTAGAAGGCGGCGTTGGCTCGATGCGGTATCGGCCTCATCCGGAGGTTCTTGTCGACGGAAAGTTTCTCCTCCGATCCCTCCTCCGCCTCTCCCTTGCATACCTTGCAGTTCCGGTTTATGGGCATGATTTCCGCGTTGCATTCTGCGCATTTCCAACGGAAATCCCGGGTCTTCTGGCTGCCTTTATCGTCAAGCACGACGCGATGGCTCGGATTGTTTTTACACTTCGGAACCCATAGTTGGACCATGCTCCCGCAATGGTGGACGAGTACGTGGTAGATCTGCCCCAGACGCCCTCCGCAGAAACGACACTTTGGGCCGGAGGCAAGGAACATCTTCTCGTCCTTATAGGAGAAGGCCGCCCTGCACTTCCTGCACTCGAAGACAAGGGGGTATATGTTGAAGAGGACCTCCGTGGGTTCGCCGAACGCGAAGCGGTGGATCTCAAATGTCTGGCCGGCTTTGAGTTCGGATTTGTCCCCCCATCTTTCGATGTATTTCCTGATGTCGCCCAGTATCATCCTCTTGTTGATGTCCTTGACCTTCTCAGTGTTTATCCGGACCTCGGCAACCTTGCAGATGCAGCTTCCCTTGTCGTAATCGAGGGTGGACTCGGGCAGGTAGTTGAAGAGGACCTGTCCGAGTCCGCGGGACATCGGGCTGGACGTGACGTTACCCATCGCTTTCTTCCTCTTCGGTCTTGAAATCCAACGCGCCTTCCTTCAACCGGTCCTTCAGGAGGGCTTCCAACACCGGAGCCGCATACTTGGAAGGTCGGAAGGAGACTTCCTGGTCCGTGTCCCTTAGATTCCTCATCGGCGTCCAGTTGCGACGCTTGCCGATGTAATTGTCGTTGTTGGGCAAGCCTTGGATGAACAGGTTCGTGATTTCATCTATGGAATTACCGAATTCCCCTGATGCCTGCCGATCGGCACCGTAGGCAGACCTTATCGTCTTCTTGAGCCTTTCCTCGTCTAGGTGTTTGGGGATCTGCTTACGGATCCTCTTGCCGGTCGTAAGTTTCTCCCCTACCTTCCTCGCGAGGCCGTTGATGATGACACCGATGATAATGCCGGAGATGGTCTTATTGATGCTGTATTTCGACCAGCGGTTGATCGATGCGGGTTCCACGAGGCGGTCGAGGTACTCGTGGTATTTCGGGAACATGTGGTAATGCGACCGGTCTCTTTCCCTCGCAGGTGCGAAGCACACCAGCACGATCCCGGGAATATTGCGTCCGACCCGGCTCGATGCCTGGATGTACTCCGAGGTCATCCTCGGCATCCCGAAGAACGTGATGAAGTTGAACCGCTCAACGTCCACCCCATGGGAAATCATGCTGGTGGCGACGATTGACCGGATGTGCTTCGAGAAATCCGGCTCCAGGAGGTCGAACTTCTCGATCCTGTCCATCACCCCCGATATCTTGTCGGAGGTCGTCCCGCCGCTCAACACCTCGCTCACCACTTCGGGGAGGTTGTGGTCTTTCAGGTAGTTGCCGACCTGGGCGTCGAGGGAGTCGGCCATCTGGTCCCCGGCCTTCTTCGTCAGTACGTAGGTCAGATTGATCTCGTATTGGTCGATGAACCTGCCGACGTCCGCTTCGTCCAGAACTCCCTCGAGACCCGTCAACGCTATGAACTCCGCGGGGGTCTTGGTCCGAAGACCGGATATCTCTCGATGGAAGAACCAAAGGGTCGCGATCATGGCATTGATGTGGGTAAGGCCGCTCGGATTGACCCCTACGAACAATCTCGATAGGCGGTTCGGATCCGTCTCGGCGAAGAAGGTCCGCTCGTAGCTGGGGCCCGGAGTGGGGAACCGCCTTCCCTTGAGTAGATACAGGTGCTCGATGTGCCGCTCGAACTCCTCGATCGTGGCGGTCGCGGCTATCGTCTTCCACGGCCGGCTCGATCCAGGCACCTCCTCCTGCAGGCGCATGACGGCCGTCTCGTAGTGCGAGGCGAAGGCCCCCAGGTCCTCCTTCAGCAGATGGAGCTCGTCCTGCACATGTATCGAGGGTACCGGATCCTTGATGGGAAGGTCCTTCAGGTTCTTCTTCTTGCAGACGTCGCATTCGTCCTCGGGAGCGTAACCGTGGGTGGGGCAATGCCCCTTTGTCCACCCGAGCAGGTTGACGAACCTCCTCTGCAGGCCGAACACCGACATCTTGTCGACGGTCCCGACGACAATGCTCGGAAGGTATCGGTAGAGCTCATGGTCTACGATGTAGACGGGAAGCACCCCGCATTGCGGGCAGACATGCTGGAGCGACCATCTGCCGGGGTCGAACCTGAGGTGTATCCCGCGATCTCCGCATCCTGGATTCGGACACTCGGTGATCTTCCGGTATTTCCTGGTGAGGACGGAGACCCCGTCGACGATCCTTCCGGCATCCTCGTCGATGAGTTTCCGATCGTCGTTGTCGATCTTGTTCGGGGATCCCTGGGAACCTATCCAGTGGCCGACGGCGAACTGGTCGCCACCCACCCCGTGTTCGGTCTTTATACGGTTCGCGGCGGCGACGGCCCGCACGATCCTCTGGAATTGCTGCAACGAGAGTAGCCGCAGGGGGAAGCGGTACAGCGCAGTGACCCCGCGTTCCCTCCCGCGCAGCCTGTCGAAGAACATGGCAAGGACGGTGAGACCGAGGTAGGCCTCCGTCTTCCCGCCGCCGGTCGGGAACCAGACGACATCCGTGTGCTCCCATTCGTCGGAGTCGGCGAGGTCCGGGTATTCTCGTCCCGCAACGGAGGGGAGCATCGAGACGATGAAGACGATCTGAAACAGTCTCCATCTCGTCCTAGTTCCGCCTCCGAGGAGATGGAAGGTGGCATTCATCAGGAAAAACGCCCTCGCCACGTTCGGCTGTTTCAGACAACGGATCCCCTTCTCGAAACGATCGATCTCCTTCCGGAAGGAGGCCCGATCCCTCCCGAATTCCTCGAGTTCGTGGTCTCCCTCCTTGTGCTTGGCCTTGAGTTCCCTAGCCTTCTCCTCCCAGGAGTCGGCATCGAACCGCCTCATCTCGCCGGCGATGCCAAGCAAAGTGGCCGAAGCATCCTTCTCCCCCAGAGCGCGGAACGTGATGTCGAGTCCGGGTATCTCCTTGTGATAGAAGCGTTTCTGCTCGTGCACGGGCATCGGATCGCTGCGTAGTCCGGTCGGACCTTTGGGGCCGGAACCGGTGACCTGCACGGAACAGTTGACGCCGCTTCCGTACATGAACCGGTCGAAGCGGTAGCTGTTGGGCAGGGACGGAAATTCGTAAGGCTCGACATGCCCGCCGCGCAGTTCGGTCTCGAACCCGGCGTCGAACACAACCTCGTCCCTGAGACGCAGGCGCCCTTGGGGATCGGAATCGACGCTCCTGTTCACCAGGGCCAGAGACACTTCCCACAGGTCGGCCCCTATGTTCACCGCGGACGCGATGATCGATATCCTTATTTCGGGAAGCATCGGCTCCCCGCTGAGGGAAGCGACGAACCGGGCAAACGAATCGGCGGACGCCACCTCCTCCTTCCTCATCTTCAGATCAGCGGGGCCCCTATAAGCACCTTCGAGGCTTGCGAGATCCCCGCGTTCCCATACAACGTCGAATTCGTGTTTCCCCTCCCTGATCTTGCCGATCTCGAGTTCAAGTTTGCCTACCCTGGGGGTGACGCGCCGGAATACGGGGAGAACAGCCGCTTCCTTCTGGCCGGCGTTGAATTTCGGGGTCGCGTCCTCCAGTTGAAGTCCGTGGGGAGGGAAGACTCTCGCGTAAACGTTGAACTTCGGGGCGACGACCAACCGGGTGGAAGATGGCCCCCGCAAGAGAAACCTGATCTGCATCGAGCAGGGATCGAGCTTCGAATAGAAATCCTCGGCGTTCTCCAATATGTCGTCTTCGGCTTCCCCGGTCCCGCCGGGCGCCAACCTGCCGACGAAGAACCTGTCCCTAGGTCTGTCGGGGTATACGGATTCCCCGTCGCTTCCGGCGCCACTCCCGGACGCCCTGATCCGGTCCGCGAGGTAACGCACGAAAACGTCCCCTGCCTTGCCGAAATCAGAGGCCATAGAGCCTCCCTGCGTTTGATGCAGGAACATTGTGTTCCTCGCTCGATACACGGACAACGGTTTCCTTGATCACGGATTCCCTGATCGCCGCGATGTCGAGATTATGCTTCTCCAATACGTCCTCGATTTCTGTCCGCGCATCGGCAGCAGATTTGATCAGGAATGCATTGACGGCTTTCGCATAGAGACGGTATATCCTTCGGAGTTTCTTTGCCGCCATGTCGATGCCGGCAGAGATCCTTCCCTCCGGGTCGTGTATCTCGAAAACCGCGAAAACCCGCCTCAGATCCTCGGGATCCAGGGGAGCCATGACGTCTCCCCGGATCCAAGAGGGGATCGTTCCTTCGACCCTGGCGGAACCGGCTTTTTTCAGTTTCGCATGCACGTTGTGGTAGGTCATGCCCGAATCGGCGAAAGCGGCCTTAAGGGTTCTGTGCCAGAACTGTATCGTTTCGACCGCCAAGGTGAACTCGGGAGCCTTCTTGATTTCCTCGAGCATGATTTCGTAGATCGACCGGCTCTGGGCCTGGTCGATGAAGAGGACCTGGTCCCCGTCGGATAGGCTCTTGACCTTTTTTTCCTTGGTTCCGGACGTCGCGACCACCGTAACCATCCCCTCGACCGGCAGGTAGGCGTACATTCTGGAAAACGTCACTCGGAGGCACCGGATCGGGCCCGTTTCGCGGGAAGGATCCGCCTTCCGGGTCGGTATGTATTCCATCAGACCTTGGACGAATCGCTCGTCGTCGAGCGGAATCGTCGGCAGCGAGGGATTGACTTCCCCGAGGGCCTTCCCGAATTTTTCCTCTGGGAGTCCGTCGCTGATCGGTGCCATCCGGTCCATTGACCGTTTCGGCGCCCACGTGTCCTTCGCCTTGGCGACCTCGTCGATGTCGTACCTCATGCTCCTTTTCTCCGCTTCGGTGACGAGCACCACCATCTCCTTCGCCCTTCCGGACATGACCCAACGGAGGACCCGCCCCCCGCGGTAGCCCGTGAAGAGCAAGACGTCGTATGGTACGGCGGGATCCATGTTCTGCAGAGCGCCGATGTGTATCAGGTGGACGTTGTTCTCGCGAAGGGTCATCCGGTCGCAGTCCAGGGTCTTGGACAGGTATTTCTCGATCGCGTCGGCGTAGACGTCGTTGGAGAAGACGATCCCGATGCGGTGTCCTTCCTTCATCGCCTTCTTCGTTTCGGTCAGCAGCCCCCTCGCCCTCGCGGGATCCTTCCGGAGACGCTCTGTGGCCGACTGGATGACCTGGATGGAATCGTCCACCAGCGAGTAGTGGACCGGCCCGACGGCCGCTGCCTGCTCCTTGAGGTCCTCGATCCGTTCCGGGATGGACGCCAGGCCTTTTGCTGCAGTAACGGCCTCGTAGTCCTCGACCGGCACAGGGAGCGTGTAGACGATGCGATGCAGATTGAAGAGCCGCGTGTAGACTTCCTCGAGGACCCGGTCCTCTCCCGTTGCCTTGCGGAGCTTCCTGAAGTTCTCGGACAACCTCCGGAGCTCGCCTTCATCGAGGGGCGAAGGCACATGGTGTGGCCGCTGCACTGAACTCAGCATGTGCAGGATCTCGCTGTCCTTGAGGAAGATATCGCCGTCCGGGGGGAAGTCCTCCGGCTTGATCCTCCAGATTGCCTCGCCGGACCGGATCCGTCTGCGGAACCCCGGGGAATACGGGCTTTCGAAGAGGTGGACCAGGGAATCGGCCTTAATCCGACCGATGTTCCGGTTGAGCCTCTTGCGTTCGGCATGAGTCGAGAGCGCGTCGTGCATCAGGATCGCTGCCCGGTATTCCATCTTCGGGTAGACGTGCTCGATGCGTGTGGCGAAATGCAACGGTGGGGAGGCGTCGTCCCCCCTCCCCAATCCGTGCCGCCCGGTGAAGATCCTGGGTACCGATTCGCCGTCCAGAACAGCCGCGGGGAAGAAGTCGTGTAACGGATATTCTTCGTCGCCCCGGAGTTTTCCCGCCCGCTTCCGGTCGAGCAGCCGATGTTCCCAGGGATAGACGTGTATTTCCTTCTTCGACTTTCGGTAAGCCTCGACCCTGATGTGACGCAGTCCATCCAGGAGGTCGCCCACCCTGATCTTGAGGTCCAGATAGGCCTCCCGGATGCCCATCGTCCCCGGGTAGACGAGGATCGGGAGGATAGGTTTGCCGGGGGCGTTCCTCTCGGCGCAGATCCCTATGTAGGCCAGGAACAGGGACAACCCGCCGCGGCAGTTGAGGCAGGGATACGCGATGGAGATCTCCTTCCGATCCATGATCTGGTCGGCGAAGATCCACAGGAGCTTGTCCGCGCAGGAGAAGATGAGGGAAGGATGCGAATCCGGGGCAAGGTAGAAATTCAGGATTTCTATCCCCGTACTGCTCTCCTCGGGCAACGTTGGGGCGATTTTCCTCGGATCGATCCGCTTGGGAGTCGGGGATGCAGAGAGCCCGGATTGTTCCGTTAACACATCGGGCAATGTAAGGGTATTGCCTTCGTCCGTCAGGCAACGCGGAGCAGCCTTCCGTAGGACGAATGGTAGCTTCATTTGTCGCTTGCCGGCGTTACCGTCTTTCTCGTCGTCCTGTCGCCCCACTCCTTGCCTCCTTCCGATTACAACCGGATCGGGCTCCTCATCCGGCGATCAGCTTGCCGTGACATCGATGTTCTGGAGGCCCCGTTTCGTTCCTAGGGTCATCTTCCCGTCCTTGCGGTTTTCGGATTTTTCCTGCCCCGCCGTTCCTTTCGGGACAAGCTGCCGTCTCTCAGGTCCTCCAACTGCCAAAGACTCACATCATTCCCGGCCAGACGTTTCACCTCCACGACACGCCAATCCCTGACCCGGGCCGGTTTCTTGCCGGTCCTAAGAAGAGAACAGATCTTCCCAGCCACCCACTCGGGATCCTTCTTAATCGAATGCCCCCAGATCCGGAGTACCCCCCACCCACTGCGTTCCAGTTCGAGGGTCTGCTTGCGGTCCCTGTAGACGTTACACCGTATCTTGTCAGCCCAGAATTTGATGGCCTCGTAAAAAGTCAGCATCCCCCCGAGTACGCAATTCTATGCCACCCGGGGAACGGAGCAGGATGATCGAGAAACCGGCATACAAGAAGAC
>Ga0334722_10003662_pt1 | contig 16409 bp, 8 predicted proteins | sample C3_bottom_MG_FD_207210 | JGI IMG/M metagenome (GOLD analysis project Ga0334722, IMG submission 207210) | Sediment microbial communities from Yellowstone Lake, YNP, Wyoming, USA - C3_bottom | ecosystem: Environmental > Aquatic > Freshwater > Lake > Sediment | place: USA: Wyoming | collected...
ATTAAAAACATTCGCTGCATTCAAAGATGCCACTTCGTGAATATAAGTGCTAACACATTCCAATAAATTATTTATTCCTCCATAATCAGCAAGTCCGTTTGGTGATTTAAAGTTCTTCCAATTAGAAGCATACTTGAGCAGTAAATCTATCACGGAGGATTTCTGACCTTCATTTAACTGAATAATTTTATCAAGCCATTTGAAATCACCATTCCATCTTAAATAATTTTTTGATATTTCGGTGATGGCAAAATCATTTACTGAATACCAAGGACCGACAGGTCCACCAGTTAAATATTCAGTTCCAAAATGTTTATGTATGTCCATTGACATCCAATGCTCAATGTATTTTTTCATAACAGCTGGATCAAGTAGAGCGTGTGTAAGGGAGCTGAGCGCATAATCCCAGATAAAGGTAACCGACTGCCAGTACTTTGGCATAAGCGTATCGTATGTTCTTCCCAAAACTGAATATGGATTATCTCTTTTAAAATAAATTACTCCAAGCACTCCCATATAGTAAAGTTTTGCAATTTCTTTGTCAGTAGTTTCAAGTAACGGCATATTTCCGGAAAATCTTGAATTACCGGGCGTGAATGCTGCCTTAATTTCCACATTCCACTCGTTTCTACAGTGATCAATTTCTTTGGTTACACCGGCCATAATGCTTTTATAATCAGAAAGAACATTTGACAGAATATCTCCGACAACACATACGAAATCAATAGTTTTGGACTCACCCGGAGATAACACGAAATTAGTTTTTATACCGTTCCTGTTAATTATACCCTTTAATGAAATTCCCTGTATCTGGAATGCTTTACTGTTCTTGGCTGAATAAATCAGTGCGTTATTATTTTCATCAATTTCTATTTTGTGATCTGTTTCAAAGGGTGGCAAGGGTTCATTCCAGCTTTTAATAGACTTAGTAACACTTCCGGCGAAGCCAAATTTCAAATCAAGATTTTTTTCTACACCACTAATATTGGTAAGTGTCAATCTCACTGCACAAGCCATTTTACCTATTGGAAGAACTGTGATGGAATAAAGTTTTAATTCTTCATACTCTGCGTTACGCTCAATTCTATCAGCTAGCCAGGTGTATTTTATTTTTGTACTTGTTGCAGGAAAGTATATGTCATTAATAAATAAACCAGCAGTGATTATATCTGAGCATCCAAATGGTGGAAAGTTTAAACTCCTGATCCCAGTAATATCGAAATCAGACTGTACGGTTCCAATAAAATTTGTAAGTCCCGGAAGATTAAAAATATCTCCATGTTTATGTATTAACACGTCACTTTTAAGTTCTTCAACAGTTGGAATCATTAAAGCTCCATTAAAATTCTAGTTTATAAAATGTAATCCAATAATTATTCGAAAGTAATTTCAATTAAATGAGGATAATACTCCTCAAACTCTATATATGTAAGATAAATTGTCTTCCCATTATCTATTGCGAAGAACGGGTGCTCTTTACCAGCATAGATTAGTTCAAGCTGCGGACCCTGTATTCTTTTTTGAGGTATAACCTGCCAAAGTTCTATAGGCTCACTCCAGGGGCCCCAGGGTGTCGGAGAAGTTCTTCCAACAATTTTTCCTGATAACTCAAGTGAATGGATTGAAAGATAGCATCCAAGATATTTATTGTAATTTACCGATAGTTCATTAGGCATACCAGAAAAAACAGGTCGGGATTTCTTTATATCACTTGTCCAACCATATTTTTCCGAGACGAAGTATTCATAATTATCTATCTTTTCAATTTCATCAGGTTTAACTCTCGCGAGATGCAGATAGTGTTCCCCACCCCGATCATTTTTAGTCCCATATAAATAAACATAGTCATCCCCCCCATCGTAAAGGATTGCAGAAGCAAAACCAGGATCGTCTTCATTCCATAAAATATAGGAATCATTATGATAAACTCTTTTGAATTTCCAGTCTTTTTCACTGCCAACCGCTAGCCCTGAACCAATTACAACAAAGTTAGCTGGAGGTTCACCCTCTTCTATCATTTTAATTTTTATGAAATAAAGATAAATCTTGTCTCTAATTGCAACTCCGTGAAGACACCATATCCTATACCAGTTATGATCTTCATCAGCCTCGTGAGGAATTAATTGCTTAAGTTGCTTGTTTTTATCTAGTATGTATTCAAAATTCCTAAATCCATTTTCTGCTGTTTTATCAAAACACAAGAGCCCTGTATTCGTTATCATTTTTTCCAATCCGCCTATACCTGTCATATCAACTGGGCCTAGAGGAACTCCCCCGGGATACCAGAGACTTTCTCCTTCTGTTCGCTTCCCAATAAGCGTATCACCGAAGAAAAATAAACATTTATCTTTTAATGGTATTGAATATGCACCGTCCTGCCCAACCATTTTGTTGGGATTGTTAACAAACTGAGCGCCAAGATCTCTAGCTTTTAAAATTCTTAATGATTTCATTTTTTCTTCTTTAAAAATTGCCGGCACTGACTATAAATTAGTGCCGACATTAATTATATCTGATTACCTTAATAGGATCATCTTATTAGTCTTAATAAAATTATTCGTTAAAATTCGATAATAATAAATACCACTGGCTAAGTTCCCGGCATCAAAATTAACGACATAATTTCCCGCTGCTCTGAATCCATTAACGAGTGATTTAATTTCTTTACCAGAGGCATCGTAAATACTAATCTGAACATCACCCGCTTGTTTCAGAGAGTATGTGAAACTGGTTGATGGATTAAATGGATTTGGGTAATTCTGTGAAAGATTAAAATCACTGGGAATACCTGATACTTGTGCTTCAACAGCTGAAGCCCCAATAACTTTCACCATATGATTCATTGATGTATCTGCACCCGATAATTGTTGATCGACATCCTGATCATTTAAGAACTTCAACATATCTATTGTGTTTACTGTAACAAGATAGCCAATTGGGAAATCACCACCTTTTTGACCTACTTTTAGATTCACAGTAGCTTCATAAACTAAATTTGCATTGTGAAGATATCCCTGATCAGAAAGCAAGTTAATCCATTTCATTCCTGCCGGTCTTGTAATTATAGTATCTATATTACCCCAAACAGGGGGGACTGAAGTGTCGAGCTCCAGATTACCAAAACCCATCGGTGTACTGTAAGTACCACTTATAAAACTCCAATCATCTGGAACTAGAATTGCAATAGCGCCTTTATGAGCGTTATTCTGCTCGGCGTTCATATCTGAAACAGTAATGATGGCAGTAAATGTATCTCCTGCGTTAACTTCAGGAGGTTGATTTACATCTTCTATAAGACATCCCGCGAAGGAAAAGATTGCAATTATACCTGCAAAAAGTGTAAGTATTTTTAATAATTTCATTGTAGTCTCCTGGAATAAAAGTGCCCGCAATATTTTGCGAGCACACTTAAAAACGTTTTTATTTCAACAATAACATCTTAGCTGTTTTAACAAATTCAACTCCATTAGATCCTTTAGCACTTAAATTGTACAAATATATTCCGCTGGGCAAATCTGATGCGTTAAAATTCAGATTGTGACTTCCTGCTTGAAACATTCCGTTAGCAATGACTTCTACAATTTCACCAATCGAGTTATAAACTGATAGTGTAACTTCAGATTCAACTGGCAAATTGAAATTTAAAACCGTTGATGGATTGAATGGATTTGGATAATTCTGTGAAAGACTGAACTCCTGAGGAACGGTCGATTGAACTTCAACAACTTTAGAGTATTCAAAAGTTCCGTTGTAATCCATTTGTTTTAGTCTGTAATACTGTTTCTCTGTTGCCGCATCTTTATCGACAAACACATAAGATGACCTCTGTGTTGTTGTTCCATTTCCATTTACATAACCGATTTTATTGAATGCTATACCGTTGTTACTTTTTTCAATATCAAATCCCAGATTATTTGTTTCTGTTGCTGTTTCCCATCGAAGTTGTATGCAGTCTTTTATTTTAATAGCGGTGAAAGAAGTTAATTCAACCGGGACAACACCAGAAACAGTTATAGGATTATCTAAACTAACTGAATACCATGTAGGATCAGTGAAATCAAGAGCTGCATCAGATACAAAATAACCTAAATTAAAATTCCCCTGAGTAACACCGGGCGTCATTTTAACAAAAACATCTATTGTATCAGTGCTTACCAATGTGAGGTGTGAGGTTGATGATTGAAATACTAGCCACTGCATATCTGCACCGCTAGGATATCTAATCTCTAGGGAATCCGTCCAAAAATCAACTTGTCCCCCTGGTTCACTATCCGGTACATTTGCCGGAAGGAAAGTACAATAATCATTATAAGCACCAGTAAACCAAACCGAGTCAACCTGCCAATCGTTAGGAAGTTTCAAACCAACGATTGCATAATGCGGAGTTGCATCAGATTGACCAACTACTTCGACTCTCATTGAAGAAGTAAATTGCTCCTGACCCATAATAGAGGAAGGCTGAGAAACTGAAAGGATAGAAAAACATCCAGCTATAATTAATGCTATTACCCCAGCTATCCCAAGCACAAATAATTTTGCAACTTTATTTTTCATGTTGCTTGCTCCTTTTTTATTAATGGTTTTTATTAATTAAAAATGAATCCGAGTAAAAAGAAAACAAAAGATCCTCCTTTCATGAAAGATTATTTAATTGATGATTGAATTAGAACATCTAAAAATTCTCCGGGCTTTAATTTTACATTAATAAAATTATTATTTACTTCAAGAGTTTGAATTTTATCACCAAGTAAATCAACCACCTCTGCCTGAAAATGGCCAAATAATTTCGAATTTATTTTCGCGGACTGATTGTTTTGACTATCTGTATTTAATAACCTCATTATAAAACCCTGCTCAACAGATTTAAGATTAAGCAAAATAATGTTCTGATTATCAATGGTCAAATATTCTTCAGATGATGGAAGTGCCCTAAACCAGCTTTTTCTTAATTGCAATTGAGTATTGAGTTCATATCCAAGTATCGATGTTTTAGCCGGGTCAAAACTTCCGTTTCGAGAAGTAAAGGCATAACGAAACTCTATCTTCTTTGCTAGAATCTCATGCCGATTCCAATCATTCGGAAAATTCGTAATTGGATTAGAAATAATAACCGGCGTCCCCGCCAAATCATCTTTTCTTATTCTTATTACTCTTGCATCAGCGGTTGACCAGATAATATTTTGATTATCATTAAATATTGATACTGACCTTCTCAACGATACACCATCATGATTTATTCCCGGCAGTCTGTCTTTATCTAGCTCAATAAATCCACCAAGGATTTCTGATTTAACTTTGGCATTCTTAATATTAAATGAAAACGGTAATCCATATTCTTCAAGCAAATTTGTTGCTTTAATTGCTTCAAGGTTTGCGGTTGCATCTATGTATACTATATCAATGCCATCCAATAAGATAAAATCTATTTTATCAATTACATCATTTTCCCTTTTAATTCTTAGTATCATTCTAACGGGACTTTCATCAATAATTTCAAAAGTAATCTTACTACCTAATATTGATGAATAATTTTCATTCAACTGAAACTTTTCAATGGTTGGAACAGCAAATCCAAAACTACTTTTATTGTTTATTAATTCCTTCCCTGATTTTTTATCTAAAATGCTTGTGACAGATAAGAGGTTGGCGTCAAAGCTAATCTTATAAAACTGATTCTCGATTGAGTTGACTGTCCTTTTTAGTTCGGTCTCTAAATCTTTAGCTGATGATTTTTGTGTAAGTATATATTTTTTATAACCGAACGAGGGAACATCCCTGGCAATAAAATATTGTCTGTGATCTTTCCTAAAACTTGGAACAATCTTGTTTGTTACCGCATCCACAATATCATATTCGGGTGAGTAATCGAATGGATACTGAAATTCCACCAAATCATTCCTTTCCCAAGAGAGAGTGTTGAAAATCATTAGTCCTTCTGAAACAAGGCTTTCTTCCGGTTTAGAGATGCGATGTAAACCTTTTAACAAAATTGATTCAGCTCCCAGATAAGCATTTTCGACATAATTTTCTCTATATTCCATTGTTAATTTATTCTCTTCGGGAGAACCGTATCCAAATTCCAATCCGCTGCCATGACCGCTGAACTGCAGCATACTTTTATAAGCTTCTTTGAGTTCCTGATTCATTGGTCGCTTGGTACTATCCAAGAGATTACTTAGAGTGGATAATTTTTCTGCTGATAATAACTGATGCTGACTCCACCTTGCTTTTTTATTTCTTTCAAATTCACCCTGATAAAAAATATCCCAGTTAGATGTCCAATCACCCTTTAATGTCGGTATCTTGTTGTAAGCTTCAGAATTAATTAATTCATTTGCAAACTTACTTACATCACTACTGATGAACTTTGGATACTCGTACTGCTCATTCCATTTCATAGCGAGAAGATATTGATGAGCAGCAAGAATACTATTATCACTAAAGGATGTGTTTATCAGAATAATATCGGGCTGATAATTTCTAGCTTCAAGTTTATTTATTCTTTCCCATAGCATTTGCTCAACTGTGAATAAATTATTTGACTCCAGTCCATAAGATTTCCCTTCATTGTAAGCTTCATTTAAATATGTAACTACTTTACTTCCATCAGCCGCCTCCCACTTAAATACTTTTGGTAAGTTACGCTGAAGCTTATAATCGCTGTAGAATTCATTTATTCCCTCTGCAAGTAATTTTATTCCGGCTTTCGAAAGAGCTTGCGGCAGAAACCAGGCTTCACCAGGAACATCATTATAAACTGCTCCATTAAATGTAATTCCATATTTACTTCTATATTCGAGAGCTTTATCAAACGAACGCAACATTTCCTCTTCAGAGACCCATCCGGTAAACGGATTAGTATATATTGGAGATAATGCAATTCTGCCTTCTTTAATCAGACCGATTAGTTCATTAAATTTTTCCGCACTTCTTAATTTTTCATAAGCCTCTAATTGCCACGTCGTTTCAATCGTCCAGTGAAAATCGGGGTGCTCTTTGCAAAACTTTATCACATCGTCAAGTGTATTGCAATGCAGTTCTTCAATCACCGGTTGTGGATGCGTATAACCTACATCAGTATGATTAAGAAGCATAATGTGAAGACTATATTTCTTTCTTTTCTCAAGCTGAATGTTTTTCATTATTATATCGCTGCCAAGATTTAGTTCTGTCTGAACAATCAGGTTCTGCGTTATTTCCGGTATGTAAAAAGAATGGCGCGTTTTTCCAAATGCAACGGAATCAACCTTAAATTGATAAAGATTGTTATTTAAATTAATTTTGAAAATAGAAGATGATTGTTCCTGATTTAATGAATTAATCTCAACGTCAATCCTTTGTTTTAATTCGTTATCTATCTTTTTAAAATAGATTGTTGAAATTACATCAAAATCTGATTTTTTATTTTCCGATACTAACAGGTATTTTATATCAGTAATTGGATTTCCGTTAATGTCAATAAGCCTAGCATAAAATCCCCATTCCCAATTTATTATTCCAAAGAAAGTCATCCCCAAGTTTGTATGGGTATTCAAAACTCTTACGATTAGTTCGTTACTCCCTTTCTTTAACTTTATTTTTATAGTGTCCTGATCTTTTAAAGCATTTCGTGCATTATCTGTTGAATAAATTTTTTCTTTATTAAGAAAAACTTTTATTTGTGAGTTACTACCGAATGTAAGAAGTGCTTCTCTATCATATTCACTGATAATTGTTGTAAAAGCATATCCTGCTTTTGCATACCATATTTTAACCGGATTATTGATATTAACATTCCACTCTAATGAACTGTTAAAATCAACAAACCCTTTTTTATCTGTAGATTGTAGAAACCACTGGGTCTTTTCTTTCTCAGGAAGAATTGAAATTGCATAGCTTCCCTCACTTGGAGAAATGTCGGGCTCCCCTATTGCAACTGTATCCTTGGAGTTGCCAAATCCTACCAGCGGAAATTCAATTGGACCGGCAACTAGCCAGGCTGGGATAATTCCCTGACTGGTTGGATTAATAATTATTTCATTACTTTTATTCTGCGCTACTATAAAGGAGCATGGTAGTAAAATATTCAGCATTAAGATTATAAATATTTTTTTTACTTTCATAACAATCTTTCTTTATCTGATCAATAACATTTTTTTAGTTTGAACGAAGTCTCCGGCTTCCATTCTATAGAAATACAACCCTGAAGTTAATCCTTGTCCGATTAAAGATGCGTTAAAATCAATTTCATATTCACCTGCTTCATAATATCTGCTTACTAATTCAGTAATCATTTCACCAAGTAAGTTGTATATTTTAATTGAGACCTTTATTGATTTAGGGACATTAAATGAAATTCTGGTTGAAGGATTAAATGGATTAGGGTAGTTCTGATTCAAACTAAAATTATCCGGCAAGTATATTATATTATCATCAGCGACGGATGTTGTAGAATCATTAATCTTTAAATAAATAAATCTTGGTCTATAAATATCAGCATTAGTAAAATGGCTCCAAAAATCATAAGTATTTACATTATAGCTAATAAGCATTTCCTTTTCATTAGATAAATTTGGATGTGCCTTTGCATTATAAACAAAAATATTGGAATCAAACAAAACCTCAGGACAATTATAAATTGAATGCGAAACTCCAAATGGGCCAATTGGGCTTTCACCAATTTTAAGCGCAACACTATTGCCTGATTGAAAAACTAATAAATATTTTCCATTCCTAATTGGAGTTACGCTGAACTCTTGTGATATACCATTAGTAATTGGTATACAACTTTCAATCAAGTCTCCCCAATCTGATCCGTTCCAATACTGCCATCTGTTGAAGTTTTCTATTTCTTTAGGTAGAACACGTGCAGCAACAAGTCCTTTACCCGATAAACTGCTTTTGGGTCCATATACATAAATATATCCATCAGAAAATGGATTACCTGAAATACTTGTCATAGGCATTACAGCTTGACCAAGAACAATTTCAGAATTGTCTATTATGTTTTTATAAAGCAGTGGTGTGTCAAACTGTTCAACACTGGAAATAAAATTTACAGAATCCATGATAAATTTGAGTAACGCCACACCATTAACCTCAAACCCAAGACCGCCCGATGTGCTATTCAATCGCAGAGCAAAGACATATATTGTATCGTCAAGAGAGATTCCATCCATCAGCCAATACCAGTCACCGGGTTTTGCATTTGGCGTACTGGGCACAAAAACAGTTTTCGCATTTCCAGCTGAATCTTCTTTCCAGAAAAATTGAATCTCATTTGTATCCGGGTTGTTGCTTTGTAATAAAGCTAAGCTATTATTAATCATTTTGGTGTTTAATCTGTGATTACTACTATCCACCTCACCGATGAATGTGTCACTAAATAGTAATAATTGCTTTCCAGCAGGATTATCAGAGGGTGCATCAAAGCCATTTAATGGAATCGAATATATTCCGTCTGCTCCAGTCCACCCTTTATTTCGATCCAACAGGTTATCCCATTCTTCAGCAGTTCGGGTCTCATAAGTTATTTTACATAAACTAGAATCAGGGATACCGATTGGATGCGGATAAGAAATTGGCGCCCAGGATGAATTGCCTGTACCCAATAAACCTGATGTCGCTTTAGTTGTCAAGTATCCAAGATTAAAACATCCAAGTTCCTGTCCTACCTTTAATCTTAGTTGAACTTTAAATGAAGTTACATCATTATAAGAAAAACCTTTGTCAGAGATTAGAGCAATCCATTTCATTTCAGGCCCAAACTGATTAGTAGGATAATATAAATCCAAAGAATCTTTCCACTCAGTCGAAACGGTTAGAATACCATTTCCTAAAGTCGAGCCATAATCAGCTGAAATAAATTCCCAATCGTACGGTGCGAGTATTCCTAATATTCCTTTATGCGCATTCGGCTCGGGAACAAGATTATCTGTTATGGTAAGATTAATATCTATAATTTCTCCTGGTTGGGCTGAAGAAGGTTGATTAACTGATTCAAACAGACATCCGGTAAAAAGAGGGAATAAAGAAAAGGAAATTGCAAGTGTTAAATATTTGAGTTTTTTCAATCTCATATTAATTCATCCCAATCATTACTGAGAATCTATGCACATTATCAAAAACATTTTCGGAAAATACAAATGCATAATCTATTCTTGTGGAGATATTACCAAATATAGGTGGAATTAATCCAATACCTAAACTCCATTTCCCTTCATCAACATTAATTCTATGCCCACCTCTTAAAGAAAAATATTTTAACATCTGTAATTCGACACCCAGGTTAACCCATTCATGATTATCTGTTGGGTGTACAAGCTCAGCCGCCCCTATAAAAATCAAGTCATTACTTATAACCAGCTTATCTGAAGCACTTAATCTGAAAAGAAGTGGTGTCCTGAAATCCTGATTTAGTAATCGCATATCAGGACCAAAGTGCTGAAGTGAAAAACCAAGAGTCAGATCTCTAAATCCTGTAACATATATTGCTCCTACATCAAAAAGAACATTACTAATTGAATAATCATCAAGTTTTTCATAAACATATTTTACTTGCAGACCAATAGATAATCGATCAGTAAATCTTCTTGCAGCAGCCAAACCAAATACATAATCACCGGCACTAACCATTCTACCTGTTCCATCCGGCATTAAGGCGGTTGTTTCTTCAAAGTCATTAATTTGAAGCGCAGCAGTACTTAATGCAAAGACAAAAGAGGCCAGAGGAAAGGCAAACACTGCTGAATTATGGTTACTGCTTGCTAACCAGTTGTTATGCGAAAATGCCACTTCATAGTTTTCTATGTATGCAATACCAGAAGGGTTCCAGAACACGGCATTAGCATCATTTACAAGACTAGTTACAGCTTCGCCCATGGCGGTTTCTTTAGCTCCGACTCCAATTTTTAAAAATTGTAATCCAGCAGTACCAGATTTAGAAAAGTCAAAACCATAATCAAGCTGCGCGAGATTTTCTCTTACCGGAATTAGTATCAAAACTATATATACTATATATATGTATAACCTTTTCATAAGAAAACCTTTTACTTGATAATAATTAAAGTACCCTGAGCATTGCCCACAGCAGATTCAACAGTATAAAAATAAATTCCAGGTGAAGTTCTCTGCCTTGAATCAGTAAGTTGGTTCCATACTTCTTCTCCGGAGTTCAGATTATCATGCTCAAGCGTTCTGACTAGCTCACCACTGGTTGTATAGATTCTTATTTTACAGACTGCTGGTAAGTTTGAAAATACAATAAAATTTTCTGTGCCCGATGTCGGAAATCCCGAAACCTCCTTAAAAGGATTGGGAAATACTCTAACATTTAGGGCATTCTCAGAAGGACTGCGAGTCGCAGTTATTGCTGTTACATTTCTATTAGTCAGCCAGCTCTCTTGTCCTGCGCTGTCAGTTGAAGTAACAGCATAAAAATATCCTGCCCCCAGACTAATGGTTTGATCTTCATAGACCCATTTATTATTCTGTGAATCATAATATCTTGTTTTATCAGTTGTTCTCTTGGGATCGATTCTTCGTATCATTGTATAAGGACCAATAAAGGACCTGCTACTGCGATAAATTTTGTACTCCTTAAAATTCGATTTTCCTGATATGGGATTAATCCAGGAATTTTCCAAGGGAGACCAGGTTAATGCTATGGTCTTGTTTGATGGTAAAGAGTAGATTTCAATTTCCGGTGATGGTGGAGGCACTGATGTAACCTTATAATTATTCAAGAATAATGCAATAGCTCTGTTCATGGTGTTCTTCAATGAGTCTAATCCAAAATGCAGCAATGATTGTGAATTTAACCCCAGAAGTGCTTTTTCCAAAGGAATTCCATTCACAGCTTCTGCTGTAACAATTCTGATTGATGCCCCAGGAGCTAAATTATAAGGGCCTGTACTCATCAGAATAAATGGAGTCAAATGATCTCCGGCATTTGCTTGAAGAGTTTTATCAGTACCATTCAGAATATTATATAAATTCTGTGCTGTTGAACTTTGAATAGTAAAAAATCTTTCATTATTGAGCAATTGCGCCCAGAAAACATTTGAAGGTTGTACACGATTATCAGATGCCGCATCCGCATAAAGTAATGAAAGTCCTGCATAACCAGTAGTTCTTAATTCACCTGCAGCCTCCAAAAAATTACCAATATCACTTGGTATACTGAAGTTTGGTGTATCATCCCAGGAGTAAACCATATTTCGAGTAGAATCATACGAAACAAAATCATCTGTCCTGTTAAAGTCATCTCCCCAACCGTTATGAACAACAAAATCCTGATAACTTGGTCTGATCAGGTTGGGAAATCCGATATATACATCATGAACTGCTGCAGGATTTTGGTTTGTAATTACATATTCACAAATCACAAAATTATTTAATAATGGGAAGCTCCAAACACGGCTTTTTCTGATTACAGAAATATTTTCCGTTGTTTTCCATTTAGCTGTAATAATTTGTTCTGCTTCAGCAGGATTATAAGTCGGTGACCCGAGGAGGTTATCTGTTTTTTCAATGGTTTCAAAAATTCCTTTATCTACATAACCAAAAGGACCATTTTCCGTAAAGAAAACTGTTCCGTCAGCTTTTTTTCCCCCAATCCACATACCAGAACCATAGGAATACGACCTCTGATCATCTTTATTCATTTGACTCGGACCTCCAGGCCAGTCCATACTTGGGTAATACTCAAATCTGTTTGTAGGATTCGGAGCACCGATAGTTCCATCATCTTTCATTGTTTCCCACAGATTTCCTCTGTCATGAATTTTGAAATCCGCATTACGAACTTGAGCCGGAACTGATGAGATCAGTGCCAAACTAAATACTAGTAATCTTATTTTATTCATTTTAATTCCACATTCATGATTTAGAACGAATATTTAATACCAAAATAAAAACGTCGTGTTTCAAAATAATTCTGCCAGCCAATATCATAACCAGAGGCATCGACATTAGAAATTTTCCCTGTCTCCACATAATCTTTTGTAGCGTTCGCATCAAATACTACATCACCATAAGAACGAAGATTTTTTGTATTAAAAAGGTTAGTGATCTGCAAGTATGTTGTAATTTCATGCGTTCCGGTTATTCTAAACAATTTATCCACTTTTAAATCAAAATTATGACTTGCGGGATATCTATAATTATCATAAGTATCTGGGGGATCATTTGGCTGCAGATAGGTAAATGTTTGACCACTAATAAACCTATAAAGTATACTTAAGCTTGTTCCGCTTAATATAGAATTAACTACTGAATTTTCCTCATATTCCGGATAACTCAAAAACAAGTTTACTCTGAGTATATGAGGACGACTGAAACTTCTTTCCGTAGGAATTCGCTTGTTAACTTCAGTATCCCACTGATAGGTAGAATTACCATATTGATCAAATGTAACCGTTTTGGGGCTAGCCCTTCCGGTTGTAGATTTTGAAAAGCTGTAATTAATATCAATATTCATAAACCTGCTAAATAAAGTTCTAAGAGAGATTTCGAATCCTCTTGAATCACCGTAATCACCAGGGAAATATGCAGCAAACGACTGGTTTGGTGATATCTGATTTCTAAATGGATCATAACCTTTTACTGCTCTGTCAAACAGTCCAACTCGTTCATCGGTCTGATCAAAAACATCTTTATAAAATGCTGTAACATCCAAAACAGCAAAATCATTAAAATTATGTTTTATACCTACCTCAAACATTATTGTCTTTTGAGGTTTTAGAGGTTCAACGGTATAGGCAACGACTCTTTCAGGGTCACCATCATTTGATGGGATATGGTTTGGTTCACGATTTTCCTGTGTCGCAAGATTCCTTTCAGCTATTATTTTTTCCACAAGATTAACCGGACGGAAGTAAAGAAATTCGAACATCTGATCAAGCGGGGGCATTTGATAATAATGCCCGTAATTGAAATGTAACAATGAGTTTTCAGTAATAGGAAATGATACCCCAAAACGAGGACTTAACATATTAAAGGATCTTGCTGGAATTCTTTTTTTATTAAGTACATTCTCATAAGAATATTTAACTCTACCAAGAGAATCTACCTGGTTAAGATCGGGATCCTTTGATACGTCATATAAAGGATCTATTGCAAGATTAAAATAGTTTGTCCTCTCAAACCACATTCTGTTAGGATCGAAGTAATCATATCTTAATCCTATGTTTAATATCATACTTTCAAATTCCATTTTATTCTGAATATAAAAAGCAAATTGAATTGGGTGAAAGGTTTCATTCAGTCCCCTGTTTATCCAATCATTAAGATTATCAGTGAATGAAGGTAATCTCCAGCTTTCTTTTTCTCCAAAAGTATTGTAATGAAACTCAAATCCGCTTTTAAAAAGATTGCTTGAATTAAATTGCCAATTAATATTTCCGACTAAAGAAATATCTCCCGAAACATCCCTGTTCTTAATGATCGGAGCATACTGATCAAAAGGTTCATTTTCAAAACCGTCATATCTCATAAAACCAAAAAGCGTAGGATTTTGACTTTTCCCTAATTGGGTGTACTCGCTTGGCCCTTCTTTAAATTCTACATTATAAGTACTGAGTTTAAGCTCATAAAATATATCGTTAGTGAGAACATGAGTGAATAATGCCGACACACTCCAGTTATAGATATCGATCAAAGAGCCCCATCCTCTGTAATACTTTGCTTGATTTGTAAAATCACCGTTTTCTTGAAGAGTGGAATGGGCATCATGATTATAAATACCATTAATACGGAATCTCACATTCTTATCTCTCGCCGATAGATTGACGAACAAATTCTCTGTGTTTCTTGATGGACGTGGATGAGGTAAAGTATAAGCCTGTCTTTTCAATTGGGTTGAAGCAAAAAATCTAATAGGTAAATCACTCAAAGCAATTAGCGGTCCTCCAAGACTTGCATACAAAGTATGATCCGGGATTCTTCGGTAGTCATAGATTTGCCTTTGTCTATAAGGAGTCCACCAGATAGGATTAAGAGTTCCATCAGGAAGTGTATTGTCAATAAATTCTTTCTCTGTATTTGGATCATATAAATAATTGCCAAAATGATGCTGTCCTGGAAAACCATAGCTATAATCTATAGACCCAGAAAGTTTATCTGTTCCTTCTTTTGTAATAACGCTTATAATGCCGGACTGAGCCTCACCGTATTCAGCTGTAAAACCTCCCGTCATTATTTGAAGTTCTTGAATAGAATTCATATTTAGATTTGTAAAAGAACCACCCCAATCAGCTCTGCCATTTACTAATGATGCCGTTCTTACTCCATCAAAGAACCATTTAATTTCGTCTTGGCTGCCACCTCTTATTGAATATCTGTTTTCACCTCTTCCTGCAGAACCTAACCCACCTACAACTGGAATTGGATCGAAAAAGACACCTGCCTGAACGAATAGTCCTTCCTTTGCATCAATCACTGGCAATCTGATTATTTCTTCCGCACCAAGGAATTGGATGCTGGCAGTAACGTCTTTCTGGATTACAGGTCTTTGTGCAACTACCACAACTTCACCACCAATGTCAAGAGTTGTTTCTACAAGTTCTGCATCTATCCTTGTTGTTAACTCAGCTCTTACCTGTACATTCTGAACAACAAAATCTTTATATCCGATCATTGAAAATTTAACTGTATACTCTCCGGAAGGAACTTGAAGAATGAAATAATCACCATCCAGATTTGTAGCTGAGCCATAATTTGTTCCTACAATCATTACATTGACACCAGGTAATTTATCTCCAGTTTTTTTGTCTTTCACCGTACCCTGAATTTTGCCTGTAACTCCCGCTAAAGTGTATACTGGTAAAAATAGGATTAATACTGCAATTATTTTCAGTGTCATTGGAATAGTATTTATCCAATACGACTTTTTGAAATTGTAAAAATTATTTAAATCCATTTTAAACCTAAATAGATGTATTTATTTCAATCTTTTAATCCGCTCATTAAAAAACCTTGAATAAAATATTTTTGGAACACGAAAAAAATAATGAGCATAGGAAGCATCATCAGCATTGAGGCCGCCATAAGTAATGACCATTCTGTAACATACTGTCCGACAAACATCCCTAAACCAAGTGCGATCGTACCTTTTGCCTGATCAGACAGATAAATAAGCGGGCCAAGAAAATCATTCCACGAAAACATAAATGTCAAAATTGCAACGGTTGCTAAGGCCGGTTTTGCATTAGGCAAAACAATATTCCAATATATCCTAAATTCTGAACAACCATCAATTCTTGCAGAATCCAGAAGATCTCGCGGTATCGAAAGAAAAAATTGTCTCAACAAGAAAATATTAAATGCACTTCCACCAAGAAAAGAAGGAAGCGTTAGTGGCTTGAAGCTGTTAAGCCAGCCAATTTCTTTAAATATCACAAATACCGGGATCATAATAACCTGAATTGGCA
>Ga0334722_10003663_pt1 | contig 16407 bp, 13 predicted proteins | sample C3_bottom_MG_FD_207210 | JGI IMG/M metagenome (GOLD analysis project Ga0334722, IMG submission 207210) | Sediment microbial communities from Yellowstone Lake, YNP, Wyoming, USA - C3_bottom | ecosystem: Environmental > Aquatic > Freshwater > Lake > Sediment | place: USA: Wyoming | collected...
GGCCGTGGAGCACCGCCTCGTCGATGCCGCGGCGATGCTCCTGGTCACGCGCCCGGCGGCCTTCGACGTCGTCGTCACCGAGAACCTGTTTGGCGACATCCTGAGCGACGAGGCGTCCGTCCTCGCGGGATCGCTGGGCATGCTGCCCTCGGCCTCGATCGGCGAGCGCCGCACCGACCATGGGCTCTTCGGCCTCTACGAGCCGATCCACGGTTCGGCGCCGGACATCGCCGGGCAGGACCGGGCCAACCCCATCGGCACCGTCCTCTCCGGCGCCATGCTCCTGCGCTGGTCGCTCGGCCGGGCCGACGCTGCCGAGGCCGTGGAGGCCGCCGTCCGATCCGCCCTGCGGGATGGCTGGCGCACGCCCGACCTCGTCCGCCCCGATGACGACACCCCGGGCCTGACCATGGCCGGCACCGGCGCGTTCACCGACGCGGTCGTGGAGCGCCTCACTGCCGGCGCCACGGCCACCGTCGCCCGATGACCGACCCCGTCCTCCTCTACGACACCACGCTGCGCGACGGCACGCAGCGGGAGGGCATGGTCCTCTCGCTGGCCGACAAGGTGCGCATCGCCCGTCGTCTCGACGAGGCCGGCTTCCCCTATGTCGAGGGTGGCTGGCCGGGCTCGAACCCCAAGGACGTCGAGTTCTTCGAGGCGGCCAAGGGGATCACCTGGCAGACCGCGCGCATCGCCGCCTTCGGCTCCACGCGCCACCGCACCAACCGGCCGGCCGACGACCCCAACCTCCAGGCGCTGGTGGCCGCCGGGACCCCCGTGGTGACGATCTTCGGCAAGAGCTGGCTGCTCCACGTGACCGAGGTGCTGGGCGCCACGGCGGACGAGAACCTGGCCATGGTCGGCGACTCGGTCGCCTTCTGCGGCCAGGGCGGCCGCGAGGTCGTCTACGACGCCGAGCACTTCTTCGACGGCTACAAGGCCGATCGCGCGTACGCGCTGGCGACGTTGCGGGCCGCCCACGACGCCGGCGCCTCCACCCTCGTGCTGTGCGACACGAACGGTGGCTGCATCACCGACGAGGTGACGGCCATCGTGCGCGACGTCATGGCCGCGCTGGACCTGCCCACCCGCTACGGCATCCACGTCCACGACGACGCCGGCCTGGCCGTGGCCAACTCCCTCGCGGCGGTGCAGGCCGGCGTGCGCCACGTGCAGGGCACGATCAACGGCTACGGCGAGCGCTGCGGCAACGCCAACATCGTGACCGTCTGGGCTGACCTGGCCCTGAAGATGGGGCTCGCCACGGTGCCCGCCGGCGCCGACCTGTCCGGCCTGGCCGAGCTGTCGCGCTACGTGGCCGGCATCGCCAACATCACGCCCGACGCGCACGCCCCGTACGTCGGCGCCAGCGCCTTCGCCCACAAGGGCGGCGTGCACGGCGCGGCGACCGCAAAGGTGCGTCACTCGTACCAGCATGTCGACCCGGCGCTGGTGGGCAACGAGACGCGCCTGGTGGTGTCCGAGCTGGGCGGCCGCGTCAACACGCAGTGGCGGGCGGAGCAGCTGGGCCACGAGCTCGACGGCGTGGTCGACCCGCGCGAGCTGAGCCGGCTGATCAAGCAGCTCGAGTCAGAGGGCGCCAGCTTCGAGGGCGCCGAGGCCTCCTTCGAGCTGCTCATCCGGCGTCACCAGAAGGGCTACCAGGCGCCCTTCCGGCTGCTCGACTTCACCGTCTTCGTCGAGCAGCGCGACGGCCGCGACCTGCGCGCCGAGGCCACGGTCAAGGTCGAGGTCGAGGGCGAGGTGCTCCACACCGCCGCCGACGGCAACGGCCCGGTGAACGCCCTGGACTCCGCGCTGCGCAAGGCGCTGCGGGCGTTCTACCCGCAGCTCGACGGCGTCCACCTGGTCGACTACAAGGTGCGCATCCTCGACGGCGACGCCGCCACCGCCGCCAAGACGCGGGTCGTCATCGACTCCGCCTCGGAATGGGGCACGTGGTCCACCGGAGGTGCCGACACGAACATCATCGCCGCCTCCTGGCAGGCGCTCGGGGACTCGCTCGAGTACGCCCTATGGAAGAGCGGCGCCCAGACCCGGCGCCGCGACGAGCGGCACTTCACGACGATCCAGGGAGGCTCCCGATGACCGGCGCCGCCGCTCCCGATACACAGCGCATCCACCTCGCCCGCTGGAGCTGCGCCACCGGGTCGAACGTGCAGAGCCGGGGCGTCGTCGTGGTCGAGAGCGGCGACCATCGCTGGGAGGCGACGGCCGAGGGCAACGGCGCCGTGGACGCGCTCTTCGGGGCCGTGGACCGGGCACTGGCCGGCGTCCTGAGCGGCCACCCGCGCCTGCTCGCCTACGACGTCCACGCCGTGGCCGAGGGGCCCGATGCGGAAGGTCGCGTCACCGTCCGGATCGCCCCGCCGGCGAGCGGGAGCGGGGCCCGCGCGGAGGGCACGTACGAAGGGACGTCGCAGTCCGCGAACATCATCGCCGCGTCCGTGGAGGCCTACATCGAGGCCATCAACGAGCTGCTGGCCGAGGAGCACTGGGCCGGGGCCACCGACGCCGCGGGCAACCGGCGCCGGGCGCGCGGCGAGAAGCACGCCCAACCCAAGGCCGAGTTCGACGAGGACGCCGCCCGGCACGACACGAGCGCCTGGTTCGAGCGGTAGGGGCGCCGCGCGCGCCGGGGAGGGGCCGCGCATCACCCGGCTGCGTGCTCCGCGCATCACCCCAAGCCCCGGGCCCATGTCCCCGAGGCATGGTTCCGTGCCCAGCCGCGGCGTCACGCTGGCCCGGGACCGTCCGTGCGTGCCTCCGGCGCGGGATCCATCTCCCCGAGGCATGGTTCCGTGCCCAGTCGCGCGTCTGCGCCGGCCGCCGCGTCCGCCGCGCTCCCGTTCGGCGCCGCTGGCGCCGCAGCCATGCCCAACAGGAATGGAAGCATCCGGGCGGGCGTCGCCACGAGCTAGACTCCGCGCCGTGACCCGCATCGCCTTCGCCGGGGAGCACGGCGCCTTCGCCGAGGACGCCGTGCTGGCCTGGCGCCCCGACGCCGACCCCATCCCCGTACCCGGCTTCCGCGAGGTCTTCGGGGCCGTGGCCGCGGGTCGCGCGCCGGACGACCCCCCGGGCGCGCCGCCAATCGAGCTGGGCGCGCTGCCCATCGAGAACCTCGTCAACGGCACCATCCGCGAGACGTACGACCTGCTCCTCGAGCACGACCTCGTCATCGTCGGCGAGGTCATCGTGCCCGTCCGACTCTGCCTCGCCGCGCTCCCCGGGGAGCGGCTCGAGACGATCGAGCGGGTCTACTCGCACCTCCAGGCGCTGGGGCAGGCCGAGTCGTTCCTGCGCACGCGTCCCTGGAGCCTGCTCACGACGTACAACACCGCGGGCTCGGGCAAGCTCATCGCCGAGCGGCGGGAGCGGGGCGCGGCGGCCGTCCTCTCGCCCCGGGCCGCGGCCGCGTACGGACTCGAGGTCCTCGCCGACGGCATCCAGAGCGTCCCCGACAACCGCACCCGCTTCCTCATCGTGGCCCGGCCCGGCGAAACCCCGGCCCGGCCGGCCACGCCCTCCGACCACGGGGCGGGCCACCGGACGACGCTCGCCCTGGCCGTGCGCAATGAACCGGGCGCGCTCCATCGTTGCCTGGGCGTCTTCGCCGAGGCCGGCCTGAACATGAGCAAGCTCGAGTCCCGCCCCAGCCGTGAGCGGGCCTGGGAGTACGTCTTCTGGGTCGAGCTCGACGCCGACGCCTCCGCGCCGGCGACCGTGGCCGCCCTGGACGACCTGGGCCGCTTGGCCGCGATGGTGCGTGTGCTGGGCAGCTACGCGAGGGCGATGGATCGGTGGGAGGGCTGAGGGAAAGAGCCGCCGGATCCTAGCCTTCGCTCGGCCCATCCGTGGCGGTCGGCGCGTCGGCGCCGGGGTCGCTCGCGGTCCGCTCCACGGTGGTGCGGTGGATCCAACCCATCGCGCCGCTCGGTGTGCACACGTAGAGGTACCCGGCCTCTTCCCTCATGACCTCGACCTCGTCGCCGCGGTCGAGGCGCGCGACCTCCTTGCCGCGCAGCTCATCGGGCTCGGACGAGACGCGCACCAGCCGATAGGCGATCCGCGCCCGACGCTTGTCCGTCCCGGGCGGGGTCGGGAAGGCGAGTGCAAGGTGGACGGGCGGGACGTCGCGCGACGAAGCCTGCCGGGCGGCCTGGACGGACGGACGCCGCCAGCGCGGGATGTGCACCTCGTCGAGAGGTGTGTCCGGCGGCAGATGGGCGGGGATGGCGTCGTTCGCCTGGGGCCCCATCGCAGTGGCCAGCAAGTTCGTGTCCTCGTCACCCGAGGGATCCCGGCGCCGCCACGGTCCGAGGACCAGGACCAGGAACAGTCCCAGTCCCATCGCGGTCGACAGGGAGGTGAGCGCGAGCGACGGGAACCACCCGGGAAGCGCCCCGCCGAGGTCGGCCACGGTCGCGGAGCCGGCCGCGCCGGTGTCCTGGCCCGGGTCAACCGCAGTGTCGGTGGTCCCGCTTCCGCTCCCCGTCGCCGGGAGGCGGTCGCGCGAACCTGACGGCGTGCTCGTCGTCTGGCCGCCGATGGCGAGGATCAGCGTGGCCGAGGGGGTCGGGGCGGGTCCACCGGTGAGGAGCGGCCCGGGTGACGACGCCGAGGACGGGCTGGGCGTACTGGTCGGTATCGGGGTCGGTGCCGGCGTGGGCTTCGGGGTCGGCGCCGGCGTGAGCGTCGGCGTGGGCTTCGGGGTCGGCGCCGGCGTGAGCGTCGGTGCGGGAGTGGGCGCCGGCGTGGGCGTCGGGATCGGTGCCGGCGTGGGCGTCGGCGTGGGTGCCGGCGTCGGGGTCGGCCTCGGGGTCGGCACCGCGGTAGGCGTAGGTGAGGGGGAGGGTGTCGGTGTCGGCGGTCGCTTCGCCAGGGCGGCTTCGGGCCCCATCGGGAGCGTGCTGGGAAGAGGCGACATCAGCGCGAGGACGGCCAGGATCGTCAGCAGAGGGGCGAGCGCGATCGTCGGGCGGTTCATCTTCGCCCGAAGCTAGCAGCCCGGTCCGGCGAGCCGAATGACCCCAAGGTCATGGCCGGACATGGGCCCATCGGCGCCGGAGGGTGGTACTTCCCGGGACTGTCCCGGACCGATCGCCACCGCTAGAAGAGTCCTGTGTCTCTGCACGCACCGATGCCCTGCACATGACGACGCCCCACCACGCCGAAGAACCGCTCGAGCACACGGGCGCGCGCGTGCTCGCGCTGGTCCGGAAGCGCGTCGTGGTCGCGCTGGCCACGATGTTCGTGGTGGAGGTCGTCCTGTCGAGCTCGCTCGCCGGCGGGCTCGCGGGGGCGGCACCCGCCGCAGATCTCGGCCTCGCGGCACTGACGATCTTCATCCAGGCGGTGGCCCTGCCGCTGCTCATGGTGCTCCTGGCCCGCCGGATCCTCGAACCCGCGGAGCGGCTCGACCTGGCTCGCGATCACTTCCGTGAGCTGTACGACCGGGCACGACTGGCGGCCGTCGTCGATCCGTTGACGGGCCTCGGCAACCACCGCGCCTTCCAGGAGGAGCTGTCCCGGCAGGTCGACGAGGCACATCGTTACGGGCGGACCCTCTCGCTCCTCCTGCTCGATCTCGATGACCTCAAGCGGGTGAACGACGAGCGCGGCCATGCCGGCGGCGACGAGGTCCTGGCGGCCACCGGACGGCTCATCAGCACGACCGTCCGCCATGCGGATCGCGCTTTCAGGATCGGCGGCGACGAGTTCGCCATCCTCATGCCCTACACCGACGTGTCCGCGGCGCACGTGCTCGGCCGCCGGCTGCTCGCCGGCGCACTCGAACGCGGCAGCGACTCCGGTCACCCGGCGGACTTCTCGTTCTCGGCCGGCGTGTCCGCCTTCCCCGATCCGAGTCCCGACGGACCGCGCCTGTTCCGGCAGGCCGACGCCGCGCTCTACTGGAGCAAGCGACACGGACGAACGGACGTCCAGATCTTCGACCCCACCCGCCACGGAGCGGCGGGCGATCCGCGGACCACGCCGGAGCTCGCGGCAGCGGTGGCGGACGTCGCCCAGGGCATGCTGCTGCGACCCGTCTACCAGCCCATCTTCTCGCTGGTGACCGGGCGCCCGGTCGGCTTCGAGGGCCTCGTGCGACCGGCCGCCGAGTCCAGCTTCCGCGACGCGGAGAGTCTCTTCACCGCGGCCGAGGTCACCGGCCGGACCGTGGAGCTGGACATGGCCTGCCTCGAGGCCGTGGCGGCCGGGGTCGGCGAGATCGGCGACGGCCCCTATCTCAGCTTCAACATCTCGCCGCGCACGCTCGAGACCGACCAGTTCCAGGCGGTCGACCTGGTAGTGCTCTTCCGCCGCCACGGGATCGAACCGCGACGGGTCGTCCTCGAGCTCACCGAGCGCGAGACGGTGGGCGACATCGGGCGGCTGCGGGCGAACGTGGCGGCCTGCCGGGCGGCCGGTTTCCGCCTGGCCGCCGACGACGTCGGCGCCGGCAACGCCGGTCTTCGCCTCCTGAGCCAGATCCGCTTCGACATCGTGAAGATCGACCTGAGCCTCGTCCAGGTCGGCGTGCTCGCGGAGTCGTCCAAGGCGGTCCTGCAGGCCTTGCGCGACCTCGCCGACCGCTGGCACGCGACCGTGGTGGCCGAGGGTGTCGAGACTCCGGGGCAGTTGGAGGTCGTGCGCGGCCTGGGGATCTCGGCCGCCCAGGGCTATCTGCTTGGCCGTCCGGGCGAGCGACCGGTCGCGGGCGCGCTCGACATCGACGCCCTCATCGACAGGGACCTGCCGCGCTCCGAGGAGTACGTTGCGCTGAGCGCCTGAGGCCCGCTCGACCACGAGCCCCTCGAGGCCCGGATGTCTGACCGGCGGCCGGGGTTCGACCCGCGGCCGGGGTAGAATCCGCGGCGCCCCGCGCCCCAGCGAAGGAGTCCTCGGCCCATGTCCGCCATCACCGGCACCAAGCCCCATCCGATCTTCCTGGCCGGACGCTGGGTCGAGTCGCCGGAGATCCTGGAGGTAACGAACCCCGCGAAGCCCGGCGAGCCCGCCGGCCACACGTACAACGCCACGCCCGAGCAGTACGAGGAGGCCGTCCACGCCGCTGTCGCCGCGTTCGAGGTGACGCGTCACCTGCCAGCGTACGAGCGCGGCCGCATCCTGCGCGAGATCAGCGCCGGCATCCGGGCGCGACGGGAGGAGCTGGCCCGGCTCATCGCCCTCGAGGCCGCCAAGCCGGTCCGCGACGCCATCGTCGAGGTCGATCGTGGCGCGCTGACCTTCCGGCTGGCCGCCGAGGAGGCCGAGCGGATGGTCGGCGAGACGATCCCGCTCGACATCATGCCCGCCTCGAAGGGCCGCGTGGGCATCACGCGCCGCTTCCCCCTCGGCCCGGTGGCCGCCATCAGCCCCTTCAACTTCCCCCTGAACCTCGCCGCCCACAAGCTCGCGCCGGCCATCGCGGCAGGCTGCTCGATCGTCCTGAAGCCGCCTTCCAAGGATCCCCTCACGATGCTCGCCGTGGCTGAGATCGTGGAGGCGGCCGGGCCGCCCCTCGGCTCGGTCAGCATCCTGCCCATGAGCCGCGAGCTGGGCGACCGGATGGTGGCCGACCCGCGCTTCAAGCTCCTCACCTTCACGGGCAGCCCGGCCGTGGGCTGGCGCATGAAGGAGCGCGCGGGCAAGAAGAGGGTCGTGCTCGAGCTGGGCGGCAACGCCGGGGTCATCGTCGACCGGAGCGCCGACCTCGACTGGGCCGTCAGGCGGATCCTCGTGGGCGCCTTCACCTACGCCGGCCAGGTCTGCATCAGCGTGCAGCGCATGTTCGTCCACCGCGACGTCTGGGACGAGTTCATGGCCCGCTTCGTCGAGGCGGCGCGCGACCTCCGCACCGGCGACCCGCTCGACCCGGAGACGGTCCTCGGGCCGATGGTCGAGGAGGCCCAGGCGCAGCGCGCGCAGCGCTGGGTCGAGGAGGCGGTCTCGATGGGCGGCAGGCTCCTCACCGGCGGGCGGGCCGAGGGCGCCTTCTTCCCGCCCACGATCATGACCGACGTGCCGACGACCGCCCAGGTCTGCTCCAACGAGGCCTTCGCGCCGCTCGTCGTGGCCTTCCCCTTCGCCGACTTCGACGACGCCATCCGCAGCGTGAATGACTCCTTCTACGGGCTCCAGACGGGCGTCTTCACGAACGACCTCGGCCATGCCTGGCACGCCTTCGAGGAGCTGGAGGTGGGCGGCGTGATCGTCAACGACATCCCGACCTATCGCATCGACCACATGCCCTACGGCGGCGTGAAGGACTCCGGGCTGGGGCGCGAGGGCCTGCGCTGGGCCATCGAGGACATGACCGAGCTGCGGCTCATGGTGCTCGCCCAGCCGCAGTAGGCCTCGCGGCGTCCACGCCCGAGCCTGCCGGGAACGACCGGGCCCGGCGGGGAACGACCCGCCGGCCGCTTGCTGGCAAGCCGCCTACTGCGAAGGTACTAGTCCGGTACCCCTCAAGTCCTGTATCCCAGTACGTCGTCTACGGAGTACAACCTCGCAAGACGACGAATGACCGGCCACGCCCCGTCCCACGGGTCGGTTGGTCATCGCGATGGGGGTCATGAGACCCGCCCCGGATCGACCGGCGCGGAAGGGAAGCGTGGACTCGATGGACCAGACGATCAGCGCCCGGATCCAGCGCCGGCGCAGGCGCCGGGGCATCATCGCGCTCCTTGCGGTGCTCTCGACGCTCAGCCTGGGAGCCGGCGCCTTCTCGCTCGCGCTCTTCACCGACAGTGCGACCGCCACCGGCGCGTTCACGACCGGGACGATCGACATCGCCGTCAGCCCGACCGCGCTGTTCACGGTCGCGGCCGCCTTCCCGGGCGACTCGGGCAGTGCCACGCTGACGGTTTCCAACAGCGGGACCGGCGAGCTGCGCTACGCGATGACGACCTCCGCCACCAACACGGACGGCAAGGGCCTGCGCGACCAGCTCCAGCTGACGATCAAGGCGGGGACGTGCCCGGGCGCCGGAGCGGCCCTGTACGGGGCGGGCGCCCTGAGCGGTGCCCTGTTCGGCAACCCGACGCAGGGCAGCCAGTCCGGCGATCGGACCCTGGCCGCGGCCGCGACCGAGGACCTCTGCTTCCTGTGGAGCCTCCCGTCTGCGACCGGCAACGCCTACCAAAACGCCACGACGACGGCGACCTTCACGTTCGACGCGGAGCAGACCGCCAGCAACCCGTAGGTGACCGGCCGCACCCGGAGCACATGAGCGGATGAACGGACTGGCAACGGCGACGCGGATACTGCGACGGGTCCTCGACCTGGCGCTGGTGCTCCTCATCGCGGCTGCCCTGGCCGGCGTCTTCTTCGGCCGGATCCTGCCCATGCTGGGCCCGACGACCCTCGTGGTGCGCGGCCCCTCGATGGCGCCGACGATCCCCATCGGCGCGCTCGTCGTCACGACCCCGGTCGAGGCGGCGGCGCTCGCGGTCGGCGACGTCGTCTCTATCCGCGTCGGGTCCGAGCAGGCGGTCTTCACCCACCGCATCGTGCGCGTCGTGCCGCGCCAGGGCGAGATCTGGATCGAGACGAAGGGCGACGCCAACGATGCCTCGGACCCGGCCATCATCCCGGCCTCGTCGGTCGTCGGTCGGGTCGCTCTCACCCTGCCGCTCCTCGGTTATCTCGTCGTGCTCCTCTCGTCGCTCTCCGGGGTGCTGCTCCTCATCGGCCTCTCCGGGGTGCTGCTGCTCGGCGCGTGGATCCTCGAATCGGTGGAGCTCGACGCGCAGGAGGAGCCGGCGCAGGAGGTCGCGCTCGAGGCGCCCCCGGCACGCCCCAGGATGGCGGCGCCACGCCGCAGGGTGACGGCCGCCCATCGCGGGGCGGGAACCTGACCGTGCGCCTCCGACGGCCGCCGGTCGTCGCCGCGGCGATCCTCGCGCTGGTCACCGGTACCTCCCTCGGCTTCCTGGCGCCGCCGACGACCCTCGCCATCCTGGTCGACTCGGCGACCGCGACCGCGACCTTCACGACCGACGGTCTCGATCCGCCGACGAGCCTTTCGGCGACGGGCGGGGCCTCGGCTGCTCTGGCCTGGACGCCGACCGTCGACGCCTACGCCGCGGGATACCAGGTGCTCCGCTCGACGACGAGCGGCAGCGGCTACGCGCAGGTCGCGACCGCCACGCCCCGGTCCGCGTCGTCGTACGCGGACGTGCCCGCCACGGACGGCACCTACTACTACGTCCTCACTTCATACCTCTCGAGCTGGACCAGCGCGCAGACGGCCGAGGTCAGCGCCATCGTCAAGATGGGCAACACGGGGCTCAAGGCGTGCACGACGCAGTCGGCCGACACGAACGGCGACGGCAACGGCTACGAGGTCAGCGCGGCGAACGGCTGCGCGGACGACAGCCTGTCCGCCAGCGACATCAACTCCGGAACGAGCACCAGTACGAGCTGCGCGAACACGGGCAAGGACCGGCACCGCTTCGCCACCTTCGGGCTGGGGCTGCCCGGGGCGGCGACCTCGATCAACGGGCTCTCGGTGAACGTGAAGGTCGCCCTCGACGCGACCGGCGGGACGAACCGCATCTGCGCCCAGCTTTCGTGGGACGCAGGGACCAGCTGGACCGCCACGCAGCAGGTGAACGTGACCAGCACCACCCAGACCTGGTACACGCTCGGCGGTTCGGCCTTCCTGTGGGGACGGGCCTGGGCGGTCGGCGACCTCTCCGACGCGAACTTCCGGGTCCGGCTGATCGACGTCTCGAGCGTCACCACGCGCGACTTCTTCCTCGACTCCGTCCAGGTCCAGGTGAACTACACGCCGTAGCCGCCGCGGCAGCCTCGACCGCCTCGGCCATGCCCCCCAGTCATAGGATCTGCGCTTGGCACTCGAAGGGGCCCGGCCCAGCGAGGTCGAGGGGCGTCGGCCGGGGGCCTTCGAGCGTGGTCGCGGCGACCGCGAGCCCGACGGGGCCCGCGAAGCATCGGTCAGGGGCCTGCAAGCTCCGTCGCTATGTCCCCGGGGAATACACCGCCGGTGGGATCAAGCTGCCTCGTGTCCGTCGCTACACTCGGCGCGTGACCACCCCCACGCCCCGTCCGCACAGCGCCGCGGACCTGCTGGTCGAGTGCCTGGAGGCGGAGGGCTGCCGCCACGTCTTCTCGGTGCCCGGCGAGGAGACGATGGACCTGCTCGACGCGCTCAGCCGCAGCGAGCGCATCCGCCACGTCACGACCCGCCACGAGCAGGGCGCCGCCTTCATGGCCGACGTCCACGGCCGCCTGACCGGGCGCAGCGCGGTGGCCATGGCCACCCTCGGGCCGGGCGCCACGAACCTCGTCACCGGCATCGCGGACGCGTTCTTGGACCGGGCGCCGATGGTCGCGTTGACCGGCCAGACCGGCTCCGACAAGCTGCACAAGGAGGCGCATCAGCTCGTCGACATCGTGGGCATGCTCGCGCCGGTCACGAAGTGGAACACGCGCGTCGAGCGCATCGAGGCCATCCCGGAGATCGTGCGCAAGGCCTTCCGCGTGGCCGGGCTGGAGAAACCCGGGCCGACCCACATCGAGCTGCCCGAGAACCTCGCCGCCATGCCGGTCGGGAGCGGCGACGACGCGCGGCCCCTGCAGCCGGGGCGGACCTACTTCCCCGAGCCGACCGACGAGGCCATCGCCCACGCGGCCCGCCTGCTGACCGGATCGGAGCGGCCGATCGTGCTGGCGGGCAACGGCGTCCTGCGCCGCAACGCCGCCGACGCACTGCGCGCCCTCGCGCGTGGCCTGCACGTGCCGGTGGCGGTGACCTTCATGGGCAAGGGCGCCGTGGACGACCGCAGCCACCTCTCGCTCATGGCCGTCGGGCTCCAGGCGCGCGACCACGTGCTCTCGGGCTTCGACCGCTCGGACCTCGTCGTCTCGGTCGGCTACGACCTCGTCGAGTACGCACCGGCGCGCTGGAACCCCGACGGGCGCAAGCGGATCCTCCACATCGACACCACCCCGGCCGAGGTGGACGCGGCGTATCAGCCGGAGGTGGAGCTGGTGGGCGACATCGAGGGCACGCTCCGGCGCCTCCTCGATGCGGTCCTGCCGCTGGGCATCGGCGGCCGCGACGCGACGGCGCGCCACAGGGCCAGGGAGATCCTCGTCCACGCCGACCTGCGCACGGAGATCCTGGCCGATCTGGGCGCCTACGAGGCCGACGAGGGCTGGCCGATCAAGCCCCAGAAGGCCATCGTGGACCTGCGCCGCGCGCTCGGGCCGCACGACATCGTGGTCAGCGACGTGGGTGCGCACAAGGTCTGGGTGGCCCGCCTCTACCAGGCCTACGAGCCGAACACCGTGATCATCTCCAACGGCTTCGCGGCCATGGGCATCTCGTTGCCCGGGGCCATCGCGGCCAAGCTCGTCCACCCCGAGCGGCGGGTGGTTGCACTCTGTGGCGACGGGGGCTTCCTCATGAACTGCCAGGAGCTGGAGACGGCCAAGCGCATCGGGGCCAACGTGACCGTCGTCGTCTGGCGCGACGACGGCTATGGACTGATCGACTGGAAGCAGCGCAACGAGTTCGGGGCGCCCTTCGGCGTCGAGTTCGGCAACCCGGACTTCGTGGCCTTCGCGCAGAGCTTCGGCATCGCCGGCTTCCGCCCCTCCTCCTCGGCGGACCTCTACCCGACGCTGATGCGTGCGCTCGAAGTGGACGGGCCGTCGCTCGTCGAGGTGCCCATCGACTACCGCGAGAACCTGCGCCTGACCGAGCACCTGGGGGCGCTGTCCGGCTCGATGTAGGCGGTGCGGGCGGGCACCAGGGCGGGCGGTGCGTCGAGGCACCGGAGTCTGCACCGTACCACCCTTCACTACGTCATTCTGCGTATTCCTGACTTGACGCTCGATGGTGGCGTCGAGCAAAATGGTGACATTCGGCACCCGGGTTCGCCCACATCCCCGCTCGGATCCGCGCCCGTGGACTCATCTCTCATCCATCCGGGATGCGAGAGGGAGATCGGGAGGACCAGGTGCCCAGGTCTCATCCCAGCGTCCCCGGCGACTCCTGTGCGCTGTCCACGCATCCCAGCGTGGCGTTTCCCCTTTTCCCCGACCTCGCCTCCGCCTTTCTTCGCGGTCCCCGAGACCGGGCGGGGCGCCCTCGTGCCCTGAACACGAGGGCCCCCGTCTCTGTCTCGACAGCGTCTGTCCAGCGTCTGGCGCGTCGAGCGCGCGCGGTCGCCACAACAAAGGAGGGTGCACCTGCGGAGAAGGCGAGGAGGGCCCGATGGAGTTTGGCAAGTTCTCTTCCGGGACGACATGGCCGGAAGCGCGCGCATCTGCGAACGAAGGAGACCGAAGTGAATTGTCCCTGTACTGAGCGGGGGGACGCATCATGATCAGTCGCGCTATCTACCAGAATCGACGAGGTCGTCGCCTGCTCACAGTCCTGGCGGCGGGGGCCCTCGTTTCCGGCACGCTGCTGGTCGCCAGCAGCGCCCTGGCCGTCCACGACGCGGGCCTGTTCGAGCTCGACACGGGCGGCACTCCCGTTGTCGGCAACGCGAACACCGCCGACGATCCCGCCGGCGGAGCGGACGACTGGGCCAACGTCTACAAGTCGAAGACCGGGATCGGCAGCGCCGGTCCGGATCATGCCTTCGCGCGGACCTTCAAGGTCGACCCGGTCGGCAGTGCCGAGAACAGCTACTACACCGGCGGCGGGTCGAAGGACGTTCGGGACATCCCGGCCTGGCAATACGGCACGACGAACGACCCGGTGCCCGACAAGGACGACATCGCGCACCTGTTCGCCGCCGCCTACATCGACCCGGCCGACGACCACACCATCCTCTACTTCGGGATCGACCGCTACGACAACAACGGCGACGCCGAGACCGGGTTCTGGTTCTTCCAGAATCCCGTCGGCCTCGACGGGAGCGGTCACTTCACCGGGACGCACGCGAACGGCGACGTCCTCGTCCTGGCCAACTGGGGCGGGTCGAACCCGGTCGGCGAGATGACCATCTACGAGTGGGTCGGGGGCAAGAACCCGCTGCGGCTCGTATCTGACATTGGAGGGGCCGACTGCGCCACGGCCGGGGCGGGCGACAATGCCTGCGCCGTCGTCAACCGGACCACCGACGACCCACCCTGGCCGTTCCTCGACAAGGCCGGTTCCCCCGACATCCGGCCGCTCGAGCTCTTCGAGGCCGGTATCGACCTGAACCAGCTCCTCGGGGAGGATCGCTGCTTCAGCACGGTCCTCGGGGCAACCCGCTCGTCGCATTCGACGACCGCGCAGCTCAAGGACTTCGCGATCGACACCTTCGAGCAGTGCGGCGCCTCGATCGCCACGCAGGTCTCGGACACGTCGCTGGCGATCGGTGACTCGGTCTCGGACGACGCGACCGTCACCGTCAGCGGTGGGGCGACCCCGCCGGCACCGACGGGCGACGTCGCGTTCAGCGTCAGCTACGAGGGTGGGGCTCCGACCTCGCTCGGCACCAAGCCCCTCTCGGGTGCGGTCCAGAGCGGCAACGACTACACGGTCACCACAGACGCCTATTACCCGGCCAACGCCGGCGATTACTGCTTCAGCGCCTCATGGGACGGCGACAGCAACTACACCGACGGCCCGTACGTCGACGACGGGACCAACGAGTGCTTCACCGTCGCGCCGAATCAGCCGGACGTCACGACCCAGGTGAACACCGAGGCCCCGGTCACGCCGGGCACCGAGATCTATGACACCGCGACGCTCAGCGGCACCGCGGCGCCATCGAATAGCCTGGGCGGCACGATCACGTTCTATGCGTACGGCCCGGAGGCCGACGCGAGCACCTGCACCGATCCTGCGGCCTACACCAGCGTCGTCGACGTCACCGGCGACGGTCCCTACGATTCCAACGACGGAGACGGCGGCGCGTTCGAGCCGACCGAGCCCGGCAACTACAACTGGGTCGCCGTCTACGCCCCGGATGCCGGCGACGTGAACAACCTCGGCGACGCCACCGGCTGCGGTGACGAGCACGAGGGGAGCGTCGTCGAGCAGTTCCAGCCGGAGCAGACGACCGCCCAGACGTGGACCGTCTTCGACACGATGACGATCACCGTCGGGGGCGGCGGGGATCTCGACGGTACCGCGTACTTCGAGCTCTACCCGGACAGCACATGCACAGGCACGCCGCTCTACGATGAGTCGGTTGGCATCAGCGGCGGAGGGACGACCGCCAGCACGACGCCACAGACCTTCACCGCCGATGCGACGCTCTACTGGAAGGTCTGGTACACGAGCAACAACACGGCGCATGCCGACATCGCGGCCACCTGCACAGAGAATTCGACCCTGGAAGTCAATAACTGAGGCGCTCAGTCACCCTGAGTCGTCCAACAAGGGAAGAGGCCCCGGAGCGATCCGGGGCCTCTTCATGTTCCGCGACAGGACCTACGCGTCGACGTGGAAGCTCATGGAGCCGAGCGTGACCACCTTGCCGTTGGACGTCCCCTTCAGGACCGCCGTGCAATCGGCCGCGCCACTCGACCAGGCGAGGGAAGACAGCGTGAAGATGCCGGGATCGTCCCAGATGTTCGGCCAGTAGTACGGGCGCGAGTCACCGTAGACGACGTTCCCGCCCTGCGAGCACGTGACGCTGACGACCGGGTAGGCGTTGGTCGTCGAGACGTTGAATCGGATCTGGTCCCCCCAGTTCGGCAGGCCATTGGCGTTCTGGTCGGTGACCATCGCGAGGGTGAGGCTGCCACCACCGCCGCCGCCACCGCCGCCGCCAGGCTTGCCCTGACCGCCCTTGGCGGCGAAGACGGAGCCGGCCATCAGGCTCGCCACGAGCAGGGCGAGCATGGCGGCCGTGGCGAGGACGCGTGTCGCCCTGCCTGTCCGCACCTTGGAGTTCATCGATCCTTCACCTCCTGGGCCTCAGGAACGCGCTCCGCCCGAATCGGCGCTGCGCACCGGCAACCCGGCTGACTGGTCGGCGGCGATGTCACCGTCCCCAGTCCCGTGGCTTTGCGTCCCCGGCTCACGCCGGGTTTGCCTTGATCGGTGCCAGCGCATGGGGCGCTGGCCCGGGCAGGTGACGGCCATAGGTTAGCCGATTCCCGTCGCTTGCGACTCTACGCGGGATCAGCAGCGGCTCACAGCCCGCCCTTCGTACCAGCAGGCGCGGCGTCCTGGTCACCCCCCGACCTCATCCGACCGCACGACTCCGGCGCCCACCGAACGAGCCTGGTGACCGATGTCACCGGGGCGCTGCGTGGTCGGGACCCCGCGCTCGGGCGCGACGACCTCTACCGAGGCCAGGCCCCGTGCGGCGAACTCGAGGCGCAGCTGGTCGGGCGTGCCGGCGAGGATGGGGAAGCTGTGCCGACGGGTCGCCGACACGGGCGAGGGTGTCC
>Ga0334722_10003664_pt1 | contig 16403 bp, 15 predicted proteins | sample C3_bottom_MG_FD_207210 | JGI IMG/M metagenome (GOLD analysis project Ga0334722, IMG submission 207210) | Sediment microbial communities from Yellowstone Lake, YNP, Wyoming, USA - C3_bottom | ecosystem: Environmental > Aquatic > Freshwater > Lake > Sediment | place: USA: Wyoming | collected...
GTGACCGGGCGAATAGTATAATAAAATAGAGTAAAACCAGGAGGAAAAAATGGCAGGCAGAGTTACCATCACAGCCGACTGGCTGGACGGGATGGCTTTTGAAGCCGAGGTTAACGGACACAAAATTATCATGGATGCTGAACCGGAAGTTGGGGGGAAGGACCGTGGCCCGCGTCCCAAGCCTTTGATGTTAGTCTCTCTGGCTGGCTGCACGGGCATGGATGTCATTTCCATACTGCAGAAGATGAGGGTCCCGGTAGAAAAATTCCGGTTGACAGTTCAGGGCGACCTGACCTCAGAGCATCCCAGGCAGTTCTACAGAATGCACATCATCTATGAATTTACCGGGAAAGATTTGCCGCTGGATAAATTAACCAAAGCAGTGGAGCTTTCACAGGAAAGATATTGCGGTGTCAGTGCCACTTACAAAAAGGCCCTGGAATTAACCTACGAAATTAAAGTAATTCAATCTTAATAAATCCTTACATGGCTAAAATAGCCGCTTTTGAACAATACTGGCTGGAATACGAAAAGTGGTTTGACGAGCATCGCTTTGTTTTTTTATCCGAAATTGAAGCCATAAAGAAGCTTTTGCCCCCGGCTGGTCGGAAAGTAGAAATTGGCGTGGGGAGCGGTCTTTTTGCATCGGCCCTTAATATTGAAGAAGGTTGTGACCCTTCGCTCAGGATGAGGCAAAAAGCTCAAGAGCGGGGAATCAAAGCTATTGATTGTGTAGCTGAGAATCTTCCCTACGAAAATCAAAGCTTTGAGGTGGCCTTACTGGTAACGACCATTTGTTTCGTTGATGACCCGAAACGCAGCTTGAGGGAAATAAACAGGATATTAAAACCTGGCGGTCTGGTGATTGTCGGCTTGGTGGACGCGAAAAGTCCGCTGGGAAGGTTATATCAGGAGAAAAAACACCAGAGTCGCTTTTATCAGGAAGCCCGTTTTTTTAGCTGCCAGGAGATTGTTGAGCTTCTCGACGGAGCTGGTTTTGGGGTAGAACAAATCTGGCAGACTGTTTTTGGAAAGTTATCTGAAATTAAAGAAATTCAGCAGCCGAAACCAGGAAGCGGGGATGGCGGTTTTGTAGTCGTCGGAGCCCGGAAAATAGCCGAGAGCAGGGCAATTGATAATAATAAAAATATAAAGGTGTTTTAAGATAATTTAGGCGTTCTGGTGATAAATTCCTGGGGTTGTTAAATCGGTCCTGTCATTAAGGGGAATACTATTCTTCATTTTCCAGAAGTTCGGTTTCTTCGTTAGCCCTGGTCGGCCGCCGAGGGCAGGATGCGACCGGGCAGGTGGCGCAGGAATTTTTATCGTCAAGCTGTTCATAAAATTTCTTCATGTATTCCTTTAGCTCTTCATCGGTCATTTTTTCAATATCTTTTTCTTCCATTGTCTTTTACCATTTTTATTATACTCCTTTTTTTCATTTGAGTTTTAAAAAAATTTACCGGCCCAGGATATGGGGGCAGACCGATAGAGAAAATTAAGTCAAGAGAGAAAAATGTTTTTTTTCAGCGTTTTAAGGGCTGAGTAGATGACATAAAATGGACATCATAATTTTTTAAGCATAAAGCAAAGCTAATCGGCAGCTTTTCCCCGGGCTTTTCTGGGTAAAAAATTGGCGGATTTGAAGGGTAATGATCTTGGCCAAAAATTTATTAAAAGTACATTAACTGATAACAAATTTCTTATGAGTTTTTTTGTCCCCACCAAGGCGCCACATTTTGTCCACTTTCTCTTTAATTTCTTTTATTAAAGGCAATGGCTGCCAGGGTAATCATAATGGCGGAGAAAGCAGTCAGAAATAAGGCGTCAAAAGGAATAAAGTGTAGGGACAAGCGATTCAGAAGTTCTGAGGGAACCTGACGGCTGAGCATGATCTGCCTCAGGCCATCCACTCCATAACTCAGGGGATTAACGGCGGCCAGCCATTTCATCCACCAGGGCACACTGGTCAGGGGGAAAAAGGCTCCAGAAATAAAAAACATAGGGAAGATAAGAAGCTGCATCAAAAGGCCAAAGCTCTCGGTAGTTTTCATCAGAGAAGCGATAAGCAACCCCAGGCTGGCAATGGAAAAAGAAACCAAAATCATAAACAACAAAAGGTAGGGAAAAAGCCATGGATGGAGTCTAACTTTAAGAAGAGGAGCCAGGACCAGTAGCAAGAAACCCTGAATGGTGGCAATGGTAGCGGCGCCTAAAATTTTTCCCAGAGTGATGGAAACCCGGGAAATTGGGGCCACCAGGATTTCTTTAAGAAAACCGAATTCGCGGTCCCAGACGGTGGAAATGGTAGAGAAAAAAGACACGCTCATTATGCTCATGGCAATAATGCCGGGATACATAAACTGGACGAAATCCATGCCAAAATTGCGGCCGGCCAGCGAGCTTCTCAGACCTGTGCCAAATATAACTAAAAACATCAGCGGTTGAATGAGGGTGGAAGCAATCCTGGTTTTGTCACGCCAGTAACGGATGAACTCCCGTTGCCAGATGGCTCCAGCGGCCTGCATTGTTCTTTTAAACTCCATTCTTAAAACCTCCGCTCCTTCAGGGCCTTTACCGTTTACCTTTATCGCCGGTGATGAAAGCGATGCTGGCGCATCCGTTCTAAGGGAGAGGCTTCCTCATCTCTTATTTTACGTCCCGTTAGATGAAGGAAGACATCATCCAGAGTTGGTTCTCTTAGAGAAACTGATGTGACCTTTGTGGTCAATTCATCAAAAAGCCGGGGAAGAAAAGTTTTCCCGTTACTTATTTCAATGGTTATGGCTCCGTTTTCTTCTTTGGCTTCCAGTCCATATTTTTGTTTTATTTCCTGTTTGAGCTGTTGCGGTTGCGGACTTTCCAGAATGATGATATCACCGCCCACTGCCTTTTTTAGATTAGCCGGGGTATCAAAAGCTACAATTTTCCCGTAATCAATGATAACCAGGCGGTCGCAGTATTCGGCTTCATTCATATAATGGGTGGTCATAAAAATGGTCATCTGCTTTTCCTGTTTTAACCTGAGAATATAATCCCAGAGATGAGCCCTGGTCTGGGGGTCAAGTCCGAGAGTTGGCTCATCCAGGAAAAGAATGGCCGGGTGATGAATCAGCCCCCGGGCAATTTCCAGGCGGCGTTTCATCCCACCAGAAAAGGTCTTGACCATATCTTTTCTTCGGTCCAGAAGATCAACCAGAGCAAGAACTTCTACCATTCTTTTTTTGTACTCATCAGCCGGAACCTGATAGAGCCGGGCATGGAAATAAAGGTTTTCTTCGGCGGTCAGCCGGTCGTCCAGTGAAGGGTCCTGAAACACCAACCCGATTGATTTTCGGACCTGGTCCTTCTGAGTTAAGATGTTAAAATTGTTGACATAAACTTCGCCTTCTGTCGGAGCTAAAAGGGTGGCCAAGATGTTGATGGTGGTGGTTTTGCCGGCGCCGTTGGGTCCAAGAAAACCAAAAATTTCCCCCTTTTCCACGGAGAAGCTGATGTGGTCAACGGCAGTTAATCCGTTATATTTTTTGACTAAATTTTTGACCTTGATTACTTCCATTTTATTAGGTTTTCAGTATAGACCAAAAAATCGGCAAGTCAATAAAGTGAGCTGGCTAAGATTATAAGGCCTGGTGAATAGGGCTAAACCAAATTCAATTTGGGAAGGCTATTTTGGTTTGAGGAAATGGCCTATGATGAGCCGATTAGAAAAACCGACCAAATTCAGAAATTTAAAATTTACCTTAGAAGCAGAGAGAAAAGAGTGCCGAGGGCCGGACTCGAACCGGCACGGAGTTTACACCCCGAGGGATTTTAAGTCCCTTGCGTCTACCAATTCCGCCACCCCGGCGGCAGAAGATATTTTAAGCACAATTAGCCTTTCTGGTCAATATATGGAGCGGTCTAAAATAGTGAGGTAATTTTTTTGATATCGGCCAATTTTTGTTTGAGTATTCGGTCCAAGGAATTTGAACTGCTGCAAAGGTATTTAACCAGGCAGGAAATTATTATTCGGCAAATAGCACCTGTTTGATCCTGTTTATTCATCTTTTGGGTAATGAACAAACAGGTAAAAGCCAAAGAATTTATCAGCCAGGATTTAAGGCCGGGCCTTGAGGACTTTGGAACCTAAAAGAACAAAGAAATGCCCATCAATAACTGGTGCAGGTTAAGGTTATCTTTCTCTGAAACATCAGAATAAGACAGCCGGTCATGAGTGTAGCGGTATTCCAGGCGCAAGGCTCCTGAGCTGCCAATCAGGTATTTAATTCCGGCTCCGGCGTTGATGACCATGGCCTTAACCTCAGAATCACCTTCAACCAGGTTGGCCAGAGGTACCCCGTTGCCGAAGCCAATTCCCACCAGAACATAAGGTCTGAGCGAGCTATTGGTCTTAAAATTATAGGAGAAGTTGGTACTAAAAATATAACCCGTGTCGCTACCCTTGAATTTAGTCAGGGTGAATTCGGGTTCTATCTCCAGACCTTTCCAGATAAAATAGCCAGCTCTGATAGGAATGTTGAGTAAATAGTTTGTCTCGGAGCTGCCACTGAATTTATAATTGGTGTAGGAAAAGCTCAGGCCGAATTCCCATTTTTTCCCCGCGGGCTGGGCCAAAGCTGTGACGGTGCTGAGGAGCAGGCTTAAAGTTAGGAACAAAGCAAATTTTTTCATTCTTTCTCTCCTTAAAATTTGTTTTTATTTTTATCTCTGGTCCTCGGCCGTTAATCAAGTTCTTTTCCAAGTCAGAAAAGCTTATGATTAGCTGGCAAAAGCCAGGGTATTTTCTGGCCACCCCCTGCCCTTTCAGACTATAATTAAGCAAAGAGCTTGTCAATCAATAACCAAAAAAATTAAAAATGGGAGATGGTCTGCGCCCATGCCAAAATGTCAAGAATTGGGGAATTTCCGCTGAATGATCCTGAAAATTGCTTATATTCTAAAAATGTTATTTCCTTTGCTATAGAGAAGGGCTATTACAATCCGGTCCTTTTAACTTCTCTCAAGTTTACAACCCGCCAACTGAACAGCAGGTTAAATATTCAGCCCGCAGGGTCTGGAGTATATTCCGACGGGTAGCTCCTTCTCTTCAGCTCTCACCGGATTACAGTTCCTTTGTTAAAGGGGCTAAGCCCTATCCCCTGTGGATTAAGCCAGACCACAAGCTGAGTGTGCGGGATGTTATGGCTCTGCATCGTGACCATTATGAAGGTACACCTTTTGATATGACCAAAGATTTAACTGCTGGTCCTTTTGGTGCTCTTGATCGCTGGCGCCCCATAAACTAGCAAGTTGACGGTTGGGAGTATTCCTGGGAGCGACCTATTTCTACTCACCAGGTAGCTTTCATTTTTGTTTCTCAGTCGAGAACATCCATTCCGGATGAGATTGGTGGGGTTTACTGGTATGGGATGGATAATCCTTATACTAACTTTTTCATTCCTCTCTATACAAGTATTACCGATATTCCTGAAGCCTATACCAAAGGTTCAAGGCAGGCTTTCAGCCGGGATTCAGCCTGGTGGACATTCAATTTTGTAGCCAACTACGCCAACCTGCGTTACCGCGATATGATCCAGGATATTCAAAAGGTTCAAAAGAACATTGAAGATTTGGAATTCAACCTTCAGCCAGCGATTGAACAGACGGCTATGGAACTTTTAAAATCGAAGCCAGAACTCGTTCCTGTTTTTTTTACTCGCTACTGCTTGTCTAATGCCCAGACTAATCTCGATAGCTGATGGAAGCTGGCTGACTTGCTCATAACCAAATACAACGATGGCTACATTCATGATGAAAAAGGTAGACCACATGAAGTAGGTTACCCCGAAGACTGGCTAAGGGAAGGAATAAAGAAAAACCCTGAAAAATTTGCTTTAAAAGAGAAGCCCAAGTCAAAAAAAGAATTATAAATTTATTAAAAAGCTATTGAGCTACGGGAAAGCGGATTTTATCCTGGCCAGGGAAAGAACTTTTAACGCTTGACAGCCACTGTGCTGGCTCCTATAATAGTTAGACGTCTAATTAATTTATAGGTTTATTAATAGCTTTTAGTTTCTTTCCAGAAGCTGAGAGCTTAAATCAAGTAAATAAATAAAAATTTAAAATCTTTAAAAAAGGTAAAAACTATTTTGATAAGACCGCCTGAATTGGAAAAGAGCCTGATGATGCAGTTTGCCTGTGCTTATAAGGCCGTGCGGAGGCAAAACGGTAAAGAACTAAAAAAGTTAGGTTTGTCCCTGGGCCAGGACATAATTCTTTTTCACCTCAGCAGTCAACCAGAAATATCACAATCGCAATTGGCCAGAGCCTTAGGAGTAGAAGAGGCTACGATTAGCATCATGCTGGGAAGAATGGCCAGGGCGGGACTAATAAAGAGAAGCGCTGACGAGAAAGATGCAAGAAAAATGCGGGTCAGTCTGACAGCCAAGGGCCTGAAACTTAAAAAGAAGGCTCTCCAAATCTGGCAGAAACAGGAGGCCCAAGTTTTTTCTCGGCTGACAGAATCTCAAAGGAAGCAATTTTTGGCTCTTTTAACTGAAATTCAATCTTATGCGGAATCAAGAAAAGATAAAAAGGAGAGGTAGTTATGGAAGACAAATTTAAGACTGATTCGGCCACCAAGGAAAGTAACAATTTATCAAGCCCGGTTTCGGAAAGGGAAATGAAGTCTTCTCCAGAAGAAGAGATAGAAGACGTTGAACAGGTGCCAGTTTTCAAAAAGAAAAGAGTGATTATTCCCTTTGTTCTATTGATCGTCGCCGTAATAGCCGGGACCTGGTACTGGTATAAGAATCTGCGTCTTTTTGTTTCCACGGATGACGCTTATATTGATGCTGACAAAATTTCAATTAGTGCCAAGGTACTGGGCCGCATATCCCAGTTAAAGGCCGATGAAGGAAACCAGGTTAAGGCTGGCGATTTATTGGTCGTTCTGGATGATACTGAATTAAAAGCCCAGCTGGAACAGGCCAAAGCCAATCTGGCTCTGGCTGAAAGTAGTCTTGTTCTCTCCAGAGTTAATGTGGAAAAAGCAAAGGATGATTTTAACCGGGCTGACTTTCAATTCAAGCACAATACCATTACCCGGGAACAATTTGATCATGCAGCCAAGGCTCTGGAGGCAGCCAAGGCCGAATATGTTATTGCCCAATCTCGCATTAAGCTGGCCAGCACTCAAATAGCTTTGATTGAAGCCCAACTTCTTAATATGACCGTTTATTCACCTGTGGATGGAATAATAGCCAAGCGCTGGGTGCTGCCCGGAGAAGTGGTTCAACCCGGCCAGCCGATTTTTACTATTTATAAAAACGATAACATCTGGGTTACAGCTAACCTGGAAGAAACTAAAATAGGCCGTATAGGCCTTAATTCGCCCGCAGAGATTCATGTTGATGCTTATCCTCATCATTTATTCCACGGGAAAATTTTTCTTATTGGAGATTATACTGCTGCCCAATTTTCTCTAATTCCGCCCAACAATGCCTCTGGCAATTTCACCAAAGTGACTCAGCGCATACCGATAAAAATATCCATTGATGATTTGACTCCGGAAAACCGAGTGAGATTTCCTCTCAGCCCTGGGATGTCAGTGGAAATAAAAATCAGAGTAAATTCTGAGCGGTAATTCGCCATGGGTAATAAGAAGAACAGGTCGGTGAGAAGCCAGGCGGTGTCCTTCATTCCGTCTCTCCACCACGAACATCCCTCTTATCGCTTCTGGGTTCTGGCTAATATTATGATTGGCACCTTTATGGCGGTTATGGATGCCACCATTGTTAATGTTGGCCTGCCCAAAATAATGGGGGTTTTTGGGGTAACTCTGGACCGGGTTGAATGGGTAGTAACAGCTTATATGCTGGTTTTTGCGGTTATGTTGACCACTTCCGGATGGATAGCTGATCATTTTGGCTATAAACGAACCTATTTTCTGGCTCTCTTCCTTTTTACTCTGGGCTCCTTTTTATGTTCAACGGCCTGGAATCTGGACAGTTTAATCTTCTTCAGGGTTGTTCAGGGGGCTGGAGCGGGTTTAATGATGCCTGTAGGCATGGCTATTGTCACCCGTGAGTTTCCCTTAGAACAGAGAGGAATGGCTCTGGGTTTCTGGGGAATTGCTGCCGCAGCTTCTGTTTCCTTAGGTCCGCTGATTGGTGGCTACCTTATTGATAATTTTGCCTGGCATACCATTTTTGATATTAATATTCCAGTTGGTCTGGTAGGGCTTATGGCCACCTACATAATCCAGCGGGAGTTTAAAGAAAGTAAAACCCGTTCTTTTGACTTCATCGGTTTTCTGTCCATGGCCACTTTTCTGGTATTCTTACTGTTGGCTCTGGCCAATGGCAATGCGGCCTGGAATACTGGTGGCTGGAAGTCCACTTATATTTTAACTTGCTTTGCTCTTTCGGCCGTGGGACTGGTGGTCTTTCTCATCACCGAATTTACCGTCAAACATCCGCTGATAGATTTAAGCCTTTTTCGCAATTTTAATTTTAGTCTGTCCAACATCATTCTTTTTGTTTTTGGCCTGGGGATGTTTGGCAGTACTTTCCTTATGCCTCTTTATCTTCAAAATTCACTCGGATATACCGCCTTTCAAGCCGGGCTTCTTTTTCTGCCCATGGGAGTTATTCAGGGGCTGATGGCTCCAGTGGCCGGTATTCTTTCCGATCGTATCAATCCTAAAATTCCGGCGGCCGCGGGTATTTTGTTAATGACCCTTAGTTTTTATTTAAATCATTGGCTTTCCCTATTTTCAGAAAGGTCGCAGATTTCTGCGGCTCTGATTGTCCGCGGTTTTGGTATGGGATTGCTTTTTACTCCTATTAGCACCATGGCCTTAGCTCAAATTCCCCCCAGGAAAATGGCTCAAGCCTCGGGCATGTTTAATGTTATTCGTCAAATCGGGGGAAGTTTTGGAGTGGCTATGTTTGGTACGCTGATGACACAAAGGGTTATTTTCCACACTACCACCTATGGAGAGGCGGTCGATTCTTATTCACCGGTTTTTAGAAACATTATTTTGAAGGCTCAGCATTTTGCTCAGCAGGCTTTAGGTGGTGGTTTAAGTGAAGCCTCAAGCCGGGCTAAGTATCTTCTCCTTTCTCATATCAGCAATCAGGCGGTGGTTTCGGCCATTACCGATGATTTCTTAATTGCCGCCGGGATTACCATCGTCTGTGTGCTATTTTTATTTATGCTTAAGTCTCCCCAGAGAAAAGGACCCAAAGGAACTATATCCATTGATTAAGTATGGTTTTCGCCGGAACATAATATCTGAGGTGAATATGGTAATAAAAGGGAAAAAAGGTGATAAAATGGTCAAATTAATAAAATCAGGCTCAATAGCTTTAGCTCTTTTTCTTTCTATTTTATTGGTCAGCAAGGTGGCCCTATCTGATGATGGGTCTTTTAGTTCTTCAGCTGAACCTTTAACTCTGGAGAAAGCCATACAGCTGGTGCTGGCTAATAATGCCTCAGTTAAAAAAGCTACAGAGACGCTTTCCTTGCTTACAGCTAAAGTTGGTGAAAGTCGCAGCAATCTGTTGCCCAGGGTACAAACGGAGGGCGCTTATACCAGGTTGGGGCCAGTTCCAGAAATAGCCATCCCTGGAATGGGTACATTCAAATTTTATCCGGCGAATAATTATGATTTTCATTTAGTTGCTCATCAGTTGCTTTTTGATAGTAACCGGACTAAGGAAGCAATCAATTTTTCTCAATCTCAGGTGACGGAAGCCCTGACCAGACTCGACATTTTAAAGCGGGACTTGAGTTTTAAAACTGCTGGCCTTTTTTACTCTATTTTGTTCCTCCAAGAAAGCTTGCGGGTTAAAACGGAACATCTCCAGACTCTGCAAAAGCATCTGGAAGTAGCCGAAAAAAAACTGGAAGCAGGCACGGCTACAGAGCTTGACCTTTTAAATATAAAGGTCAGGATAGCTTCAACTGAGAATATAATAACTGATTTAAAAAGCAGCCTGGAAAAACAGGAACTTAAATTAAAACAACTAATGGGAATGGTTGATGATCGGCCCCTCCAGATTTCCGGTTCATTTTATGTTGGAGAGCAGAAAGTGGAAGAAAATGATTTGATGGAAGAAGCTTTAGCCCGGCGGCCGGAAATGAAATCTGTTGAGGATCAAATTAAGACAGCGAGCCTCGGAGTTAGCCTGGCTGGGTTACGTAATAAACCCACGGTTAGCTTAAACCTGGTTGGTGGCTTGAAGAATGGCTTTATACCCAATCTTAACACTTTAAAGTTTAATTATGCGGCTGCCTTGGCGGTGGATGTGCCCATTTTTGACGGTAATTTAACCCGGACTCTTAAAGCCGAAGCAGAAGCTAACCTGAGAGTAGTCAAGAGCCAGCAGAAAGAAATTGAAGATATGATAAAAACTGAAGTCCTGGAAGCTTTAAGCGATTTAAGGGCCAGTCAACAAAAGCTTAAACTGGTGGAAGTCAATGTGGCTCAGGCAAAAAAAGCTCTGGATTATGCTAAATCTCATTACCAGGCGGGTACCATTACCAATCTTGACTTAATGGATACAGAAGATGCCTTTACCGAAGCGGAATTTATCAGACTCCAGGCTGTCTATCAGTATACTTTAAGCTGGTTGTCTCTGAACCAGGCTACCGGACGGAGTGTTGTAATTGAAGGACGCAGTTAATAGCCAGAGATCAACAGCAAATCTTCTTATCAAGAAAATAAAGAAGTAAAATAATAAACGTGAGAATTAACCGCAGAAGTTCAATTGTTTATTTCATTTTGTTAGTTATGGTCAGCTTTTTTAGGTGGGGCCTGGCGGAAAATAAGGATTTCAGGCTAATTACTGGGGATGGACCACAGTTCAAACCAGAGCTTCTTGATTTTGGATCTGATGGATTAAAAGGGCTAACCGAAGAACAGAAAAGGAAGCTTCTTTCTGGAGAGGTGGTGGTACTTTCCTCACCCGAAGTTATTGGAAAAGATAAGACCCTCATTACGGCCGTTTTGGAGTTTAATTGTCCGATAAATAAGGTCTGGTCAGTTCTTTCTATGCCTGAAAGACAAAATGAGTATTTGAAGGAGATTGAAAAAATAAATATTCTTGAACAAAAGGCTGACTTCAACCGATTGGAATTTGAGGTCAACTTGTTTGGCTCTCACTTAAGATACGTGGTTATTCATCATTTTCAGCCGGAAAAATATTTTTTATGGTGGGAACTGGACCGCTCTGTCCATAATGATTTAAAGGAGCTTTTCGGCTTCTGGAAACTTTATTCTTCTGGCGATAAAACCGTCGGTCGCTATGGGAGCTATGTCCGTCCGGATTTTGCCCTGCCAGGGTTTTTAAGAAGCATGGTATTACGTTCCAATATTAAGTTAACTCTGGAAAAGGTAAGAAATTTCATTGAATCAGGGGAAAATGAAAAAAGATAAACCGGCAAAATGGTCAGAAAATCAACAAAATTGTCGTCAGGTAGAAACCTGGGAATAAGCTAACTTGTTTATTTTCAATACGATATTATTCTGGCCCGAATCTTGCGTGAGATTTAGGTAAAGATCTTTTTGGATTGAAGGAGCTGTTTGACAGATTTCTATATTTAAGATAAATTAAAAAGAAAGGAGGCAGGGAAATGAGAAAGATAGTCTTAATTCTGTCGGTGGTTTTCCTGCTCTTTCAGTTTAGTTGTTCTCCTAAAAGTTCTTCTAATTTTGAATTGTACATGACTGATGCACCAGCCTATGGAATTGAGCATGTTTATGTGACCATTGATGCCATTTATTTGCGAAATGAAGACCGCCAGACCTGGACAGACAACATTTTAACCCAACCTAAAACCCTGGATTTAATCGGCTTGAAGGGTCGGGAAGAAAAGCTGGCTGCGCTTCAACTACCGCAGGGAACCTACTCGGCCATTAAATTGGTAATTTCTCAGGTGCAGATTGTCACGGCCGAAAGGACTTTTACCCTTACCATGAATCCGCCGGTCACGGTTACTATTCCTTGTAACTTTACGGTTCTGGCTGATGGTTCGGTAAAAATGACTCTTGATTTTGATGCAGACCATTCAATTGGCTGGGATGGAATGCATTATAGCTTTAACCCATTCATAATTGTAAAGAGCATAGTTCACCATTGATTAGCCGGCTGTAGTGATTAACCATCAGGCGGTTAAAAGACTGAAGTGCGGATTTTATACTGGTTCAAGCGTGACCTCCGGCTGAAAGATAACCGCGGATTTGCTGAGGCTTGTAAAAAAAGCGAAGAAGTAATTCCGGTATTTGTCTTCGACCAGAAGCTTCTTCAGGAGTTGGATGGCCCAGCCTCAAGAACTGGATTTTTGCTTGATGCCTTGCGGCAGTTAAATCATCAGCTGGCAAAAAAGGGAAGCCGACTCTATTGCTTCTATGGCGAGCCAGAAAAGATTTTTGCCAGGCTACTTTCTGAATTAAAGCCCGAAGCGCTTTTTACCAACCAGAGCTATTCCTGGAGCGGGGAAGAAAGGCAAAAGAAAATTGAACGGCTCTGCCGGCAGCACGGGCTGAAGTTTTCAAGCTTTAACGACACTCTTTTGGTCAGTTCAGACAAGGTTGAAGCGCGCCAGGTTTTTAACGCCTTTTTCCGGTTATGGCAGAAAGCTTTGGCCGCTGAAGATTTATCAGTGAGACCGGAGCCAGAAAAAATTTACACCCCTCTGTTGAAACTTCCGGAGCTTGAAGAAACATCCGTGGTCTTAACTCAGAAAACGAATCATTACTGGCCGGCAGATTATGCGGAAAAACGGTTAAGAAAATATGACTTCCGCCGCTATGAAGCGGAACGAAACCGGCTGGATTTGGACGGCAGCAGCCGTCTTTCGGTGGCCATCCGGTTCGGTTTGGTGTCTATCAGGCAGGTGCTAAACCTGGCTATGAAACAGCTTGAGCCGGACAGCCAGTTTATAAAAGAGCTGGCCTGGCGTGAGTTCTGGTATCATCTAAAGTATCATTTTCCCTGGACCCGCGATTTAGAATTTCAGGAAAAACGTCGGGGCTTAAAATGGCTTAACCGGGAAGAAAATATCAGAGCCCTGGAAGAAGCCCGAACTGGTTATCCAATCATTGATGCTGCCATCCGTCAGCTGCAAGAAGAAGGCTGGATGCACAACCGGGCCCGACTGGTGGTGGCTTCTTTTGTCACCAAGGACCTGCTTGTAGACTGGAGAATAGGGGAGAAGTTTTTCAAAAAATACTTGCTTGATTATGATGAGGTGGTTAACACCGGCAACTGGCAGTGGTCGGCCTCGGTCGGAGCTGACCCGCGGCCTTTCCGGATGTTTAATCCAGTTATTCAGGCACAGAAGTTTGACCCGCACTGCCGGTACATTAAAAAATACCTGCCTGAATTGAAGAAATTAAGCTGCCGCCAGATTCATTCTCTGGAGCTTCCAGGATATTATCCACCAGTTGTGGACCATCGGGCCGCGGCCATCAGAGCGAGACAGGTCTACTTAAACCGGGCTTGGAAAAAATAAGAAATATAGTTTACGTCCCTATTTTATAGGTCCAGAAGCTTTATGGTCTCGGCGTAGACCAGGCGTTTGTACTTTTTAGGAACGGCCGCTACGGCTCTGGCTGATTTGTCTATTTCGTCGGTGTCAAAAATTTCATACTCACGCACTGCCAGTCGGTAATCCTTTATCTGAATTCCCTTAGGCATCTTCAGCGTGCCTTTCCAGATGAAAGTGCCAACCTCCCCGGCACCCGCTCTCTGCGGTTTGAGAGTGACCGTGGCGTTGGGCACTGGTTCCCAGCCGAGTTCTTCCGGCAGGTTGAGGTCCTTTTTCTCCAGCGTCACTTCTACCACACCTGGTCCGCTTCCGGCATAACCCTGGATGAAGCTCACGCCGCTCAGCGTGAAGTTAATCTCACTGAGGTTGGCCGGGTTAAAGGTAACGACCAGGTTTCTTTCTGGCAGTATCTGAGCAAAGTTGGCTACCACCACTTTGGAAAGATGAGCTCCGGGCACTGAATCCGGCTGGAATCTGGCCAGAGCCAGTCGGATAAAAGGAAAATAAGCCTGGCCCGAATCCAGCTCCAGGTCACAGTACCAGAGCTGGCGTTCTTCGTCGTATTCAACCTGGTGTCCAACGGCTATGAATTTCTTTTCTTCCGGCATTTCCATAAGCGGCAACTCTCCCATGACTTCCACGGCCGCGGGGAAGGCTTCTGGCAGGGGGTATTCTGGTGGAGCTACAGGTCCAGACCTCCAGATGGGGTCAGCACCCCAGAGGGTCACATAGGGCTTGTATTTTTCGGCCACGGGCGGAACTTTAACCGATAGACCAGAAGGCACCAGCTGTTTGGGAATCGGCATCTTAGCTTGAATTTTTGCTTCGGTCTCTCTCTGGATAGCCGGGCGGGCGGTAGGAGCAGGCGACTGGCTGGCCATCACTGGTTTTTTAGGAGTGACGGTTAGCCCGGGCGGCAGAATCACAGCCAGAAGTTCTCCCTCACCCGTGGAATACCATGGTCTTTCCAGATAAACACGCAGGCCAGTCTTTCTGGTGCTGGCAAACTGCGTGCCTTTCTTACTCCTTTCCCACTTGAAAGAAGGAATAACATAAACCACTTTGGGCATGGCTGGCGGAGCTGAATTCAACACATTAACTTCTACCGGGTCGCTGGTTCTGGTGTAGCCAACTTCTTGAGGCACTTCGCTGGGAGGGAACTGTTCCTGGTACCTGGTGGTAGAAATCAACCGGTAGTTCACCCGCCTGAATTTAGTATCGCCGAACTCATGCTTATAGACAGGCGTCTTGGGGGCGGTTGCCAGAGCAGTAGTCATTACCCGAGCCGTTTGCAATTGCAGGGCTCCGGTTTGAGTTCTTCCTGCTTCCGGTTTGGGTGTCAGCTCCAGTTTGTTCATATCAGGAGTAATCTTAAACTCCAGCACGTGGGCTTTTCCTTCAATAGTCCTGGGCCCGGGTTCGTTTAAGTAATCAACAGGCTCTTTCCAGTCAGCGACCAGTTCAGCCTTAGAGGTGCTTGGACCATGTATTTCAAACTCGCCAAACAGAATAGCCGAAGTCTGGCCCAGGTTTTTCTGAGCTTCCAGGAATTTGTTGACCGGCCGGCCAACAGGCTGCAGAGTGGCGTGTATCAGAGTTATTTCCCGGAAGGGCGTCATCAGCCAGTTCCTTCCCTGCAGGGCAATGGTGCGCATGGCCGTCAAATTAATCTGCGGTGGCTGGAGCGTTTTTAATACCTGAACCTGGCCTTCAGGCAAACCGCGCGGCGGCTGAAAGACTTTCTGAGGCAGTATTCTTTCCGGTTTTTCTAACCAGCGGTAAAGCCCCTGAAGGGGCAAAAACCTCTCCGGAAAATAACAGCTGAGGCGCAGGGTCACTGATTCTCCTTTTTTCAGGTAAACAGTCAGCACGCGGGATGAATCATCCCAACGGGCTGGTTTGCTGCCTTCTTCCAGCCTGATTCTAAAAGGCCTGAAATCTGGCCAGTCTCCAGAAAACTCAATCATCATGGGGTCAGGAGCACCGTATGGCAAACCGCGGATGCAGGCCCCGCGGGCCCAGGGGTCTGGAAAGTAAGGAAGTTCAACCTGCTCGCCTGGCTCTAACTCTTTAAATTGGCCGGGGTCTCTCTGGCAGATTAAAGAATAAGCTTCAGGCTTAAGCCCCGAGCTGCTGTCAAACAGGCCGTGAAGCTCGGCATCAAACTGAGAAATCTTTGGTGGTGCTACATGCCGGTCAGAAACTTGTTCGGTAGGTACGGTGTCTTTTTCTACGGACTCGTTAAAGCTTTTAATAACCAGATGGTCAACGTTTTCTCCGCTTTTCATCTCCTGCCTGGGAATAATGACCGGAGATGGTACCGGGTCAAAGCGGGAAAAAGTAAATGGCGGTTTTGCCGGCGCAGGAATGGCCTTGCTGTCATCAGGGTTTTCCAGAGGCTGGCTGTTACCGGCCAGGTCCACGGCTCTGGCTCTCAGCCTGTAGCCAACCCCGTAGCGCAACCTCGGCAGTGAGCCTGGCTTTGGTTTGAAGCTGGTTTCCAGGAGGAAATCGCCGATGGCCTTATTCTCAATAGCCTGGGGACTGTCATCGGGATTAATGGTTTTGCCAGGCCTGGGAGCCACCAGGCTCCAACCATCCCAGTGGAAGAGAGATTCGTGGGCGAAGATATCATCTGACGATTCATCGGCCGCTTGCGTGACAGCTGGTGAAATAAAACCTTCATCTTCCAGCGTCATCTCTTTGTTCAGACGAACGAAGCGGTAAGTCCCGATTCTCTGGCAGAGTGAGTGCCATTTTTTTGATTTTTCATCCCAGACATCAACCCGGTAGCCCTGGATCAAGTCTTCAGCGTAGAGTGTTATCTCCCTCTTTTTGATCAGGTCGTTGTTAAGCTCTACCGC
>Ga0334722_10003665_pt1 | contig 16401 bp, 14 predicted proteins | sample C3_bottom_MG_FD_207210 | JGI IMG/M metagenome (GOLD analysis project Ga0334722, IMG submission 207210) | Sediment microbial communities from Yellowstone Lake, YNP, Wyoming, USA - C3_bottom | ecosystem: Environmental > Aquatic > Freshwater > Lake > Sediment | place: USA: Wyoming | collected...
CGCTCCGACCGCGGCCGCGCCCCCGGCCAGCCGGATCGCCGACCCGAAGAACGTTTCCCACGCGAGGAACCGGGACACGGCGTCCAGCGCGAAACGCCCGGCCGTCCCGGCGAGCGCGGCGGCCAGCGCCAGTCTTGCGTACTCCGAAGATTCCGGGATCCCGCGCCGCCCCACGGTTCTCCCCATCAGGATCCCGTAGAGCGCCCCCGCGTAAAGAAGGATCCCCGCCGTGCTGGCCAGCGCGAGCCCGAAGACCCCGTACGACTGTTGCAGGAAGTAGTAGGCGGGAAGCGCGACGATCCACGCGCCGGTTCCGGCGAGCGTGGGGGTCCAGGTGTCCCGCATCGCGAAAAATCCCCGGGAGACGATCGCCTGCGCGCACCAGAACGGGATCCCGAGGGAGAAGGCCGAGAGGGCGGAGGCCGTGCGCATCGTGTCGTCGATGGTGAACGCCCCGCGCTGGTATACGATCAGGACCGCCTCCCGCGAGAGGACGAACACGACGGCCGCCACCCCGGCGGAGACGAGGAAGACCCACCGCAGGGTGAGGGACAGGGTGTTCCACAGCTCCTCCTTCTTCCCTTCCGCCGCAAGCGAGGCGAGGAACGGGTACGACGCCACCCCGGAGGCCTGCCCGAAGATTCCGACCGGCACCTGCATCAGCCGCCGCGCGTTGTTCAACCACGTGATCGCCCCCGCGAGGAGGAAGGACCCGAAGACGCGCGTGGTCCACTCGTCCACCACCACCAGGGAGAATCCGAGCATGATCGGAACGGAAAGCCGGACGAACTCCTTCAGCCCCGGGTCGGTGAAGTCGATCCGCGGGCGGAAGGCGAGCCCGTCCCTGCGGGCTCCGAAGACCTGGAGGGCGAAATTCCCGAGGAACGCGCCTCCGAGCACGCCCCAGGCGAACCCCTCCATCCCCCGCGCGCGGCCGAGGAGCAGGCCGCCGAGGATGATCCCGGCGTTGTACACGAGCGGCGCGAGCGCAGGGAGAACGAACCGCTTCCGGGCGAACTGCACCGCCATGAGAAGCCCCCCGAGGTAGAAGAAGATCTGTGCGGGGAGCACGATGCGCGTGAGGCGGGCCGCGAGTGCCGCCTGTTCCGGCGGGAACCCCGGGGCGATGAGGGGAAGGATCCGCCCCGCGAGGAATTCCCCGAGGACGATGAAGAAGAGCATGCCGATCCCCATCACCGTGGCGATCGTCGAGAAGGAACGGTACCCCTCGTCCTCCTTCCCCTCGGCCAGGTACCGGGAGAAGATCGGGATGAACGTGATGGAGAGCGATCCGCCCGCGAGCAGGTAGTTGAGGAAGTCGGGGATCGTGAACGCCACGAAATAGGCGTCCGTATCGGGGGTCGCGCCGTGCCGCCATGCGATCACGGCGTCGCGGGCGTACCCGAGGACGCGGGAAAGGAGCACCGATCCCATCATCAGCGCCGCGGCGCGTCCCATCTGTCGGGCGGGACGATCGGACATCCTTGAGACTATAATCGAAGGAGGATGGGCTCTCCACCGAAATTCCTCCCCGCATGACGGCGGTCCGGCCGCGGGGGAAATTCCGATGACGCCGTTCCGGACAATTCCACGAGAGGGGAACGACATGGCGTTCTTCACGAAGAAAAAACCGGCGTCCGGGGCGACCCCCGCCGGCGTTCTCGCCGCGCTCTCGAAGGTGATGGACCCGGACCTCGGGAAAGACCTGGTCGCGCTGAACATGGTCCGCAACGTGTCCGTTGCCGAAGGTGCGGTCTCGCTCGATCTCGTCCTCACCACGCCCGCGTGCCCGATGAAGGACCGGATGAAGGCCGAGGTCGAGGCCGCGGTGCGCGCGGTCCCCGGCGTAACCGCCGTCGAGGTGCGCGTCTCCTCCGACGTGCGGGCGGCGGGGGATCCGGCGGAGGGGAAACGGCCGATCCCGGGCGTCCGCAACGTCGTGGCCGTCGCATCGGGGAAAGGCGGAGTGGGGAAGTCGACGATCAGCGCGAACCTCGCCGTGGCCCTGGCGCGGACCGGCGCCCGCGTGGGGCTGCTCGACGCGGACATCTACGGTCCCTCGGTTCCGACCCTGTTCCGCCTGAAGGGGCACCGGCTCGCGGGGGAAAACGACATGATCCTCCCCGCGGACGCCCACGGTTTGAAGATCGTTTCCATCGGGTTTCTGCTCGAGGACGACACCCCGGTCATCTGGCGCGGCCCGATGCTGATGAAGGCGCTCGAGCAGTTCCTGCACGGCACGAAGTGGGGGGAGCTCGACTACCTCGTCGTCGACCTCCCTCCGGGAACCGGGGACGTCCAGATCTCCCTCGTCCAGATGACGCCGGTCGCCGGGGCGGTGGTGGTCACGACTCCGCAGGACCTCGCGCTGATCGACGTGAAGAAGGCGGTCCGGATGTTCGAGAAGGTGGGGGTTCCCATCCTCGGCGTGATCGAGAACATGAGTTACTTCCTGTGCCCGCACTGCGGGGGACGCAGCGAGATCTTCGGCCACGGCGGCGCGAGGAAGGCGTGCGGGGAGATGGGGCTCCGGTTCCTCGGGGAAGTGCCTCTCCAGATGGCGTTGCGGGAGGCGTCGGACGCGGGGGAGCCTCTGGCGGCGCGGGACCCCGGCGCGCCCGCGGCGCGGGCGATCGCGGACGCGGCGGCGGAATCCGCCGCCGCCCTCGCGGTCCTCAACGCCTTCACGCCCGGCTGACCCCGGCATCCCCGCTTCCGCGGCCGGCGCGGCGGCAGGGGGGATCCGGGTCCCCGGTCAGCCCTCCATCTCGCGCGTGGGGTACGAGAAGTACTCGTGGGTCTGGATGTTCGCCCAGAACTCCTCGAGGTCCTTCGTGAGGATCAACAGGTCGTGCCGCACGCCGATCTGGTCGCGCACGTGCCCCCGGAACGTGGCCTCCAGCTTGAATCCGAGCTTCTCGAAGACCCGCTTCGCCCCGGGCTGGGAGTCCATCACCTCGGCCACCACCTTCTCGAGGCCGGATTTCAGGGCGTGGAGGAACAGCTCGTTGGCGAGGATGCTTCCCATCCCCTTCCGGTGGAAATCCTTCGCGACGACGATCCGGATCGTCCCCACGTGCTTCATCCACCCGCCGAGGTTCTTGTGCAGCGTGGCGTCGGCCACGATGTCGTTCCCCTTCCAGGCCAGCAGCGGGTAGATCCGGTCGTAGTTGAGCTCGGTCGCCCAGCGCTCCACCACGGCGGGGTCCGCCACGTTGTCCTTGAGGAAGATCCGGTCCCCCTCCGGAAGCCGCTGGAAGAAGGTGAACAGGGCCTCCTTGTCCTTCCGCTCGAATGGCTTCAGCGTGACCGTGGTCCCGTCCTTGAGCTTCACGTCCTTCGGATATTCCCGGTTCATGGCGCTTCCTCCTCGATCTTCCGGTGTGTGGAACCTTCGCGAAACGCGGGGAACGATCACCTGGTTTCATTATAATGAGCGCGCGACCCGGCACAACCGGGAAAAGGGGGGGGGACATGGGCGGCAAGGTGATCGTGGAGCGGGACGGGACGGTGGCGACGGTCACGATTTCGAACCCCGCGAGGAAAAACGCGTTGAACCTGAAGATCCTCGGGGAACTGCGCAAGGCGCTCGACGCGCTGGCGTCCGAGGGCACCCGGTGCCTCATCCTGCGGGGGGAGGGGAACGAGGCGTTCTGCGCCGGGTACGACATCACCCAGATCCCCGCGGGCGGGAGCGGCGAGGCGCAGGTCCTCCTCTCCAGCAATCCGTTCGACGACATGATCCGTGCCCTCGAGTCGTTCCCTTCCCCGGTGATCGCGATGCTGAACGGCTTCGCCTTCGGCGGGGGGCTCGAGATGGCGGTGGCGTGCGACATCCGGATCGCCTCCGACCAGGCGGTCTTCGGGATGACGCCGGCCCGCCTCGGGATCATCTACCGCCCCGCGGGCCTCATGCGGTTCGTGAACACGATCGGCCTGCCCGCGACCAAGGAGCTCTTCTACACCGCCCGGAAGGTGAGCGCGCGCCGTGCGCTGGACCTGAAGCTCGTCGGCCGCGTCTGCCCCCCGGAGGAACTCCCCCAGGTCGTCCTCGAGATGGCCCGGGAGATCGCCGGAAACGCCCCCCTGTCGATCCGCGGGACGAAGCGGATCCTCGCCTTGTGCATGCAGTTCCGCGGCCTTCCCCCCGGCGAGGCGAGGGAGGCGGAGGACCTGATCCGCGCGTGCATGGACAGCCGCGACCTGCTCGAGGGGAAGCGGGCGTTCCTCGAAAAACGGAAACCGGAATTCGAAGGCAGGTGAAAGCGGGCGGGTCGGGCGGTCCCCCCCCTCCCCCAAACATGGCGCCCGCGCGCGGAGGATCCTCGGTTCGTTCGCGACCGCATGCCGATCGGACCGGACATCCCCGGGAAGGTTCGGCAGGAAAGTTTTCTCCTCCTGCATCCGAAAAGGGACCCGACGGGCCGGACGGCCGGTTGCAACTTTTCTCGACGAGCGGGAGTATTCCAGTGCATGGTCGACCACGCCGATCCTGGAACCGGATGCGGCCATCCCGCGGGCGGTTTCCCTGCGTCATCCCGCGGCGTCGAAATTCCTCGTCGCCCCCCCCCCTTTTTTCGTGTCAACATGACATCGATTGTTGTATACAGTAGACAGAACATCTGCGTATCGAGGATTCCGTCCGTGCCGGCCGGCGCGCCGCCTGCCGCCGGGTGTCCACGGAATATGGAGTCGCATCCACAAAAGGGGGTTCGGGCAATGAAGAGGCGCATCAGCGTGCTGTTCGCCGCACTGCTCATCCTCGGGACCGTCGTCCCCCCCGCCCGGGCGGTCACGCTCGGGGGCCGGTCGTCCACCCAGGCGCTCTGGTTCTCGGACGAGTTCGGCAAGGACCACTTCGACCTCTCCCAGTACCTGCGGTTCCAGGCCCGGCGGTTCGACTCGGGCGACACCGTCCAGGTGGCGGGGTACGGTCGCGCCTGGGCCGACGTGCAGGAGGGGGGCGGAATCGAGGGCCGGCTGTACTACCTGTACCTCGACAAGCGGGAGGCGGTGAAACGGACCGACGTCCGCGTGGGGCGCCAGTTCTTCTTCGTCAGCGCGGGATCGGGGATCGTCGACGGCGCCCGGCTCGACACCCGGATCGCGGGTCCCGTCGCGGTCACGCTCGTCGGGGGGCGCAACGTCCTGTTCGACGTCACCGGGGAAACCACCCGCCGGGGCGACATCGCCGCCGCCGCCCAGGCGAGCCTGACGAATATTCCGGACGGCGCCCTCGATCTGTCCTATTACGTATCCTATGACGAGAACGACCTTGCGAAACAAATCGTCGGCCTGTCGGGGAGCAAGCGGTTCGGAAAGACCGGCGAGCTGTACACGCAGGTCCGGTTCGACGTCCTTTCCGAGGTCTTCAGCGAGCTGCAGTTCGGCGCCCGCACCGCGTACTTCCCGAAACTCACGCTGAACGCCGAATATTTCCGGTCGATCCCCGTGTTCGAGGCCACCTCGATCTTCTCAGTCTTCGCGGTCGACCGGTTCCAGGAGATCCTCCTGCGCGCCGACTACGACCTGACGCCGAAGATCACCCTGGACGGCGAATTCCGGAACGAGAGCTACGGCGGGGGCGACACCGCGAACGCCGGCGAGGCGGGGGTGCGGTACCGCATGGGGAACGGCGTAACCCTCTACGGTGCCGGCATCTGGCGGGTCGGGACCGGCGGGAACCTCGCCGGGTTCGAGCTCTCCGGCGACATGGTGGTGAAAAAGGACTACCTCCTCGCGGCGGGGGTCCAGCGGGACAGCTTCAAGCGGGAGCTCATGACCGGGTACGACGAGGCCACCCGGTTCTGGGGCGGATGCGAGGCCAGGCTCCGGAAGAACGTGACGGCGTCCGCCCGAGTCGAAGACACCGTCAGCGACCGGGTCAGCAAGGACGTCAGGGCGCGACTGGCCCTGAACGTCGCCTTTTAAGGAGGGAACGACGTGAAAAAAATCCTCTTCCTCTTCCTCGTCGCTTCCCTGGCCTGCGGGGCCACCCTGTTGCACGCCAGGGAGGACCACAAGGCGTACAAGGACCTGAAGGTCGCCGAGTGCACGGAATGCCACCGCGGAGCCGACGTGACTCCGAACCACCAGGCCGCGTGGGTTAAGCAGCACCGTCTCGTCGCGGTGAAGGCCGACGCCCCGTGCGCCGACTGCCATGACCAGTCGTTCTGCACCGACTGCCACTTCGGCGGCGGGATCGACGCGGGGTTGCACGTTTCCAACGACCGGGGGGCGAACTACAAGCCCCGGACGCACCGGACCGCCTTCAGGGAGACGCACCCGATCGCGGCGTTCGACAACCCGAACTCCTGCCGGCGTTGCCACCAGGATTCCTTCTGCTCCGAGTGCCACGCCCGATTCCAGCCGCAGGACCTGATGTTCCTGTCCCACCGCAAGGGGTGGTCGGACCGCCCCGCGGTCACCGGCGGACCGGTCCACTCGACGTTCCCGCCCGACTCCTGCCTCACCTGCCACCCGGGCTCGGTCCTCCCCACGAACAAGTGGGCGGGGTCCCACGCGCGGGAGGCGCGGCGGAACCTGGCCACCTGCCAGGCGTGCCATTCCGACGGCGAGACGTGTCTCAAGTGCCACAGCGCGAGATCGGGTCTGCGGGTCAATCCCCATCCGGACAACTGGGGGTCGATCCAGGGGAATCTCAACAAGGCCGCAGGCCGGAGAACCTGCGTGAAATGCCATTAAGGAAAGGAGGCATCGCGATATGAAGAGGCATCACGGTCTTTCCGTCGTCACGGCCCTCGCGCTGGCCGCACTGCTCGCCGGCTGCTGGGGGTCCGACAAGAGCACGTCGCTGGAGGTCGCGGTGGCGACCCAGCCCGCAAGGGTGGGCTCTTCGCAATGCACCAACACCTGTCATGCGGCCACGCAGGACATTTTGGGGCAGCCCATCGCCGCCACGTGGAGCGCCGCGCTGCACACGACGGGCAGCAACGTCCAGTGCGAGGACTGCCACGGCGGCGGGGGGAATCATTGGGGGGTGGGCCCGATTCCGTACCCGAACCCCTCGGGCCCCTCGTGCAACGTGTGCCACGGGTTCACCGGCTTCGCCGCCACGGCGCATGGAAACCCCGACAGTCTTCCCCCGGCGGATTTCTTCCAGGCACCGGTGGGCGACGGTTCCGGACAGGCGAAGGATCACGGGATCCCGGTGGTGAAGGCGGACAACACGACCCCGGTGACGATCGGGGAGCACCTCGAAGAGTGCTCAAGGTGCCACAACCCGAACCAGAAGTTCGAGCACGGCCCCGGGAATGTTCTCGTCAAACCGAACCCGGACGCCCTGCCCACGCCATCGGTCACCTGCGGATCGTGCCACAACGGCCACGATACCTACAAGGAGGCGACGATCGTACAACGGACGTCTCCGGTGAAGTACCCCAACTTCCGGCCCTACTTCGTCGATGACAATCCGGCGTCCTCCACGTTCGGGGCGCAGGTGAACAGCGGGGCCGCGGGCGGCGCGCTTGTGACTGCCTCGATCTACCAGCCCAACGGTGCCGTGACGCCGGGCACCGGCGTGCTGGACTACACCCGCGTCGTCGGCGGCAACAACGAACTGAACCCGGAGCGTCTCTGCGCCGCCTGCCACACGAAGGGGAAATACAAGTTCACCAAGTTCAATACCAACGGCCAGGACGTGTCCGACACGCACCAGACCAACGTCTTCACCCAATACCGCGAATCCGGGCACGCCGACCGGACGGCGCCTGCCTTCGGCGAGTTCTCCGCGAACCCGGGGTTCTACAACGCGGCGTTCGGCAACGATCATCGGACGGCCTATCCGATCGATATGGCGCTGTCCACCTTCTCCGCGGCGGGGCCTGCGAACACGACCCGGAACGCGGGGAACAACAACTTCGCGTGTTTCAAATGCCACAACGGGCTGACTTCCCTTGCGTACCAGGACAACGTGGAAGGAACCTCCGCGGCGCCGGTCGTCTTCGGCGACGTGACGGTCACCTGCCTCACCTGCCACGACCCGCACACGGATGTGACGGGCCAGACGAAGAACACCCGCAAGCCTCTCGTAATGAGCAAGTACAACGCCGGAGGGCTGGTGTTTTCCGGCAACGTGTTCTTCGACAACACCCCCGTCCCGTCGGCCACCGGCAACGCGACGATCTGCGTCTTCTGCCACCAGGGACGCGAGTCGGGCTTCACCCTCTTCAAGCGTCGGCTCGCCGCGGACAACACGCTGGCGGGCAGCTTCCTGAACGAGCACTACCTCGGCACGGGCGCCATGCTGTGGGCACGCAACGCCTATGAGTACGGCGGCAAGCTCTACGGCCAGAACACCGCGCACCAGTCGGCGAACTGCATCGGATGCCACATGGCGGAGAATCCGGCCGGGCGGGACGACATCGGCGGCCATTCCTGGAATATCTTCTCCGAGGCCGACAACGTGGTGAACAATGCATCCTGCAACGTTTCGGCGTGCCACAACGGGCGCGTGCCCGGTTCCCGGGACGGCCTGTTCGCCTTCCGCGACTCGGTGTTCGACCCGACCGCCGACTACGACGGCGACGGCGTCGTCGAGGGGATTCCGCAAGAGATCGAGGGACTCGAGTCGATACTGATCTCCCTCCTGGACAACAACGGGATCACCTACAACGACACGGCGTACCCGTACTTCTTCATCAAGGGGTCGGCCTCTGCATTCACCGCGTGGACGCTGCCCACCCTGAAAGCGGCGTTCAACCTGCAGTACGTCATCAAGGGGCTCCCGTCCGGAGCGTCGCAGATCGGACAGCCGAACCCGTCGGCGGCGACGCACAACCACCGGTACAACATCCAGCTGCTGGTGGACTCGTACACCGACCTGTACAACAACACCGCAAGCCCGAACCCGGCGCTGCCCCCGCCGGGCGCCCTCGTCCGCCCCGCGGGTACACGCGCGGCGACAAACTACAACCCGCAGGCCGGAGGGGGATACAACCCGAGGCAATAACGACCCGGGGGGCGCATCGCCGCCCCCCTTTTCCGCAGATGTCCGGGAAAGGCCCCGCTTCGCCGGGGCCTTTCCCTTGTCCGGCCTGCGCGGTAATCCCGCCGCCATCGCCGGTTGATTTCGCCGGGCCGATTTCGTATCATGTCCCCGCTTTCCGCTGGAATACTGTCGACACCACCTGAATCCGCGACGCCGGAGAACCAATCCATCGATGAAGGGGAGGGAAGACCGCGTGGGAAAGAACATCGTCCAGAAGATCATCGACGCGCACTACGTAAGCGGTGACAAGAAACCGGGGAAGGAGGTCGCCGTCCGGATCGACCAGACGTTGACCCAGGACGCCACGGGCACGATGGCGTACCTGCAGTTCGAGGCGATGGGAGTCCCCCGGGTCAAGACCGAGAAGTCCGTCTCCTACGTCGACCACAACACCCTGCAGGAGGGGTTCGAGAACGCCGACGACCACCTGTACCTGCAGACGGTCGCCGCGAAGCACGGCATCTTCTACTCCCGCGCGGGGAACGGCATCTGCCACCAGGTTCACGTCGAGCGGTTCGGCGCCCCGGGGAAGACCCTGCTCGGCTCCGACTCCCACACCCCCACGGGGGGCGGGATCGGGATGATGGCGATCGGCGCGGGCGGGCTGGACGTCGCGGTGGCGATGGCGGGCGGCCCCTTCTACATGACGTATCCGAGGGTCGTGAAGGTGAACCTCACCGGGAAGCTCCGCCCGTGGGTGGCGGCCAAGGACGTCATCCTCAAGCTGCTCGAGATCCTGACGACGAAAGGGAACGTGGGGTCGATCGTCGAGTACGGCGGCGACGGCGTGGAGACGCTGTCGGTCCCCGAGCGCGCCACGATCACGAACATGGGCGCCGAGCTCGGCGTGACCACCTCGATCTTCCCGTCCGACCGGGTGACGAAGGCGTTCCTGAAGGCGCAAGGGCGCGAACAGGAGTGGGTGAAGCTCAAGGCCGACCCGTCGGCGAAGTACGACCGCGTGATCGACATCGACCTGTCCTCCCTCGAACCGATGGTGGCGATGCCGCACAGCCCCGACAACGTGAAGAAGGTGAAGGAGATCGCGGGGAAGAAGGTGCACCAGGTGCTCGTGGGCTCCTGCACGAACGCCTCCTACAAGGACATCACCACCCTCGCCCGGGTCCTCGAGGGCCGGACGATCCACCCCTCCGTGTCGTTCGGCGTGGCGGCGGGATCCCGGCAGGTGCTCCAGATGGCGGCGAAGGAGAGCAGCATCGCCACGCTGGTGGGCGCCGGGGCGCGGATCCTCGAGACCGCCTGCGGCTTCTGCATCGGCGCGGGGCAGGCGCCCCCGTCGGGCGGCGTCTCGGTCCGCACGAACAACCGGAACTTCGAGGGGCGCTCCGGAACGAAGGACGCGGGGATCTTCCTCGTCTCCCCCGAGACGGCGGCGGCGTGCGCATTGAAAGGGGAAATGGCCGATCCCCGCGATGTGGCGGCGGAGCTCGGGATCGAGTACCCCGAGGTGAAGGTGCCCCGGAAGTTCCACATCGACGATTCGATGATCCTGGCCCCGGCTCCGGAAGGCGCGGAGGTCGAGGTGCGCCGCGGGCCGAACATCGGGAAGCCCCCGGAGAGCGTGCCTCTGCCCGGGACGATCCGAGGCGAGGTGACGCTGAAGGTGGGCGACAAGATCACCACCGACCACATCATGCCCGCCGGGGCGCGGCTGAAATACCGCTCCAACATCGCGAAGTACGCCGAGTTCGTCTTCGAGGGGGTGGACCCCACTTTCAGCAGGCGTTCGCTCGAGAACAAGGCGAAGGGGATCCACAACGTGATCGTCGGGGGGCTCTCCTACGGGCAGGGCTCCTCGCGGGAGCACGCGGCGATCTGCCCGAGCCACCTCGGCGTCCGCGCGGTGATCACCAAGTCGTTCGAGCGGATCCACTCGGCGAACCTGATCAACTTCGGCATCGTCCCGTTCCTCTTCGCGGACGAGGGCGACTACGACCGCATCGCACAGGGCGACCAGGTCGAGATCCCGAACGTCCGGGAGGCGATCCGGAAAGGGAACCGGCTCAAGGCGCGCAACGTCACGAAAGGGTTCGATTTCGACGTCACGCACTCCCTCACGGCGCGGCAGATCGACATCATCCTGGCCGGCGGGCGCCTGGCGTACACGAAGGAGAAGGGATCGTTCTGACGCGCATGGGCCGGGACGACTGGAAGTACGACGAGGACGCCTGGGACGAGAAGGGAGAGGAGGAAAAGGCCGCTCCTCCCCCGGAAAAGCAGTGTCCCCAATGCCTGCATTGGGTCGACCGCGAGGCGAACTACTGCCCCTGGTGCGGAAAGCCCCTCGGGGACAAGGACCGGAGGCGATGATCCGCCGGAAGAAAGGCGGGGGTGAAAAGGGGCGGACAGGAAATCCTTGACACGAACAAGGAAGTCCTGATATTGTCATTGATGTTGCAAATTTTGGGCTTTTGCCAGGTCCAGGTTTGACAGCGTAATCCAGCCAGGAGGTACAAAGAAGTGGCACAAGGAACGGTGAAGTGGTTCAACGACGCGAAGGGGTACGGGTTCATCGCACAGGAGGGCGGTCCGGACGTGTTCGTGCATTTCAGCGCGATCAAGATGGACGGCTTCCGCTCCCTGAAAGAGGGCGAGCGCGTCGAGTTCGAGATCACCGAAGGCCCCAAGGGCCCGCAGGCCGCCAACGTCACCAAGCCGTAACCAGGGCGGAAACCCAAGGGGGCACGACGAAACCCCTGAAAAACGAACCCCCCGGAGGGAAACCTCCGGGGGGTTTTTTTTCGGTGTGCCCGGCGGGGGATTTCGGCGTTCCCCGGCCGGTGACCCGCCGGGCGGCTTCTTCGCTTCCGGCACCGGACCGGAATGCAAGCGGCGGGAAACCGCGGGCTATTTCCCGGGAGGTGCCGGGTTGCCGGCGGGAGGGGCCGGCGGAGACACCGGGAACGCGGGTGCTCCGGCCGGGGTTTTCAGCGGGCCGGGCATCGTCTGGACGGGGGCCCCGCCTTTCATGATGCTGCCGGACGTGCCGCGCCCCCCGGAGAAGTAGGCGAGAAACAGGGACGTGAGCATGAAGACGACCGCCGCTCCCGCCGTGAGCTTGCTGAGGAAGCTGGTCGGCCCCGTGGCGCCGAACAGGGTCTGCGACGAGCCGCCGCCGAAGACCGCCCCGATGTCGGAACCCTTGCCCGTCTGCAGCAGGATGACGAGGATCAGCGCGATGGAAACGATCACGTGCAGGACGACGATCAGCGTGTACATGGCCGGTGGATCCCTCTTTCGGGTTATTGGAAGCGGACGATCTTCGCGAACGATTCGGGGGCGAGGCTCGCGCCCCCGACAAGCGCGCCGTCGATGTCCTCGTTCGCCATCAGCGCGGCGATGTTGTCGGGCTTGACGGAGCCGCCGTACAGGATCCGCACCCGGGACGCCGCCTCCCCCCATTGCTCCGCCATCCGGCGCCGCAGGAAGGCGTGGACCTCCTGGGCCTGCGCCGGGGTCGCCGTCTTCCCGGTCCCGATCGCCCACACGGGTTCGTAGGCCGTGATGATGCGCGCCGCGTCGGCCGCCGGGATCCCCTCCGTCGCGCCGCGCAGCTGGCGCGAGACGACGTCGAACGTCTTCCCGCCCTCCCGGTCCGGCAGCGTTTCCCCCACGCAAAGGATCGGCGTGAGCCCCGCGGCGAGCGCCGCCTTGACCTTCCGGTTCACCGAGGCGTCGTCCTCGGCGTAATATTGCCGCCGCTCGGAGTGCCCGATGATGCAATGGGTCGCCCCGGCGTCTTTCAGCATGCGGGGGGAGACTTCCCCGGTGAACGCCCCCTCGTCGGCGAAATGGACGTTCTGGGAGGCCACACCGATCCCGTCCGCCGCCACGAGCTGCGCGACCGTCGCGATCGACGGGTAGGGAGGGGCGAGGACGATCTCGACGCCCCGGACGCCGGAGACCAGCGGCAGGAACGCCTGGACGAAAGCGGTCGCCTCCGCACGGGTCTTGTACATTTTCCAGTTGCCGGCGATGACCGGGACGCGCATCAGCGGGACCTCATTGCGAAACGCCCGCCCCGGCTCCGGCGACGTGCTTCGCCAGATCGACCAGGCGGCAGGAGTATCCCCACTCGTTGTCGTACCAGGCGAGGACCTTCACGAGCTTTCCGCCGATCACCTTCGTCGAAAGCGCGTCGAGGGACGACGACGCCGGGTCGTGGTTGAAGTCGATCGAGACGAGCGGATCCTCCACGTATCTCAGGATCCCCTTCATCGGCCCGTCGGCGGCCTTCTTCATCGCCGCGTTGACCTCTTCCGCGGTCGCACTCTTCGACATCTCCGCCGTCAGGTCCACCACGGAAACGTTCGGGGTGGGGACGCGGATCGCCATGCCGTCGAGCTTCCCCTTCAGCTCGGGGATGACGAGGGAGACGGCCTTGGCGGCTCCCGTGGTCGTCGGGATCATCGACACGCCGGCGGCGCGCGCCCGGCGCAGGTCCTTGTGCGGGAGGTCGAGGATCTTCTGGTCGTTCGTGTATGCGTGGATCGTGGTCATCAGGCCGCGCTCGATCCCGAACGTGTCGAGCAGCACTTTCGCCACCGGGGCGAGGCAGTTCGTGGTGCAGGAGGCGTTGGACAGGATCCGGTGCTTCGCGGGATCGAACGTCTTCTCGTTGACTCCCATGACGAACGTGGCGTCCTCCCCCTTGGCCGGGGCGGAGATGATCACGCGCTTCGCCCCCGCGGCGAGGTGTTTCGAGGCGCCTTCGCGGTCCGTGTACCGGCCGGTGGACTCGATCACGATCTCGACGCCGAGCTTTCCCCACGGCAGGTCGGCGGCGTCCTTGCACGCAAGGACCTGGATCTCCTTCCCGTCCACGACGATGGAGCTCTCCTTCGCCTGGACGGACGCGCCGAAGCGGCCGTGCACGGAGTCGTACTTCAGAAGGTGCGCCAAAGTTTTCGCGTCGGTGACGTCGTTCACCGCCACGATCCGGAGGGAGGGATCCTTGTAGGCGGCGCGGAAGAAGTTGCGGCCGATCCGGCCGAACCCGTTGATGCCGACGTTGACGGCCATGTCGAAACCTCCTGCACGGGAATTGGATGAACCTGCCGGGAAAAGTGCATTATACCCCCTTCGTGCCTTCTGTCAATTTTTCCGGGTATATAATGGGTTCCCGCCGGGGCGGAGGCGATCCGGCGGAGGGGGTGGATCGTGGAGCGGCGGTCGATCGTGGTGACGCGGCGCCTGCCGGGGGTGCCGTGGGAGGAGCTGGCGAAGCGGTTCCGGACCGGGGCGGCGCCTCCCGGCGGGACGATGCCGCGCGGGGAACTCCTCGATCGTGTCGCGGGAGCGTCGGGGATCCTCTGCACGCTGGCGGACCGGGTGGACGACGAGCTGATGGACGCCGCCGGCCCTTCCCTGGCCGTCGTGTCGAACTACGCCGTCGGCGTGAACAACGTCGACGTCGCAGGGGCGACCCGGCGCGGGATCCGGGTCTGCAACACGCCGGACGTCCTGACGGACGCGACCGCCGACCTCGGATTCGCCCTGCTCCTCGCCGCCGCGAGGAAGGTGTCCGACGCCGACCGGTTCCTGCGGGCCGGGCGCTGGACCGGGTGGGATCCGTGGGGATTCCTCGGGGTTCCCGTCGCGGGGAAGACCCTCGGGATCGTCGGCATGGGGAAGATCGGCGCCGCGGTCGCCCGCCGGTCCCGGGGGTTCTCGATGCGGATCCTCTACCACAACCGGCACCGGGTGCCCGATGCGGTCGAGGCCGAACTCGGGGCGGCGTACCGCGACCTCGACACGCTCCTGTCCGAGAGCGATTTCGTCGTCCTGTGCGTGCCCCTCACCGGCGAGACCCGGGGGTTGCTCTCCCGGGAACGGATCGGAAGGATGAAACGGACGGCGGTGCTCGTGAACATCGCCCGGGGAGAGGTGGCGGACGAGGCGGCGGTGGCCGCCGCGCTGGCGGAGGGCCGGCTGTTCGCCGCGGGGCTCGACGTGTTCGAAAAGGAGCCCCTCGTCCCGCGGGCGCTCCTCTCGGCCCCCTCGGCGGTGCTCCTTCCGCACCTCGGAAGCGCGACGGGGGAGGCGCGGGAGGCGATGGGACGGCTTGCGACGGAGAACCTTCTCGCGGTGCTCGACGGGCGGGAGCCGCCGTGCGCCGTCAATTGAAGCCGATCCCCTTTTTGCGGAGGATGTCCATGGGGTCGATCGTCCCGTTGCGGGAGAAGGGGATGCGGACCACCCCGACGACCGGCGCGACCAGCCCCACCGAGCCGTTGAACTCGTAGGAGAGCGACCGGGCCTCGATCACCTCGCGCAGCGCCGCGGCGAAGGCGTCGGTCTGGAGCCGCACGGGAACCTTGACGAGCGTTTCCGCCGAGGGCTCGATCCGGACCGATTCGTTCCGTTCCCCCTCGGCGACCCGCCGGCTCCCCACGGTGGCGGAGTACGTGACGTTCGCCACGGTCAGGGCGTACGGATTCGGGTTGTTCACCGAAAGGTGCAGGACCGCCTCCACCGGGCCCCGGGACAGGAAGGGGTTCCCGGCGAGGCCGATGTCGACCAGGCGCACCTTCGGAGACCGGAAGACCTCCTTCAACAGGGGCCGGCACGAGGGGACGGGCAGGCAAACCGCTCCAAGAAGCAGCAGGAGGATCCACCGGGTGACGATCCGCATCTCCGAAATCCGCGCCGACCCGTTTCTGCCGGAACGATCGCTGCTGCCGCGCATAGCGAAGATTATAGGCGTTCCCCCCGCGGAGGTGGTGCGGTTTTCCGTGGTCCGGCGCGGGTACGACGCCCGCCGGAAAGGGGAGGTGCGCCGGGTCTACACGGTGGAGTGCGCCCTCGCCTCTCCCGCGCTGGAAGAGGCGGCCTGTGCGCGGGTTCCGGGGGCGAGGAGATACGCGCCTCCCCCGGATCCGTTCCCGAAGGCCCCGGTGCGGCGTCCGGATCTTCCCCCGGTTGTCGTGGGGGCCGGGCCGGCCGGCCTGTTCGCCGCCTTGACGCTCGCGCGGTACGGAGCCCCCCCGGTCGTGCTCGAGCGGGGGCGGCCGGTGGAGGAGCGGGCGGAAGACCTCGCCCGGTTCTGGCGCGAAGGCGTCCTGGACCCGGAGAGCAACGCCCAGTTCGGCGAAGGGGGCGCGGGGACCTTTTCCGACGGGAAGCTCACCACCCGGATCGGGGACCCCCTCGTCGAGCACGTCGTATCGGTGTTCGCCGAGTTCGCCGGGATCCCGGGGCTCGTGAAGGACGCGAAACCGCACGTCGGGACCGACCGCCTCCGGAGGTTCTGCCGCCGGATGCGCGGGGAGATCACGGGGCTTCGCGGCGAGATCCGGTTCGGCGCAAGGGTGGAGGAACTGGCGGTCGCGGACGGCCGCGTGCTTGGGGTGCGACTGGCCGATGGCGAA
>Ga0334722_10003666_pt1 | contig 16397 bp, 12 predicted proteins | sample C3_bottom_MG_FD_207210 | JGI IMG/M metagenome (GOLD analysis project Ga0334722, IMG submission 207210) | Sediment microbial communities from Yellowstone Lake, YNP, Wyoming, USA - C3_bottom | ecosystem: Environmental > Aquatic > Freshwater > Lake > Sediment | place: USA: Wyoming | collected...
AGCCTTCTTCTCCCGCGCCCGCTGGTCCTTATCCTGTTGCGCCCTCTGATCCTTCTCCCTCTGATTCTTCGCGTCCACCTCATCCTGCGCCTTCTTCTCCTGCGCCCGCTGGTCCTTATCCTGTTGCGCCCTCTGCTCCTTCTCCTTCTGATTCTTCGCGTCCACCTCGTCCTGCGCCTTCTTCTCCCTCTCCCGTTGCTGCGCGTCCGTCTCACCCTTCTTTTCGTCCTTCGTGGAGTCCGCCTTGTCTTCGCTGCCCGAATCCTGATCGGCCGCCATGACCATGGCCGCGGCGGTGATCAAGGCGATTCCTTCAAGGATAATGACATTGCCCTGCCGCTTCTGGTGATACTTGCGGATCAGTCCATAACCACTGGCGATCAGCGCCAAACCGATCGCCATCACCACGACGGCGATAACCTTTCGCGCCGTCGCCGCCCAGGGTGAGGGAACTTTGGCGAGAAGATAAGCCGTGCCGAGCAGAGCCATCCCGATCCCCAAAAGAATCTGAGCCCGATCCACGTCTTTTTGCCAAGGAGACCCCGCGTCGCTCGTCCCTGGGGTCGCCGGGGCGGGAATATCCTGGTCTATTTTTTGGTTTAAGGTGCTTTCGGCGGTCGCCGCGTCGGGAGTGGAGCCCGCTTTCGACAGATCGACGGTTCCGGGAGAATCCACGGCCTGAGCCTCCCGAACCACTGAGCCCTCAAAGGTCCGGCCCGCGCCATACCCCGTGGCCACGGCCCTGCGGCTGTCTCCGGACGCCGAAAAGGCCTGTCCCAGGGAATCGCCGCTGCGGCTCCTCCCGGAAAGAGTTCGTGCCGCCCCGGGGCCGATGGCAGAACGACTCATCCCGCCCGCTTCCCCCTGTCCCCGCGCAGCAACAGCAGCGCGCGCCTGGATGTCGACGCCTGAGGAGCCCAAAGCCCGGTGGAAAGAAGCGTCCTCATAGCCGCTTTTTTTGTCGGAGCCGAAAGCGTTAAAAAGACGTCCCAGCAGGCCGCTCATAATCCCATTCTTACTCGGCTCGACTGCGACGGGACCGGACTTTTCTTCGCGCAGAATCTCTCCCCGCGCGGGCGCGGCAACCGGATCGACATGCGCCGACGCAGGAATGGCCGGGGCGGGAGTCCGCTCAGTGTTGGCCTGCGAGAACATCTCCAGAGATCTGTTTTCCCTGGCAAGAGCACGCCCTGCCACCGTGCCGGGCAACGCGGGCCGTTTGGCGGCGAAGAGAATGGGACTGCCGTCCGGCGCTTCGGACGGCCCGAGGCTCATCAGGTAGCCGATGGCGCCCATGCCTGCGGCGAGGCTCAATCCCGTCAGGGACAGGGACAGAATGCTGACTTTGGCCGCCCACACGCCCTGCCCAAACTCGACAAAGCGCCCCACCGTCGACCGGTAAAGCCACGAGAAGACTCCGCCTCCGCGCCTCTCCCTCTCCCGCTCTGCCCGGTTCCTCTTCCTCGTGGCGTTTCTCATCGCGGAAAGTATAGACCCCCTCGCGTGGGGACGCAAGGCCTTCTCATTCGAATTTCCAGAACTTTTACAAATGAACAGCCGCGACTGTCAGTCGGCGTCCAGGCCGCGCTGGGGACACGACGGCCGCAGGGCGCAGTCATCGCAGGCAGGACGCGCGGCCTTGCAGACGCGGCGGCCGTGCCAGACCATGGCGTGGGAGAAGAAAATCCAGTCCTTCCTCGGCACGCAGGCCATCAGGTCGCGCTCCACCTTGACGGGGTCTTGCTCGTCGGATAAGCCCAGGCGGTAGGCCAGGCGCTTCATGTGGGTGTCGACGACCACGCCCTCGGCCTTGCCGAAGGCGCTGCCGAGGACGACGTTGGCCGTCTTGCGCGCGACTCCGCGCAGGGTCAGGAGCTGCTCCATCTCCGCGGGGACTTCCCCCCCGAAGCGCTCGACAAGGGCCTGCGCCGCCTCCTTGATGGACTGGGCCTTCATCCGGTAGAAGCCGCAGCTGCGTATGATGGACTCAAGCTCCGCCGGATCGGCCTTCGCGTAGTCGGCCGGGGTCTTGTAGCGCTTAAACAGGGTCTTGGCGACCTTGTTGACCCGGACGTCCGTGCATTGCGCCGAGAGGATCGTCGCAAAAAGAAGTTCGTGGGGACTGGAGTAGTCCAGTTCGCACTTGGCGTCAGGATAGAGCTTTCTAAGCCCCGCGACGATCTTCTGGGCTCGATCTTCGCGCACCATCACTTCTTCTCGATGGGATAGTAGTAGATGCCCAGATTGACGGGGTTGTCGACAAATCCACTCACCCACTGCCTCATCGCGTAGACGCCCGAAGGGTGGACGGTGAATATCGCGGGCGCCTCTTCGTAACCCTTCGCCAGAATCTTCTTGTATAAGGCCGCGCGCTTGACGGAAGACGGCTCGCTGACGGCCTTCTCGATTAAGGCATCGAGTTCAGCGTTCGCATAGCCCTGGGCCGAGGGGTAGCGCCCCTGGGAATGATAGAAGGCATAGATGAAATTATGGGCGTCGGGATAGTCGGCGATCCAGCCGCGCGCGAAGATCGGCATCAGGCGCCGCTGGGCCTTGTCGACGAAGCTGGCCCAATCCACCCCGCGCAAGTCGATGCGGAACTTGGCGTTGAGGCGCTCCACTCCTTTTTTGAGGATCTGGGCCGCGGCCTCACGCGCCTCCCCACCGGTGTTGTAGGTCAGCGTGAAGCGAAAACCCTTCTCCCAGACGAGTCCTCCGAATGCTTTTTTAAAATAGGCCTCGGCCTTCTGGGGGTCGAAATCGTAGCGAGGCTGCTTGGCATCGAAACCCAAGACCCACGGCGGAATGGGCCCCAAAGCGCGCACGGCCGTGTTCTTGAACGTGTCCCGGCGGATGGCGTCGTAGTCGAAGGAATAGGAAAAGGCCTTGCGCACGTCGGCATCGGCGAAGAAGCCGGGGGGAATCCCCTCCCCGTCGAGCTTGCCGGAACCGATGTCGGGATTGGCCACGGGGTTGATCTTGACCGTGAAGAACAAGGCGGGATCGGTCTGCAGGCGCTGCAGTGAGTCGGCGATCCTGACTCCCGGCAGGCCTTGGATCTGGGAGACGTAGGGCCTGTCGATTTCGATCAAGTCCGCGTCGCCGGCCTGGAGCATCAGCTTGCGGGTGTTGATCTCCGGCACGGATTTGACCAGAATTCTTCTCAGCTTGGCGGGACCGCGAAAATACGCCTCGTGGCGCTCCAGCAGGACGTACCGGGCGACAAGGTCCCAGCGCACGAGCTTGAAAGGCCCCGCCCCGTTCATATGCTCGTGGAGGTAGGATTTCTCAGCGGGCGGGTCGTTGTAGTTCCGCCAGGTCGAAGACGAGCCGTCCCACTCCCCGCGAGAGGCGCACCAGGACTTTGGCAGGACATAGGACCAGCGGGCCATCACCGACAGGAAAGGGCCGAAAGGGCGCGGCAGTTCAATCACGAGATCCCGCCCCTCGACGCGCACGCGCTTCTCGAGGGCCGCAAAATCCAGGCTGATCCGCCCCGAGGAGTCCCGCGTGAAGGGAACGCCCGCGATGGGCTCAAGCAGCAGGGCCGAGGGACCTCCCGCGCGGTCCGTGATCATGAAACGCAGGAGTGAATAGCGGACGTCCTCCGGGGTCACGTCGGTCCCGTCCTGGAACTTCACGCCGCGGCGGATGGGAAAACGGTAGGTGCGCCCGTCTTTGGAGATCAGGCCGTTGGCGCGGCTCGGGACTTTCTCGGCGATGCGCGGCTCATACTCGGAGAGAGAGGAGCCCTTGAAGGCGATCAGGGTCTCGTAGACGTTCTGGATCAGGGATTGGCTGGGGCCGTCGTAGGGGAAAGCGGGGTCGAGGCTGCCGACCTCGCCGATCTCAAGCAGGGTGAAGGTGTCGGGATTGCGGACCGGCTCTGCGGCCGTCGCCAGGGACGCGGCCAGGAGCGCGAAGAGCATTTGCCGAGGATAGCGTTTCGGGCGGGGGCTGTAAAGCCCAGGACGACAGCTCTTACAAGGCGGTTGATTTATATCAACGAACCCCTTCCGAACGCGTGATAAAATCGGCGTGACGTAGAGCCTCTCAACCCCAAGGAGAAGAACCGGATGGAAGCTGTCACCTCCTGCTGCTGCAAATGCTCCTGCCGCGCAATCGAATTTCTGGAGTCGTCGATCGGCAAGAAAATCATGATCGGCCTGGCCGGGTTCCTGCTGTGCGGCTTCCTGATCACCCACCTCGCCGGGAACATGTTCCTGTTCGTCGGCGCCGGCGCCTTCAACCACTACGCCGAGGTCCTGGAGAGCAACCCCCTTCTGCCCTTAGCCGAGGGCGGCCTGGCCGCTCTCTTCCTCCTGCACATCGTGCTGACCCTCATCGCCAAGTTCGCCAACATGGCGGCCCGTCCCGTGGACTACCAGGTCTATCGCGGCAAGGGCGCGCGCACTCCCGGCTCCAGCACGATGGTGCTGACGGGTCTGCTGGTCCTTGCCTTCATCGTCGTCCACGTCGCCACCCTCAAGTTCGAAGTCGGAGGCTTGAAGGGCCCCAACCTCTTCGCGCACCTGACGGGGTGGTTTAAAAATCCCTACTACTCCGCCTTCTACGTGCTCGCAGTCGCCGGCGTCGGGCTGCACCTCTCGCACGGCGCTCAAAGCGCCATCCAGACCTTCGGCCTGAGTCATCCGCGCTACACGCCGATGATCAAGACGCTCGGGTTGCTCTTCGCGATCGCCATCGGGGCGGGGTTTGCAAGCCTCCCCATCTACTTCGGCTTTATTCATCACGACACGGCCTGCTGCGCGGCCATGGGAGGTGTTCATTGAAGCTCGACTCCAAGATTCCCTCCGGGCCCATCGAGAAGAAGTGGGACAAGCACCGCTTCGAGCTCAAGCTGGTCAACCCCGCCAATAAGCGCAAGTACAAGGTCCTGGTCGTCGGCACGGGCTTAGCCGGCGCCTCAGCCGCGGCGTCGCTCGCCGAGCTCGGCTACAACGTCGAGGCCTTCTGCGTCCAGGACTCCGCCCGCCGCGCCCACTCCATCGCCGCCCAAGGCGGCATCAACGCGGCCAAGAACTACCCCAACGACGGCGACTCCATCTGGCGGCTCTTCTACGACACCGTCAAGGGCGGAGATTTCCGCGCCCGCGAGGCCAACGTCTATCGCCTCGCCCAAGTCGCCAACAACATCATCGATCAGTGCGTGGCCCAAGGCGTGCCCTTCGCCCGCGAGTACGGCGGCACCCTCTCAAACCGCTCCTTCGGCGGCGCGCAGGTCTCGCGCACCTTCTACGCGCGCGGCCAGACGGGCCAGCAACTGCTGCTGGGCGCCTACTCGGCCTTGATCCGCCAGGTCGGCGCGGGCGCAGTCAAGATGTTCCCCCGCCGCGAGATGCTCGACTTAGTCGTCATCGACGGCCACGCCCGCGGCATCATCTGCCGAAACCTCGAAACGGGGGCCACCGAGCGCTACTGGGGCGACGCGGTCCTGCTCTGCACCGGGGGCTACGGCAACGTCTTCAACCTCTCCACCAACGCCAACTCCTGCAACGTGACCGCGGCCTGGCGCGCCTACAAGCGGGGAGCGGCCTTCGCCAATCCGTGCTTCACCCAGATCCACCCGACCTGCATCCCGGTCGCGGGAGAGCACCAGTCCAAGCTCACCCTGATGTCGGAGTCCCTGCGCAACGACGGCCGCGTCTGGGTTCCCAAGAAGAAGGGCGACGCGCGTAAAGCCTCCGACATCCCCGAAGACGAGCGGGACTATTACCTGGAGCGCAAGTACCCGAGCTTCGGCAACCTGGTTCCCCGCGACATCGCCTCCCGCGCGGCCAAGCAGATGATCGACGACGGCCGCGGCGCCCTCGGGGGCCTCTCGGTCTTCCTCGACTTCTCCGACGCCATCAAGCGCCTGGGCAAGGATAAGATCGCCGAGAAATACGGAAACCTCTTCGACATGTATCACCACATCACCGACGAGGACCCCTACTCGGTGCCCATGCGCATCTATCCCGCCTCGCACTACGCCATGGGGGGGCTCTGGGTGGACTACGACCTGATGACCACCATCCCCGGCCTCTTCTGCCTGGGCGAGGCAAACTTCTCGGATCACGGCGCCAACCGCCTGGGCGCCTCGGCCCTGATGCAAGGCTTGGCCGACGGCTATTTCGTGATCCCCAGCACCGTCGGCGGCTACCTCGCCGGCACCAAGCTCGGCAAGGTCGACGCGGGGCACAAGGCCTTCATCGACATTGAAGCCGAGGTCTCCTCTCGCACGAAGAAGCTCCTGGGCGTGAAGGGCAAGCGCACCCCGCAGGACCTGCATCGCGCGCTGGGCAAGATCATGTGGAACGACGTCGGCATGGGCCGCAACGCCAAGGGCTTAACGCACGCCATCTCGAAGATCCCCCAGTTGCGCGAGGAGTTCTGGGGGACGGTCGCCGTCACGGGCTCAGGTGAGGAGTTCAACCAGACCCTGGAGCGCGCCGGCCGCGTGGCCGACTTCCTTGAGTTCGGAGAGCTTTTGGCCAAGGACGCCCTGGCGCGCGAGGAGTCCTGCGGCGGCCACTTCCGCGAGGAACACCAGACCGCGGACGGCGAGGCTCAGCGCGACGACGCGAAGTTCATGCACGTCGCCGCGTGGGAGTACAAGGGCGAGGGCCGGGAGCCGGAGCGCCACGCCGAGCCCCTGACCTTCGAGAACGTCCACGTGGCCCAGCGCAACTACGCCTAAGCGAGAGATCCCATGGAAAAAAAGACGATATCCCTGACCCTGAAGATCTGGCGGCAGAAGAACCGCGACGCGGAGGGCGGCTTAGTCGAGTACAAGGTGACCGAGGTCTCCCCCGACACCTCCTTCCTCGAGATGCTCGACATCCTCAACGAACAGCTCGTCGCCAAAGGCGAAGACGCCGTGGCCTTCGACCACGACTGCCGCGAGGGCATCTGCGGGATGTGCTCGCTCGTCATCGACGGGCAGTCCCACGGCAAGGACAAGGACGCCACGACCTGCCAGCTTCACATGCGCCGGTATAAAGACGGCGAAACCGTGACCGTCGAGCCCTTCCGGGCCAGGGCCTTCCCCATCGTCAAGGATTTAGTCACCGACCGCTCCGCCTTCGACCGGATCCTCGCGGCCGGCGGCTACGTCTCCGTGCCCACGGGCTCGGCGGGAGAGGCCAATGCGATCCTGGTCCCCAAGGACGACGCCGAGAAGGCGATGGATGCCGCAGCCTGCATCGGCTGCGGAGGATGCGTCGCCGCCTGCCCCAACGCCTCGGCCATGCTTTTCGTCGCGGCCAAGGTCTCCCAGTACGCCCTCCTGCCCCAGGGCCAGCCCGAGCGCGAGCGCCGGATACTGGCGATGCGCCAGGCCATGGACAAGGAGGGCTTCGGCCACTGCACCAACGAGTACGAGTGCGAGGCCGCCTGCCCCAAGGGCATCAAGGTCTCAAACATCGCCCGCTTAAACCGCGAGTTTTTGCGGGCGATGGTCACGGCCGAGTAGCCTGAAGCTCAGCGAGGCCTTCGGCGTCTCTGCGGCCAAGCTCGAGGAGCTTAAAGGTCGCATTCTGCGCTTGGGCGTGGACCTCGCCAAAGTCGAGGAGAGCTTCTCACGCGGAGGCGGCAAGGGCGGCCAGAAGGTCAACAAGACCTCCAATCGCGTCCAGCTCTTCTACCCGCCCCTTGGCATCCGCGTGGCCTGCCACCGCGAGCGCAGCCGCAGCCTCAACCGCTTCCTCGCCTTGCGGGAGCTCGTCGATCAGATCGAGATGAAGATCTCTCCTGAAACGTCCAAACGCCTCGAGGAGATTCGGCGCATCCAGAAACGCAAGGCCCGGACGCGCTCGCGCTCGCTCAACGAAGGGGCTCCGGCGGGGTCCCCTCCAACTCCCGAATCTGGTCTTCCATAAACAGACGAGTCCCCTCGTCGGGATCCTGGCTCAGACCTTTCTTGAAGAACTTCAGGGCGTAGGGCTTGTTGTCCTGTTTGAGCAGGCAAAGCCCCATTCCCGCGTAGGCCCGCGCAACCACCTGCCCGGACACGCCCCGCGCGCCGGCGGCCTGGATGGCGCGCGTGAAGTTGTCCCGCGCCTCCTTGATGCGCTCCTCGCGAAGGTAGGACGCCCCGCGCCGCTCGTAGACCCGGACCATCCGCGGGTCCTTGGCCCCCATCGCGTACTCAGCCGCCCCCAACTCGTCGCGCGTGCGCTCGTAGTCTCCCTTCTCGAGGAACTCATCGGCCGCGCGCAGGCGCGCCTCCGCGGCGTCGGAGGCGTCCGAGACCGGGGTCAAGGCCGAAGCCGAAGACCCCAGCGCAAGGGCAAGCGTCAACAAGGCGATCTGCATCCAGGCTAAGGATAACAGGCCTGCGTTGGACGTCAAGACCTCAGGCATTTCAAAACTCGCGCCGGCGCGAGTTTCGGACCGATCGGTCCGGCGGGCATCGGGGCGCCGAGGGTCGAACTCGGAACCTCGCGGTCCCAAACCGCGCGCTCTGCCAATTGAGCTACGCCCCGCCCGCCGTCGATGGCGATTATACCACTCCCGACGGACTTGCGGCTGTAACGTCGGGCTCGCTACACTCCTTGCATGCGAGCCTACGTCCCGCTCCTTCTGGTCGGACTCCTCACCGCCTGCGCCGGCCACCGGACTGACGACGACGACGCCACCGCCGAGATTCCCCTCGACGACGAGGCCAAGACCGCCCAAGCCTCCATCGCCGACATCGAGAAGAAGGTCGAGCGCGGCGACCTCATGAAGATCAATTTCGAATTCGACAAGGACGAGCTGACCAAGGAGTCCCTGCCGACGCTCGAGCGCATCGCCGAGATCCTGCTTAAAAGCGAGCGCCTCAAGCTCTTCATCCTGGCCCACACCGACAATATCGGGACCGAGGCCTACAACCTCGACCTCTCGGAGCGCCGCGCCAAGTCGGTCAAGACCTTCCTGGTTCAAAAGGGCCTGCCGCCCCCCACCATCCGCTTCCACGGCTACGGGTTTTCAAAACCCATCGCCGACAACTCGACGGAGGAAGGCCGCGCCAAGAACCGCCGGGTGGAGTTCCGCGTCACCACGCGCGAGTGGAGCTCGATCTACTGAGGCGCCTTAGCGCTTGAGCGACTCAAGCACGCCGCGGGTCATCGCCAGATCGTCGGTCCATATCCCCGTCATCCCCTGGTCGAGAAAATAAGCGATTTCGGCCGGATCGTTGGCCAATCCGCCGCTGGACTCAACACCCAAGGCTTTGGCCTCCGCAACCCTCGCCCGAACGTCGTAGAAGACGCACGCGGAGCGGTAGAGGGCCCGGTTGAGCCTGCCGTCCCAACCGAGGGAGAGGGACTCAGCCCCCAGTCGACAGGAGGGGATGGTGTTCCAGGGCGCCCCGGGCATGGCGGCGAGGCGAATCGTCGGAGCCGCGGCCTTCGCCGCCTTCAAGAGATGGCGATTGGAATAGAAGTCCAGGGCGAAGGCCCGTGGACGGATCGAGGCCGCCGCCAAGCGGCGGCCGAGGGCTTCGGCTAAGGGAATGCTGTTTTGATGGATGTCGAAGAATATCTCGGCGCCCGGCCAGCCCTCCATGGCGGAGAGGACGTCGTTTAAGTGGGGGATGGCGAAGCGACCGAAGACCTTGAGCTCCTTAATCTCGCGCCAAGGCAAGGAGGCGATTTCGACGTCCCGGCCGCAGACGCGGAGGGCGTTGTCGTCGTGGAAGATAAAGATCTCCCCGTCGGCGCTCAGCTGGACGTCGCACTCGATGCCGTCGACTCCCTCGGCCTTGGCGCGATGGAAGGCCTCGAGGGTGTTCTCGGAGGAGGTCCGCATCGCCCCGCGATGAGCGAAGATCTTGATTCCGTTTACGGGCATATCTTCCCCGGATTGAGCAGTCCGCGCGGGTCGCGAAGATCCTTCTCCCGACGCCAAGCCGCGAGTCGCTCAGGGCTCCAGGCGTTCTTCGACCACTTAAGCTTGCCAAGACCTATGCCGTGGTGATGGTTGACGCAAGCTCCGACGGCCGCGCCCGCTTCCATCGCGGCGGCCCAAGCGCGGCCGTGGCGTTCGCCGCCGCCGGAACCGGCGAAGGTGACGTAGAGGCAGGCCCCCTGCGCGTCGAAATGAGACAGATGCGAGAAGGCCAGGGCATAGGGGCTTAAGGCCGCGCGAACCTCTCGGTCAAGCCTCGGCATCAAGGACAGCGGCGCCTGGAAATCCGCGGTATCGGCGAAGGCTCCGGCGGCGAATGTCTTCTCAAGCCGCTCCTTGCTGAGATGATAGCGCCGGCTCCACCACCTGCGGGCCGGGCCCTCGCCCAAGTCGACGCCTTCATGGACCTGAGGCGGGGCGGCATGCGTAAATCGCTCTTCATCCTCATAGACGGCCACCGCCGTCCATTTTTCACCGAGAAGCGGGGCCAGGGCGTTAAGCCAATCCGTGCGTTTAAGAAGCAGGACTTCCAGCTTCGCGCGAAGGGGGCTCGCCGAAGAGCCCTCTCCGGAACGCTTGAGACCGTTGAAGAAGGCGTCGACCGGGCCGTAGAGGCGGAGCACGGAGGGCGGGCCGTTCTTGGCCATGGCCTCGCCGGCCCAAGACAAAGCGGATTCGATTCCTGGAAATTCATAGGCGTAATAGCGCCGCGTGAGGGGCTTGGGGCGGATCATCAGGATCGCCTCTGTCACCACACCCAGGGTCCCCTCAGCGCCTAGGTGAGGCCCAGCCTCTTCGGAACGGATAGTTCCCTCGAGATCCGCCACGCGCACGCCGCGCAGCTGCTCACGAACCCCGCCGTAGCGCGTCGACAATTGCCCGAAGGCGTCGGTCGCAATCCACCCTCCCACGGAGGAGTCCTCCATGGATTGCGGGAAATTCATCAGCGACCAGCCCAGGGCGTCGAGGCGCCTCTCCAGGTTTCCTCCGAGCCACCCGGCGCCCACTCGCACCCTCGGCGCGGGCCCGTCCGGGATCAGCTCGAAATCCAGAAGTCGGGAGAGATCGAGCACGACCGAACCCTCCCGGACCGGAACGGCCGCGCCCAGAACGCCCGAGCCCGCGCCTCGGGGCACAAGAACGACTCCGCCTTTGGCCGCCCAGGAGAGAATCGCAGAGACCTCCGCCTCATCGGCGGGACGAAGGACCGCCGCAGGCAAGTGGACCGCCAGTTCGGAGGCGCTCCAGCCAAGGGCTTGGGGCCAGGAGTCCCTCGCGCCGATTCGCAGAGCCTCTCCGTCCCGGGCGACTCCACCCGGACCCAGGACGCGGGCCAACTCCTCAAAGGGAAGCGTCACGCTCATGGCTTATCTCCTTCAAAAGCCGCCCAGCCTTCGCGACCGGAGCCGGAAAAAATTCGCCGCACGACGAAATACGCCAACAACACAACCGATGACAGCGCGTCTATCAAACGTCCGTGGGAATGCCTGAATGTCCACGGAAGACCTGCCTCACGGTCAGCAACGACGGGAGTCCTCGCCTGACCAAGTTTTTTCAAAACGACGGATAATACGTCCAGGCCCATGGGTCTATAGGTGGTAAGCTTGCCCCCGGCAATCGAGATGAAGTTCTCGACTCCCTCGGAGGAATGATCGAAGACGCGGTGCTCGCGGGAGAGAAGGAAGGACGCCCCGCCCTGCATCAGGATCGGACGAAGCCCCGCCACGGCGCGGCAGGGCCTGGACGCCAACTCCGGAAGGACCTCGGAAAGGCTTCGGCGAATCTCGGAGATCTCGGCCTCGGAGACTTCGACGCGCCCAGGGGGACCTTCGTGGGGCTCATCCGTGGGCCCGACCCAGGTCTCGTGGTCCCGAGGATAGACGCCAAGACGCCTGCCCCCCGGCCCACGAAAGATGAGTCCATGGGGAGGGGGCGGGCCCTCGATGACGAGATGGGCGCCCTTGCGCAGGCGCAGGCGCACGGAGGAAACCCCAGCCAGACGCGCCACTTCCTCCGCCCAAGGACCGGCCGCGTTGACGCAAATCCTCGCCGAAACTTCACGCCGCTCGCCGCGGCCGTCTTCGGCTGAAATCGACGCCACCGCCCCGCCGCGAACGCTCATGGCCGAAACTTCCCAGCCTTCCCACAGTTCTCCGCCGGCCGCGCGTCCGGACTCGACAAGCGAAGAGACCAGACGCGGCACGTCGACGCGCCACTCGTCGAACGCCACGGCGCCGAGAAGCCCGTCCCTCTTCAGGCCCGGCTGGACACGAGCGGCCTCCGCGGCCGAAAGTCTTGCGTGAACTCGCGCCCCGCGTAAAGGGGCCAAGAGATCGTATTCCGCCTGCAAGGCCTCAATGAGTCCCAGCCTGAGGAACTCCCCAGAATAGACCGGCCAGAGAAAGGCTTGGCGCTTAAGTAAATCCGCGCGCTCCCGCCTGATCCGCGAAATCTCCCGACACATCAGAAGCGAGGTCGGCGCGTCGTGGGGCAGGTAGCGCAGCCCTCCGTGGAGAAGGGAACTCGTGACGGCCGTGGTCTCTCCCCCGGGCAAACCCCGCTCAAGGAGAACGGCCTTCAGTCCCGCGCGGCCCGCGCACTCGAAGACGCCCAGACCCGCAATGCCCCCGCCGATGACTGCCAAGTCGAAGTCCGGCATCGCGCTATTCTAGCACGCCCTTGAGGCGGGCTGGCTCAGCGAACGGAGGAGGCGGCGACGCCGACGGCGGCCTTGAACTCGCTCTCGACCCTCGCCCAGTCGACGTTCTTAAAGAAGGCCTCGATGTATTGAGCCCGTCCCGCGGCCCCGTACTCGAGGACGTAGGCATGCTCCCAGACGTCCATCGCCAAAACCGGCACGCAGCCCGCAGGGTGGCCGTCTTCGTGGAGGTTGATCCAGTAGTTGGACATGACGTCGGCGGAGGGGTCGTAGTAGAGGACGACCCAGCCGATGCCCCGCATCTTGCCCATGCCGGAAAACTCCCGCTTCCAAGCGTCGAAGCCGCCGAAGCGTTTTTTAAGCTGCTTCATGAGCTCCGAGCCCTCGGCCAAGGGGGCTTGCCCCGCCTTCATGACGGAGAAATAGCGCTCGTGAAGGACCATGCCGTTAAACTCAAAGCCCAGGCGGCGCGTCAGTTCCGAAAACTCCGGCCCGAAGTCGCCTTTGGCCGACAGGGCGTCGAGCTTCTCGCGCAGGATGTTCACGTTGCGCACGTAGCCTTCGTAAAGGGCCCAATGCTGGGCGAGGAGATTCTCGCTGAGGCCCTGGAGGGCCTGGGGCCTGATCTCAGTGCGGACCTTATAGGTGTGATTCATGGGTCTCTCCTTGGCCGCTCCGGCGGCCACCCGATCTTAGCAAGATTATAGCGAAAAAAAGCCCCCGGCCGCATGGCCGGAGGCTCTTTTTTCGTCGCCTAAAAAACAGGCTTAGGGCTTCAGCAGGCCGCCTAGACCGGACGCCGGAGTCGCCTCCGGCCGGCCGTACTCGGCCAAGTGATCCGCCGCCTTTTCCTTGATCGTCTCATACGCCGTGCCCGTCAGGATCTCAAGCCCCTGGCTGATATGGTCGACGGCGTAGATGTGGAACTTGCCGTCCTTGATCGCCTGGGCGATCTCAGGCGAGAGCTGGAGATCGGCGACATTGGTCTTGGGAATGATCACGCCCTGGTCTCCGGTCAGACCCCGGTGCTTGCAGAGAGTGAAGAAGCCCGTGATCTTCTCGTTGACCCCGCCGATGGCCTGGACGTTGCCGAACTGGTCGGCAGATCCTGTGACTGCGAACTTCTGGTGGATCTTCACGCCCGACAGCGCCGAGAGGATGGCGTAGATGTTCGTCGAGGTGGAAGAGTCGCCGTCGACGCCGCCGTAATTCTGCTCGTAGGACAAGCTCATCATGGCGCGGATGGCCTTCTTCTGGCCGAACTCTTGGACCAGGAAGCCCATCTCGTTGCCCAGGGCCTTGTTGAAGCTCTTGCCCGTAGATCCCGCATTCTTGTCGGTGGAGACGATCCCGCCTCCGGGACCGCTGGCCGGGCCGACAACGACGGTGATGCGCAGCGGCACTCCGAAGGAGCCCATGACCGCCAGGCCGTTGATCTGGCCCACGGCCAAGCCGGAGGTCTCGACGCGATAGATGTTGTTCTGGTAGGCCCCCATCATCCGCTTGACGTGAACCTCCTCGCGGTCCGTCTTGGCCGTCAGGGCGGTCTCGACGTCTTCGGCCTTGACTAGGTCATGACCGGCCTTGCGGGCCCAGTAGGTGGCTTCCTGAAGGAGGCCGTAAAGGGCGCCGAACTGGGAGGTGAAGTACTTGTTGCTGTCGGCCAGGCGCGCGGCCTGCTCGAGAACGCGAGCCATGGCGTTGCGGGTCATGTCCATGACCTCGCCGGCAGAGCCCGCCACCGCATGCTTGAGGAAGTTCAGAAAGCCCTCTACGGCCTCCGCGGAAATCTTGATGTTCGGCTGGAACTGAGCCACGCCCTGGAAGTTCATGACGAAGTCCTCGTCATGCTCGGAGAGGAGCATCTGGATCATGGGAGAGCCGATCAAGACGACCTTGACCTTGCCGGGGACGTGGTAGACGTCGCCCTTCAGGGTCGCCATCCCGAGCAGCCCGCCCTCGGCGATCTCCGCCTGGCCGGTGCGCACCGCGCTCATAAGCGCCGGCCACACGCCGGGGCTCTTCAAGGCGTCCATGGCGCGGATGATCAGGAATCCGCCGTTGGCCTTGAGGTAGGAGCCGCCCTTAAGAGTCGGACCGCCCGGACCGGAGGCCTTCATGAGACCGGCTCCCGGCACGATCATGGTGCGGTCGTTGTGCTCGGCGGAGCCGAAGAGACGCTCGTAGGTCGGGTTGTCCTCGAAAACCACTGGGGCGCCCTTCTGCTTGGCGTTGTCGACGAGGACGCTGGCGCGGAAGAAGTCCGCGGGATCGACGGGAGCGGTCCCCGGAGCCGGCTTAAGTCCGCTCTTCTCCTCGCTCTCCTTGAGCGCGCCCAGGAAGATCTGATAGTTGGTGATGGCGTACTCGGCCATGGCCTGGATATAGGCCGCGACCTGCGCGGATTCCGGCCCCGGCGCGGGCTTCTTGGCCTGGACGGCCTCCTGCTCCGCGCGGGTCGCCTCGACGTATTCGACCAGCTTGTCCTGGATGGCCTTCGCCTTCTTGGCCATGGCCTCAGCGGCCGCCTTGTACTCCTCCATCGTGAACTTGCCGGCTTTGCTCATCTCAAGCGCCGCGGCTCCCTGCAAGGGCTTGCCTTCAAAGACCGGGACGGCGACGACGACCGGACCGTTCTTGGTCATGCCCGACTTGACGGCGACCTTGAAGCGCCCGAAGGTCTGCTTCTGCAGAAGATCCATGGCCTCCTCGATCTCGGCGTCCCGCTCCATGGCGCGCTGGCGGGCCTGCAGTTCTTCCTTGCCGGCCGGGCCGGAGAGCGCGAACTCCGCAAACTCGTTGGCCAACTGCTCAACGATGGTCCCGACGGCGCCGATCTCCAGCTGGGCCAGGATGGACTGGGCCTTCTGCATCTGCTCGAGGTTGGCCTTCATCATGACCTGGAAAGCCTCGAGGAGGCCCCCCAGCTTCTCGGTGAGTTCCGCCTCGGCCTGCTCGACCTCGGCCTTGGTGAAGACTCCGGCCGCGATCTTGTCTTCGAACTCCGCCGGGGTCATGGTCTTGCCCTTGTAGGTCAGGGCCCGCATGATCCCAAATCCCCTCTCCGTCTTCTCGGGCTTGAAATACACTCCGAACTTGCCGCCGACAAGGCGAATGGACGCGACCTTGGCATCGAACTCGGCCTGCCTCTTTTCGGCATCGGCCTGAACCTTGGAGAGAATCTTGTGCTTCTTCTGCGCCGTCTCGCCGCCCTGCAGCTCGGCGGGGAGATTTTCCTTGAGGGCCGAGACGAAGCCTTCCACGCCGTTGGCAAACCGCGCGCCGGCGCCGGCGGGAAGCTCCAGGACGATCGGCGATTCCTTGTCGATGAAATTCGTCACGGCGACGAGATCGTTGGGCGTCTTCATCTTCGGGGCGATCTCTTTAAGGATGTGGCGAATGGCCAGTGATCGTCCGCTGCCCTCGGCTCCCGCCACGAAGAGGTTGTAGTGGTCCGGGCTCATCTCCAGGCCGAAGCGAATGGCCTTGAGCGCATCGTCCTGCCCCACGACCTGCTTGTCGACGTTGGCAATCTTCTTGGTGCTCTCCGGGAGCTTCCCGAGGTCCGCGGTGTAGCGCACCTGCTCAACGGAGAGTTCATAGGTCTTCGGATCGGCCGCCTTCGGCTCGGGCTTGGGCTCAACAACGGGAGCAGGTTCGGGCGCGGGGGCGATCTTTTTGCGGCCAGGGAAAAGCCGGCCCAAGAGAGCGCGCAGGCCCTTCGCGGGTGCGGCCGAAACAGCGGGCACTGCGGCAGGAGCGGCAGAAACCGAGGTCTCCGCGGCGGAAGCGGCGGGCGTGGCGCCATCGAAAACTTTTTCGCTGGCCCCACGGACGGACGCGGACG
>Ga0334722_10003667_pt1 | contig 16396 bp, 15 predicted proteins | sample C3_bottom_MG_FD_207210 | JGI IMG/M metagenome (GOLD analysis project Ga0334722, IMG submission 207210) | Sediment microbial communities from Yellowstone Lake, YNP, Wyoming, USA - C3_bottom | ecosystem: Environmental > Aquatic > Freshwater > Lake > Sediment | place: USA: Wyoming | collected...
AAAGTAATAATAAAGGAATGAATCCTATAAATACTGCATTTTCCCCGAATGAATGCATATTAAAACCTCTCCACCATCCCATAAAATGATAAAAAAATGAGTTTTGATTTGACGGAAATAAATAGTCCGTAATATGTGCTGAGTAAGTTACATACTGACCCTGATCGATAACCGGTTTGTAAAGACTTTGCATCTGAAGATACGCTTCAAGCGTAGGTTCACAAACAATCAGGAAAGTGATAAAAACAATCAATAATTCAGAAAGTGTCCGTAATCTATCCCTTATACCGCGTTCATCCCATCGGGTGTAAAAATTGTAAATAAATTCTGATTTATGTTTAATTAAATCCTTTTTTGATATATGCTCTTCAGAAAACAGCTTTGGTAAAAAAAAGCGTAAGAAATAATAGAGTAAAACCATTGCCACTCCCATATATCCGATATAAATCGAACTCATGAATTGCCATCCCAAAAAAAGTCCGGCGATTATCAGATGGTGGGCTTGTCTGCGGGGATGAAAAAGAAAATACAAACTCAGGAGAAGTGGCCAGAAAAAAAGCATTTGGAAATGACCTGTTTGGGTAAAAATATACGGAGAAAATGAGATAAAAAAAGCAATGATAACCCGTGTCCAGAAATTTTTTGTGAATCTGCCTGCAAGCAAATAAAAGGATATATAAAGAAGAATGTGGTTTAAAACTGCCAAAAGATTAAATTGCAGTATTGAATTTGAGGTAAAAAGAGAAAAGAGATATGCAATAATTGAAGGAAAATACATGTGGTCAGTAAAAGAAAGAGATAGCGGGAAAGGAAACATTGCGTTTGTCTCAGTATGATAAATAAGGTCAAACACTGCAATATGTTTTATATTGTTTTGAATAACCCAAATGACAAAAGGCACATCGTGCCAATCATATAGATGGGTGGTTAAATGAAGTAGAGTATTTTTCCAAAAATAAAGAATAAGTAATATGGGTACTAAGAAGATCAGAATTTTTTTAATACGCATAGACTGTTTGCTCCAAACTGGAATGTTTGATAAATTTCAATCTTGAACCCGTAATTTTTTGCCAAATTATCTATATCTTTCTTATTATAATATTTTTTGTGATCACCCACTTCTTTTTTGGATATTATCCCGAGTTTAAAAGCCATAAATTCAAGTATTACTTTACCAAACGGAGTTGGCGTAGTCATGACTACTTTTCCGCCCAGCTTGAGAACCCGGTACAATTCGCGGAATAATTTGGGAACTTTATCTATATCCACATGCTCTATGGTAGCTAAAAGAAATGCTTTATCATACGTTTTGTCCATAAACGGTAACCGCTCTTTGAACAGTAAATGTTTGATCTCTATGTTTGAAGATATTTTTTTAGGTTCCGCATCATAGTCGACTCCAATCCCTTTTTTTATTTTACCCTGAACTTGGGTCAGAAAATATACCTGATGACCGCACCCGAAATCAAGTACCACATCATTTTTCTCCACATACGGCAAAACTTTTCCCAACCGAGCCCAGGCAATGAATTTATCAAGCATGTTGAAGTCTTTGGTACCCATAATTTAAAAGTCTAAGAATTTATATTTAATAGCCACCACCAAACTCTTAAAAAAATCCATCATGTTAATTTTTTTCCCTTCTTCCATAGTCCGAGGTTTATAATGTATGGGAATTTCGATAAACGGAATGTGTTGTTTTGCCAAAATTGCCGTAATTGCCACTTCATAGGAAAATCTGTTTTCCTTTGGTTTTAATAATAACGGTTTAACTTTACTGGAAAATAATTTATACCCAGTTGGTTGATCGCTTAGTTTGAGCCCATAAAGCATGTTTATAAACCAGGTGAGCAACAATCCTCCTAAATAAAAAATAAAGTATGAATATCTATTATGAAAGTTCTCTCTTTTTTTGTTACGGCTTCCATAAACAACTTGGGCTGTATCTTTCATAAAAGGCGAAAGAAGTGCGGGATAATCTTTGACTGTATATTCCATATCTGCATCCTGGACCATCAAAATTTCGCCTGTTGCCTTTTTAAATCCGGTCTTAAGGGCGGCGCCTTTCCCTTCATTTTTTTTATTAAAAATTAATTTTATTGATACACTTACGTCATCCTCGGGCTTGACCCGGGGGTCCATTCTTTTATTATGTAGATTCCCGTTTTCGCGAGAATGACGCATTAATAAACTCTTGACATTACTTACCGTTCCATCCGTGCTTCCATCATCCACCACAATAATTTCTTTTTTTAATCCAAGCGCGTCGGCCTTAAGGACTTCCTCTATTACCTGGCAAATAAGTCGCCCTTCATTGTAAACAGGAATGATTATTGAGAGAGTAGGCATAAATTTACTTATGATACAATAAGCTATGCTGAAAAAACACTGGATTTTTTTTGTTACTCTCCTTGTTTTCTTACTGCTTTTGGCAAAAAATCCCTTTTCAGTCCGTACTCTTATTCCAAATTTTGAACCTTACCCTGACACTATCCATTATATAAATCCTGCTCTCAGCTTTATCCACGGTCATGGGTTGCAGCTTTTCCGTGATGGAAGAGCGCTGCAAACCAACGTACCACCGCTTTATTCTCTTGTTCTTTCTCCGATCTTTCTGATAAAAAATGATGTCCGGATGTTTTATATCATAAATATACTGTTAGCTATCGGTTCCTTTACTTTTCTTTACTTGATATTGCTTAAAATAACCAAAAGTGCCATGATCAGATTTTTCGCCTTATTCTTATATGCCACTAACTTTTTTATATACTGGTATCCGTCCCTAGCCATGGCTGAAAATTTGACCCTTTTTTTATTTATAGCGGGGATATACCTGTTGACTCTTTCCGTAACAAAGAAAAATGTTGTCCTTGCGGCGGTTATTTCAATCGGGTTTTATGCCGTAAAATATGCGAGCATTCCTCTGACAGGCTTTTATTTTCTTTGCTATTTTGTAAAAATATATTTATCTTTCCAGGGTAAAAACACAAAGAATGAGAAAACCAAAGGAATAATCTATTTATTAATTCTTACTTGTACGGCCGGAATTACATTTTTATGCTATTCCTACTGGGAATGGACCACAAAAGGCACGACCCTGCTTGTAACACTTTTAAGTGTTTTTATACCTCAAAAGTCAAGAACCCTCCTCAGTTCAGGTTCATGGTTTTCTCTGCAATATCTGCCTACTCATCTGCCTGAGTATTTGAAAGCTGTTAGAGGAGGATACAAATTAAGATTTTTATGGGATGATACACCTATTATTCCTATATTTATAGGTGTACCGGGGATGATCGGTTTGTTTCTGGGCATGCTAAAAAAGGAAGTACGTCTTCTTTCTGTTTCTCTTGTTGTCTTACTCCTGTCTTCAATAGTATTCATGTCCACATTCTATGCCGTCGATATGCGCTATCTCTATCATGCCATCCCAACACTACTTATTGGGTTTGTGTTGTTTTGGGAAATAATAATGAAAACCCTGGATTCCCGCGTTCGCGAGAATGACAAAAAAAAACTTCTGAAGAAAAGTAGCTTGTCATCCTCGGGCTTGACCCGGGGATCCATGATTGTATTTACATTGTTACTTGTTTTTTTATTCTTTTTTTATCTGGCAACAAACATCGTACGTATTAAAACACAAATCAGCACTAATCTCCGGTATGCCGAAACACCTTGGTATTATTTATCAGTTGTAAAATTAAATGAATATTTTAAAGAATACAAAAATAAACCTTACGTAATAAGCGCCATGTCGCCTTATTACGTGGATTTTTTCTCAAGTAACAATTACTTACTGCTTCCTATGTCCCCATCTCAGGATTTTTTTAGGATGGGAACAGCTGCGGTTTGGGGTAAAGAAAATTATTCTGACCTCAAAAAATTATATATTGAAAAAATAGGGCAGGGAAAAGAAGTATATATGGTCAATTATCTGGGAAATGATGAAAATATTAGAAAAGATGTTGATAAAATCAGGCAAGACTTTGTTCTTACTCTTGTCAGTGAAGGATGCTATGGTTCATGTAATATTTGGAAAGTTAACATCAAATGAAAACGCCTGTTGTCCTAATTGTTTTCAACAGGCCTTATCTCACAGAACAAGTATTTGATGTAATACGCAAGGTCAAACCTCCTCAGCTATTCATTATTTCCGATGGACCGCGAAATGAAAGAGAAAAAACCCTGGTAAATAAAACCAGAAAAATAATCGATCAAATTGACTGGAAATGTGAAGTTTATAAAAAATATGCGGAAACAAACTTGGGCTGTAAAAAATCCGTATCATCAGGTCTCGATTGGGTTTTTTCAAAAGTTAAACAGGCAATCATACTGGAAGACGATTGCCTTCCTGACATGTCTTTTTTTCAATTCTGTGAAATCCTTCTTAATAAATATGGAGATATGCCTGAAGTAATGATGGTATCAGGTGATAATTTTTTTTCTTCAAAATCAGAATACAGCTATGATTTTTGCAGACATTCGTTAATATGGGGGTGGGCGACATGGAAAAGGGCCTGGACACAATATAGAAAAGCGGAAGAAACAGGAATACAAATACTTAAAGATGATTATCAATCTATGACAAAGCTCATGTCCCCGATTCGGCTTAAATCAATAATAAAAACTCTTGAAGGTAAAATAGATACCTGGGATTATATATGGCAAATGGCTCTTCTTATGAATAAAGCCTTGTGTATTTATCCTTCAGTCAACCTTGTGCAAAACGTGGGGTTTGGCAAAGACGCAACTCACACAAAAAGAAAGACATTTCACTCTTTATTGTCAAGTAAGCCTATGACGTTTCCTCTTATGCATCCGGGTCAAATCCAAGTAAATAAATCTTTTGACGAGACGCTGACAAAAACATATGATCCTATTCGTGTATTGATTGATATCGCACTCAACCTTTTTCGATAATAAGCGATATATTGGATGTTAGAATCCTCGGATAAACTCCTCCGTTTAAAACAAACATCAGTTGAAAAAACTTGTGCAGTAAAAACTGAGGTATTATTCTTAATAAATTAATAAAATTGAAAGGTGGAATTTTAAAGGCTTGTAGTCGGGTTTGTGCTTTTTTTAGTTCTGCCATGTCGACCATTTGGAAGAGCGAATTCTCAGTGAATGCGATCTCGTGGGTATAATCATAATAACGCTCAAATATGGCTAAAGGGTTGCCAATATTAGGAACGGTAATAATAATTACGCCCTTCTCTTTCAAGCGTTCATACAAAATCTTCAGTAAAGAAATGTGTTCTTTTTTCGGTACATGTTCAAGTACTTGGGTCATCATAACAATATCATATTGACCTAGTTTGTTTTCAATATGTAACAAATTGTCCGTCAGATGAATATTTTTGACTGAATATAGTTTCTTAATATGTTCAAGAACACTTTTATCGTTATCTATAACATCAATTTGAGTTACTTTTCTGTCATTGCAATACTCTATAAACTCCCCAAGTCCTGCACCTATTTCCAGTACGGCGCAATCTTTATTGTTCAGCTTTTCATTGATTAGGCCACCAAAGTTATATTGAATATATTCCTTTTTTCTTTTGATGGTAAGTGGATTTGAATTGTTTTGAAGCTGCGATAAATAAACCATTATTTAATATGATTATAAATCATATTTATAAGTTTATTATGTGTTTTGTGAAGCATTTGAAGTAATATGTTATTGTTATACTTTTTGGCAACCTCCAATTCCTCCTCAAACTGTCTCTCATACTGAGACCCGCCTTTTGACGCCTTATGGATCCGGAATACGGAAAGGGGAGCGGAAACGAGATGGACGGGGGACTGTTTCATAAAACGTAACCATAAATCGTAGTCCATACAATAGCGTAAATCCTCATTCAGATACCCTATTATGTCCTGAAAACTCTTTCTCCAAAAAGTACTTGGTTGATTAATAAAATTAGCAAATGATAAAGGAAAAAAACGGGCAAGAAATTTTTTATAAATGCGTACAAATAATTGAATCTCTTTTCCCTTTTCATCAATGATCTGATAATCTCCGCTGATCCATTGAATATTTTTATTTTTTTCAAATATATCAACAATTTTTTTCAAAGTACCCGGTAAATAATAATCATCACTATTAAGCCAGGCTACAATATCGCCCGTTGCTATCTTTAAACCTTTATTTATCGCGTCAGACTGGCCCTTATCTCTTTCCGAAAACCATTTCACTTTTCCCTCATACTTTCGTAAGGTAGGAATTGTTTCATCAGTTGAGCCTCCATCCATCACGATATACTCAAGATTCGGATAATGTTGATTTAAAACACTTTGAATCGTTTGCTCTATAAACTGCCCCTGGTTAAAGGAAGGAGTTATTATTGAAATCTTTAGCGACATATTCCAATTGCTTTGTCATCCCCGTGAAGACGGGGATCCAGTCTAAAATTATAAAATTGAGATTATAGCCTAGATTCCCGCCTACGCGGGAATGACGAAATATTAAATAAACGGATGTTTCTCATACCATTCTACCGTTTTTTTCAGTCCTTCATCAAACTTTGTTGTTGCTTTAAACCCGAATTCATTCTCAGCCTTTGTTGTGTCCAGACACCGACGAGGTTGTCCATTGGGCTTTGTCTTATCCCATACTATTTTTCCTTTGAAATCCATAAGTTCAACCAGTTTATCAACCAATTCCTTAATACTTATTTCAAATCCCGCCCCGATATTTACCGGTTCTCCCTTTTCATATTGTGCAGTTGCTAAAACTATTGCCCGCGCTGCATCTTCAACATAAAAAAACTCCCGAGTGGCAGATCCGTCTCCCCATACTGCGATTTCTTTTTTATCACCCTTATTAGCATCATAAATTTTTTTTATGAGTGCGGCTATCACATGGGAACTTTTCGGATCAAAGTTGTCACCAGGTCCGTACATATTAACAGGTAGAAGATAAATGCCCGGAAAATTATATTGCGCCCGATATGCCTGGATCATGACAAGTAGTGCTTTTTTTGCCAGTCCGTAAGGAGCGTTTGTTTCCTCCGGATACCCATTCCACAAATCTTCTTCGCGAAAGGGGATTGGAGTAAACTTTGGATATGAACATATTGTCCCTACCTGAACAAATTTTTTTATTTTATTCACGCGTGCTGCTTCAATAAGATTCACCCCCATAATCATGTTGTCATAGAATAAAAAGCCTGGGTTTTCGCGGTTGTATCCAATACCGCCCACATGGCCTGCAAGATGAATGACAATATCTATTCCCTTTGTCTTTTTTAAACATTCATCAACGGTACGCAGATCATTTTCGCGGCTTCGGGGAATGAAAATGTTTTCTTTGTCAGCCCCTTGTTTAATAAGTTCCTTTAATACGTGACCCCCCACAAAACCAGCCCCCCCGGTTAACAAAATTTTTTTGTTTTTAAAAAAATTGATCATAATTGCCTCCGTCATCCCGATGAAAATCGGGATCCAGAACATTATTTAATAGATTCCGGCTTTCGCCGGAATGACGAACTTCTATTTTTTTGTTATTAAGTCTTTTAACGCCTCCCGCCTTACCACTTCAGTCAAACTCCTCTCAACCTTTTCAATGCTTGCAAGCAATTTGAATAATACAATAAAAACCACCACAAATCCAAAAAAAATGAGGGTGTTTAAATTATCTCCCAATCCAAGAGAGCGGGAAATAGTATGAACCGTTACGGGAAACAAAGAAGTAAAAAGTACTCCTCCCCAAACTACCAACGTCATGAGAAGTTTAAACCCTGTCTGCGTTCGCTCTTTTCTGGAAAAACGTATGATCCGATTACCTAGAAAAAATAGGGAAATGATTGCGAGAACTAATTGTATTATTGAAAATTCCATAATATTTATCTTTGTCATCCTCGGACTTGATCCGGGAATCTATAGATTCCCGCTTCCGCGGGAATGACAATTAATTTTTAACCGGATAATATCATCTTAATTACAGTTTGAATGGCACTGGTAAGAGACTGCCTGTCTGCTTTTTTCTGGGAATAATCAGAATATCTAACGTGGATGGTCATTTCTGTATAGGATAAACCGTTCCGGACAATCTCTCGCATAATTTCACTGTCATAATCATAACGGTCAGCCATAGTCTCAATGAGATCAATTGCTCGCCTGGAATAAGCTCTCATACCCGACTGACTATCTGCTACCCATAATCCATATATAAACCAGGTGATTACATTACCTAAAAAATTACCTACTTTTTTTAACAGGGGAATGTGTTTTTCCGAAAAGTCCCGCCTACCCAGAACTACGTCATATTTTTCAAGGAGGGTAAGTGCTTTTTTAATATCTTTTGGCTCATGCTGTCCATCTGCGTCAAAAGTTACTACATTTTGTGCTTTTAATATCTTAGCCGCCTCAATTCCTGTTTTGACTGATGCTCCTTTGCCTCGGTTAAGTATATGGCGTAACACCACGGCACCTTTTTCTTTTGCTTTAATATACGTATCATCAGTTGAACCGTCGTCAATAACGATAATGTCTTTATACCCTTGGCCTGCTAATTCTTCGATAACACTTCCAATCACTGAAGCTTCATTGTACGCAGGGACTATTATGAAAGTCTTTTTATCCATTACTTATGCATTATATCAAGTTCCGCTGATCTATACCACAAAACCTGTACCGAAAACCCCATTTAGGCGGTTAAATTTTCTTCTTTAAAAGGATTACTTTAAGCTTTTAAATTTACCTTTGAGCTTTTTCGCAAGTTGTTTTGCGATTTTATGGAGCAAACAACAGGAAACGATTTCGCCTTTTTTATGTTTATTACAGCAGTCTTTCAGTTTAGCCATAATACATGATAGGGGGTTTGAATATAAAAAGCAACAGAAACTTATACATGTAATCATGTTTCTGGTGCATTACTGAAAGGTTAATTATTTTGAAAGTCTCTTCAAATCGGCCTGAACCATCATGTGCACCAGTTCATCGAAACTTACCTTCGGTTGCCAATGCAGTTTTGATTTTACTTTATCTATGCGTGCACGAAGATGGGGCACCTCGGCCGGCCGTTTAAAGCGGGGATCAATAATTACATATTTTTTCCAATCCGTAACTCCGATTTCCTTAAAAGAAAGCTCCACAAAATCTTTTACACTGTGGTATTCACCCGTACCTACCACATAATCGTCAGGTTCTGCTTGCTGCAACATGAGATACATTGCCTCAACATAGTCCCCGGCAAATCCCCAATCGCGTTTTGCATCCAGATTACCCAGCGATATGTTTTGAGCAAGTCCAAGCTTGATTTTTGCGACACCATCCGTTATCTTACGGCTGACAAACTGAATACCGCGGATAGGGGATTCATGATTAAATAAAATCCCATTTGATGTAAATAATCCATAAGATTCTCGGAAGTTTACCGTCATCCAGTATGCATATACTTTTGAAATTCCATAAGGAGATCGGGGGTGAAAACATGTCTTTTCATCCTGATAACCGTCATCATTACCCAAGCCAAACATCTCGCTGGTTGAGGCCTGATAAAATTTGGAAGTCGGAGAAAAAAACTTGATGGCATTCAATAATGAAAGAACTCCCAATGCATTTATTTCCGTTGTCAATTTTGCCTGCTCCCAAGAAGTACCAACAAATGATTGAGCGGCCAAGTTATATACTTCATCGGGACGAATTAATTTGATTACATTCAGAAGCGAAGAATCATCGGTCATATCCCCATCGATGAAGTTAATTTGATCCATAATCCCCAGAAAATTCAGATTTTCATAATGAGGAGAGGAATAACGTCGCATAAGCCCATAAACTTTATATCCTTTTTCAAGAAGTAATTTAGCCAAATAAGGACCATCCTGACCTAATATACCGGTAATAAGTGCTGTTTTTGCCATGTTTTATGTAAATAACTAACAATGAGTAATTATAACAAATTAAATGGTCAACTGGGTAAAAAAACAGCCACTTCGTTACCTTGCTAATCCGCCCTTAAATTTGCTACAATTATCTTATGATGAGTCGGATTAAATCCTTTATTTCGCGCCCCACAAGCCGCGATATCATAATAAATACCCTCGGTAATTATCTGGGTGTTTTTTTTAACGTTTCCTTTGTGTATCTACTCGTACGGATCCTTAGCCCAGATCAATATGGAGTAATGAGCGTTCTTTTTGGAATTGCCTATGTACTTGCCAATGTCCTTGATTTTGGTACAACTGCAACTATTTATTCTTATTTGCCGCCCCTTATTGATGCACGCCGGGTTGAACTATACCGATTCATCAAAAGCACCTTTTTTTATCAGACCCTTTTTTCCTCCATCGTTATTGCAGCACTATTTGTTACGTTTCCTTATCTTGATCTGTATTTTTTTAAAACAGGCGCCCCTCTTATTGAACTTTATATAACCGCCATATCTGTTCTTTTTTTTATCTGGCAGAATTTTCTGGGTAACTGTCTCTATGCAGCAAAACGAGTACTGCAAAACAATATCTACAACAATGTGGCCAATATGGTAAAAACTATTGTACTCGTCATACTCACTCTAACTCACACGGTTACGGTCGGTTCAGTTATTTTTACTTTCGGCATCGTAGGACCGGTGGTATTTTTTATTTTAGTGTATATGAATAAAAAAAATCATATCGCCTCCGTCCTTCATGCACCCATTGCTCGGGAAGATTTTCGTTTTAATTATACCCTGACCTATTTTGTGGCTTCACAGTTCTTTAATCTAGGACTTCGCATGGATTTATTTCTCCTTTCGTACTTCCAGATGAAACCTGAGGTTGGATTCTACGGCTTAGCGCAAAAAGTTATTTTAACCATCATTGCAACAGTGGTAAGTATCACACAGGTCATTTCTCCTGCCTTTTCCAACATCAAATTCAAAAAGGATTTCTTTTCCCATGTTAAGTCCGGAGTCTTGTACATGCTTCTTCCAACCGGACTATTTCTTCTCTTAGCCATCACTCCTAATTGGGTATTTTTCCTTGTTTTTACCGAAAAATTTGTAAAAACAGCGGCTATTACCCGCGCTCTTTCTCTGCCTTTTATCCTTTATCCGATCATGAGCTTGGGCCATCTGTTTCTTTTATACACAGTTAAAAAACCGGGACACATTCTGATGACCAACATCGTACTATTTATCACCATCTCACTTGGCTGTTTCTTCTTTATCCCTATATACGGAGTCTATGCCGCAGTCTATTCAATAGCAGCAGCATTCTTGCTGTCAGGCGGCCTTCTAACCTTTCTTGCTGTTTATGAATATCGGAAAATGCAATAAATTACGAAGTATACCCACAACTCCATTTTTCAAAATAAACCTCTCTGAACACTTTTTTCTCCTTCAGATAACATCCTTTGCTGTGTAGCGCTTTTTCATAGTCAAATCCATAAATACTACTTGTGTAGGGGATGATGTAGGTATCTTTTTCAAACAACCATTCCTCTCCGATATTGCGCAGCTCCTTCAGAGGTGTCTTCCGATAATATAAAAGCGGGTCAGAGGAGGGTAATATCATATATATAGACTTGCCTGTAGGCAACGATGCGCTTAAAGATTTCCAGTCTTCCCGGTGAAATGATGGGTTAAATAAATACACCAAAGAAAAAAAGATAAAAAAACCTATGATGATTTCATACACTGCATAATTTTTTATTTTATGCAAAAACTTTTCCGAATCTTTTTTCGTAAACAGTTGCCAAAAACCTTTTTTTTCCTTGACTAAAATATAGTTATCAACTCCAATACCAATAAGCAAACACATTAGAGGCACAAGATATAAAAATCTAAAATACTGCAGCATAGGAGAGAAAAATGACACGAGAAATGCGAGGATTAAGGGCAGAGCAAAAAGCATCTCGATTTTCCGTTCACGCAGCTTGCCAAGTGTAACAAAGGCAAACACAAACAGAGTCCATATGCCACCCAGAATATAAAATACTACTTTTGGGTTAAAAGAAATCCGTCCTATTGAAAATTTAACAGGAATAAGAAACAGATTTTTAAGCGTTGCCTGACCGAGCACTAACCCCCATTGAGGAGTTGATAATAAGGAGTTTTTTGCAAACTGTAATTGCTGGGAAATAAGCGGATATTGGATAAGTAGAGAAAAAAACAAAACCAATAAAGAAATGAGTGCTTGTTTTTTCTTTTTTAAAAGCCATAAAAAAAGAATAAGAGGGAGAATAAAAAATATGCTTCCGTAAAATGTCCATATTGCCAAAACCATAAACAGATTGAAAAATATGATGGCAAGATGTTTGTCGTCGCGCTTTCCGATTAATCTGCGGACAAATCCATTAAACATCTCTTTTAAATTTTTAGGGCTTGGATTAGGGAAAAATCCTCCTGCCTCCAAAGCAAAATATAAACACCAGGTTAAAAGAAATGTTACCAAAGCATACATTCGAGCCTCCTGTGCATAGTAAATGACAAGCGGATTAAATAAATATAAAGCAGCCACCCATAAACCAAACCGTTCATTTTTATAACGAGTGGCGATAAGAAATAAAATGTGCCCGGTTAACAGAGAAAATAATACTGAAGGAAATCTGAGGGCTATTTCACTCATGCCGAAAATGCCGCTCCACATTTTCATAAAAAGATAATAGAGCGGTGGGTGAAAATCCGTAGGGGAAAAAAGAGAAGGGATCTGAAAAAGGGAAAATTGCCGGACTACTTTTGCGGTAATTGCCTCATCCAACCATAAAGACTGATTAAGTGCTACAAGTCGCAGTAAAAAAGCTGATCCGAAAACGAAAGCAAACTTTTTCTTCATACACTATTTATTATAGCTCTTATTTTGTCAATTTGGGTGTTGGTGCACGTGTGGGGGATAGAGAAACAGGACTGGGTGTCGGTGTAATCTCCAGGATACTATTTTGTATCATAGTATGAATCCCTGCCCAGGAATCCTGTCCTGCCCGCGGGATAAGGATATAGCCCCCGTAATCTGAAAAGGAACTCAATAAGTAATCTTTATCGCTCATGTTTATATTTACCATCCGATATTTGCTGGCATCTTTTACTTCACCCATAAACTTTTTCATTTCATCAACCGATACATCGGTTTTTATGTGATTCTTTAATTCATCAAGTAATGGCACAATTTTAGTGATAATACCAAGAGAAATAACCTTGTCTTTTACTGCTTTGACGAATTGCTGCTGTCGTGCGCCCCGACCAAAATCCGTCCCATCCTGCAGGGCGTGGCGGGAACGTACATATTTAAGTGCCGTTGCCCCGTCCATATGAACTTTGCCTGCATCAAAATGCAGATGTTCGTAGCGGCAGGGGAATGCCTCTTTTGGATCATCGGTTATGTTTTTAAAAAATAGTTCAAGTTCGGGCTTGTCTTTGAATAACTGAGTTTTTTCATCCTCTGAAAATCCCGGCTTTAAAAATTTCTCAATTTGGGAAAATTCCGCATCTTTTCCGCATAATTCCTGTTCTTTCCCATCAATGGGATACTCATAATCGTCAAATGTTTTTTGCACCTGGACATCAACTCCTCCGAGTATGTCTATCGCCTTTGTAAAACCGGTAAAATCAACTGTCACATAATTATCAATTGTCAGCCCGGAAATATCCGAAACTGCTTTTTTCAAAAGCGCGATATCCGGGTATGATTTTGAGTCCACATCGGGATAATCTTTTGGGAAAAGGCCGGTCTGATAAACGGCATTTATCTTCGAATGAAAATCTGTCTTGGAAATAGTGGGAAGTTTCACCCATAAATCACGAGGTAGAGAAACAAGCCAAACCGCATTTTTTTTAAGATCAACGTGGGCTACCATCATACTGTCGGTCAGATAAGGTCCGTCATGACCCGGCCCCCCATACCCTAAAAGAATAAAGTTATACTCTGTTTTATTTTTAGGCAGGATAATGCCCTTACCTCCCTGATTTTTGTATATCCCTTTATAGAAATCAAGCCCTGATTTGAGAAAATAGGCTAACAGAACCCCGATAAAAGCAACCAGGATAAGAAATATTTTTTTCATATAGATCAAATGCTAATTATACAATAATGGAGCTGAAATATTGCTTATTTAATGATGTAATTAAGTGTCTTGAGATAACGAAATAGCCATGGTATACTTATGAAATCCTGGGTCATGCGGAATTAGTTTAATGGCAGAACGAAAGATTTCCAATCTTTCGGCAGGGGTTCGATTCCCCTATTCCGCTCACATATTTATTTCAACCGTTCTTCCTTGTATTCCTAACCCATAAATGAGAATTCTTCATAAGGCTATTCTTACTTTATAGGCAGTCAAATAGAATAAATCATACATATTTAATATATATTATATGATATAATAAGACCTATAATATACTTATTATGGCCGAGCGACTAGTTTGTATAACAGACGATATGACCGGCGCCCTTGATGTTGGAGGATCTTTACATACACGGGGATATGATGCCCGTGTATATCCTCAACCTACTCTACCTCTTCGATTTGAAAAATCAGCACAAATATATAATCTGCGGACACGTTATGCCACCCACGGTGAGGCCAAAACCAGCACTACCGATGCACTGGAGGAGATTAAATCATCAATGCCCGGTGCGGTTATTTTCGGAAAGGTTGATTCAACATTAAGAGGTCCTGTTTTCCAGACAATTGATCTATTACATAACCACTTTCCTCAACAACATGTATTTTTTGCACCTGCATTTCCGCATGCACAGCGAATTTGCAGTAACGGAAATTATTATGTGGAAGGAAAACCCGTAACAACAACAGAGTATGCTCAAGATCACACGTTTCAAATGAAAACAGACCGCCTCACCAATGGAAGAAAAGATATAACCCATATAAATATCAACGACATAAGAAAAGGACCAGAACATCTTTATAGACTTATAAAACAGTCACATGCTTCTCTTTTCTCCTTTGATACGCTTTGTCAAGAAGATTTACAGGTTATAGCCTATCTGGGAATGCAAATAAATGCCATAATGGTAGGATCATCCGGGCTCGCCCGGGCAATGCCAAAAGTCGGAAGCCACCCTCCGCATGGTGACTTTGATGATTCTGACCCGTTCATGTTTGTCCTTGGAAGCCAAAATCCAAAATCACGCACTCAATTATCACGATTAGAACGGGATGGCGTTCAGATTATTCAATTATTGATTAATGATGTGGCAAATTTAAATAGTATTGAGGCTGTTCAATCGGTGGTAGGCGATCTGTTAACACGTGGTCATTCATGCGCCATAGCAACCCCACAAAAACAAGTTCAAGGATGTGAAACATATCATCACGATCTTGATCAAACCGTCGCAAATATATGCGATTCCCCAATCAAACATCACTTAGTGTTAACGGGTGGTGAAACAGCGGCTTCAATATTAATAAGTAGGGGAGTAACTTATCTTGATGTTGTAGATGAACACGCCCCAGGAATACCTATCGCAATCCGATCAAATGATACAACTCATAGAATAATCACAAAAGCAGGAGGTTTCGGAAAACTTGACGAGTATAGAACTATTTATGAATATCATAAACCATGAGTGAATTATATAAACCAAATGAGAGTATATTGCTTTGCGGGGGAAAAGGTTCCCGATTAGCTCAAGTAACAGGGGGCATATTACCCAAATCACTTGTAGAGATTCATGGAAAAACGTTATTGGAGCACAGTTTGGCTGGTCATCCGCCAAGCCTGATAAACTCACTTGTTTTTGCGGTTGATTTTCAGGCACAACAAATTGTTGATTGGGTAAGACAACAGAACATTCATCAAGCGACGTATTTTTCTTATCAAGCAGATCCCGGTCTTGTCCCTGCAATCCAAACAGCTTCTACGTATGTTCAAAGAGATGAAATGACTACCTGTAACACCGATGAAATAAGATTGGGATTACCTCTTGGCGATATCCTTGCCACATTTGCAAGACAAATGGAAGAAGGAAAACTTGCGACTATGGTTGTTACTCCTGCCGACCATTTATATCGCCACCGTTTAGTCCAAATCAGAGAAAGAGATGGGCATATTCTGTCAACAAGGCTCAAACCTGAAGAATACCGCAGTCACCCTGACGCAATAGGACTGGTGAATACTGGGTTTTTTGTGTTTAGTAAAAAAGCCTTAGAACATATTAACTTGGCCCACAGCAGAGACTGGAGCGGATTGACAGATCCTTTGTGTGATGCGGGATTATTGGGAGCACACGTTGTACGCCATATGCCGTATTTCAACGTAGGTACTATTGAAGAATTTGCTGAGGCTACAGCTTTTTTCAAAAATCCAGTCGCAGTATAATATCAAATCTTCATCAATAAAGGTCTTGAAATAAATTCTTTTTAAATGTAGAGCAGGGTTTGGTTTTGTGTGGGTGAAAGGCGAGTGGCCTTTGGATCAAAAATCGATCCAGTGTTCACTACCAGTGACAAAACCAAACCC
>Ga0334722_10003668_pt1 | contig 16393 bp, 16 predicted proteins | sample C3_bottom_MG_FD_207210 | JGI IMG/M metagenome (GOLD analysis project Ga0334722, IMG submission 207210) | Sediment microbial communities from Yellowstone Lake, YNP, Wyoming, USA - C3_bottom | ecosystem: Environmental > Aquatic > Freshwater > Lake > Sediment | place: USA: Wyoming | collected...
ATCGTCGAAGGGTCATCCCGACCAGTTCTCAATTCGGGATGACCCTGAGCATCGTCGAAGGGTCATCCCGACCAGTTTTCGAGGCGGTAGGTAGCCGATGGGTAATCACCCGGCGGTTCCTACCGCCTCTCGTGCGTACGGACAGCGCTTGTCTGGCTCAGTCCTTCCACGGATAATGGGCTCGGTTGGCGTCCAGGCTACACAGGGACTGCCACTCCTACGTGGGTACACGGCGGACCCCCTCGCGGCGTGTCGAATGTCGGACAGCTAGGAGTAGGGCCTCCATGACGGTAGAGCGGAATCTGTTCCTGGCTCTTTCTGACATCAACCAGCTCCTGCATTCGACTCTGGACATCGATGACGTCCTGAGGCGGCTGGTCGGCGGAGGTGCTGCGGCACTCGGCTGCGAGAGCGCAGGGATCTCGCTGCGGGATGTCGACGGTTGGACCGTGCGAACCGTGCACAACCTTCCAGAAGCGATCGTTGGCTCACGCATGACTGACAGCCAGGAGCGTCACGCGGTGCTCGCCATCGAGACCGGCAAGCCGGTTGAGGTTGCAGACGGCTTCAACGACCCTCGGTTCAATGTCGAACACTTGCGACGCCACAACATCCGCGCCGTCCTCGTGGTGCCGCTCATGATGCGAGGGGAAGCATTCGGCGCCCTGTTCCTCAACTATCATTCCGGTCCGCACGCATTCAGTGATTCGGAAATCGCCTTCGCGGCCCAATTAGCGACGACCGCGTCCATCGCGCTCGAACACGCTCGATTGTTCGCGGAGATCACGCGAGCGGCAACAGATGCGAGACAGCGGGCAACGGAACTCGAGTACTTCAACGAAATGATGGTGGGGCGCGAACTCCGAGTGATCGAATTGAAGAACGAGGTCGATGATCTGTGTCGGCAACTTGGTCAACCCTCCCGTTACCGGCTCACTGCCGACTGACCCATTGAAGGACCCATGTCTTCTGGTATCAACCACGAGAACCGCCCGCTCACCTCTGAACCCGCGCCCTCGCCGGCGGGCGACTGGGCCTCCTTCGCCGACGAGCAGTTGCTCGGCCTCAGGATGTGCGATCTCGGCCTGAGCCTCGAGTCGTCTCCGTGGTTGCACCAGAGGCTCGATGAACTTGCGGCGGATCTGGAGGCGAGACAGATTCGGTTTCGGCCGCACTTCTGGCTGTCTGACGAGTGGTTTACGCCAGATGGCGTGCCTGGAATTGCGGTTCCGTTCTACCTCGCTCACCCGCGACTCGCCAAGCTCGAAGAAAGCCAGATGCTGGAGGTCGATGGCGGCACGCCGGAATGGTGCCTGCGAATCCTGCGCCACGAAGTCGGTCACGCGATCGACAACGCGTATCGGCTGCAGCGGCGAAGACGACGCCAGGAACTGTTCGGCAACTCGTCTGAACCGTACCCCGACGACTACTCGCCCCGGCCGTACAGCCGGAGCTTCGTGGTGCACCTCGAGTCCTGGTATGCGCAGAGTCACCCGTCGGAGGACTTCGCCGAGACGTTTGCGGTGTGGCTGACGCCAGATTCCCAGTGGCGCGCCCGCTATGCCGGCTGGCCGGCCCTCCGAAAGCTCGAGTACATGGACGGCCTGATGCGCGACATCGGCCAGGCCGATCCGCTCGTCAGCTTGGGAAAGCCGGTGGATCCGCTGACACGCATCCGCCGGTCTCTGCGCACCCACTATCAGCGCAAGCGCGCCAAATACGGCGTCGCCTATCCGAACTTCTATGATCGCGATCTCAGGCGGCTGTTTTCGGACAAGCCCGAGTATGCATCGAATATCACGGCGGCCGCGTTTCTCTCACGGATTCGCCGGCAGATCCGGCAACGTGTCGCTCGATTCACGGGCGAGAAGCAGTACACGATCGATCAGGTCATCGAGAACATCATCAGGCGCAGCCAGGAACTCGGCCTGCGCCTCGCGGGCCCGGAAGATCGGGCCCAGATGGACTTCACCGCGTTGCTGACCGCGCAGACGGTAAACGCACTGCACAGCGGCAGGCACAGGCTGGCGATATGAAACCGCTCAGAATCCTCGCGCTGATGCACGACTACCTCGTGCCGCCAGACAACACCGACGGCGTCGACGTGGTCAACGTGCCGTGGAAGATGGAGTTCGACGTCATTTCGCACCTCGAGGGGATGGGACATCAGGTGCGAAAGGTGGGCGTCAAAGACGAGCTCGGCGTCATCCGGCAGGCCATTCTGGATTTCGCGCCGGAGATTGTCTTCAATCTCATGGAGAGCTTCAGCGAGATCGGGGTGTTCGACCAGCACGTGGTCGCCTATCTGGAGTTGATGAAGACGCCGTATACGGGATGCAACCCGCGCGGACTGATGCTGTCGCGCGACAAGGCGCTCGCGAAAACGCTGCTCGCGTACCACCGCATCCCCGCCCCCGAGTTCGTTGTGGTCAAGATGGGGCAGGTGCCACGGCTCCAGAAGAAGTTGCCATTCCCGCTGATCGTCAAGTCGCTGACTCAGGAGGCCTCGATCGGGATCTCCCAGGCCTCCATCGTCGAAGACCAGGCGGCGCTCCGCGAGCGAGTGAAGTTCGTCCATCAGAGCGTTGGCACCGACGCGATCGTCGAGCGCTACATCGACGGTCGCGAACTGTACGTCGGCGTGTTCGGAAACGCCCGGCTGCGTGTGCTTCCCGTGTGGGAAATGAGCTTCGCCCAGATGCCCGACCGTGCGCGCCGGATCGCCAGCGAGCGCGTGAAGTGGAACGACGCCTACAGGGAGAAGCACGGCATCATGACCGGCCTCGCTGATTTGCCGGCCCCCCTGGCCCAACGCATTCAGCACGTGTGCAAGCGGGTGTATCGCACGCTCGACTTGAGCGGCTATGCGCGGATCGACCTTCGACTCGATACCGAGGAGCGGATCTACGTCCTGGAAGCCAATCCGAATCCCCAACTGGCGTACGGAGAAGATTTCGCCGAGGCAGCCGAGCACGCGGGCATTTCGTACGAGGCGCTGCTCCAGCAGATCCTCACATTCGGGCTCAGCTGGCGCCCGGGGCTGGCGGGTTGACGCGGCTTCTTCTGGTCGCATCCCCGCGCGTGCAGTAGACTCCCGAGCATGCGGGTCGTCATCGGATCGATCGTCGGGCTGATAGCGCTGTGGCTGGCGTTCCGGGGCGAATCGCCTGCAACGCTCGTAACCGCGATCCGCCAGGCCGACCTGTGGTGGGCCGCCGCCGCGCTGGCGTCGATCGTTTTGTCGCTAGCGCTCCTGGCCGTGCGTTGGCGGGTCCTGTTCGGCCGCGCCAACCGCGCCCCCCGACTGGGACCGCTCTTCAACGCCCTCGTGCTCGGGCAGGCCGTCAATATCGTGCTCCCCATCCGCGTCGGCGAGCTCGTGCGCGTCCTGCTGATCTCGCGGACGCAGGGGCAGACCTTCGAACGTACGTTTGTCAGTGTGGTCGCTGAGCGCCTGATGGACACAGGAATGGTTGCGCTGGTTGCGGCCTGGCTCGTCTTGCAGATGTCGTTTCCTCCTTGGCTTGCGGGGCCGATTCGCGTGTTGACGATTGGCGGTGTGATCGCCGCGGGCCTTGGCGTGGCGTTGATGCTGGGCGGTCGTCGCGTGTCCGCGTATCTGAGCGCGCGTGTCGAGCGAATGACGCACCAGGGATTGGCGCGGCTCACTCAGCGTAGTGCGATGGCGGCCGGTGAGGCGGCACAGTTGAACGACGGTCGAACACTGACCTCCGCACTCGCGCTATCGGCTGCCTTACTCATGCTCTCGGTGTGCACCAACTATCTGTTGTTTCTGGCGTTTCACCTCAGCATCCCTCCTGTGGCGGCGGTGCTGGTGTTGCTGGTCCTCCAGGTGGGCAGCGCGCCGGTGTCGACTCCCGGCAATCTCGGTGTGTTCCAGTACCTGACGGTCCTGGCGTTGGGTGTCTATGCGGTCGATCGCACAACAGCGGTCGCGTACTCGGTGGTGCTGTATGTCATCGTCTATGCCCCGAAGCTCGTGCTTGGTGCGTGGCTGGTGGCGAGACTTTCGCGGGATGCGGTGCTCTGGCCGGATCTGCTGGCTCTCATCCGAGGGCGCCGATGAGCACGGCAACTCCTCGTTCTACTTCCACGCGAGGCTCCGCCGCCCCGTCAGCGCGTGATAGAGGCCTACGAACACCGCCGCGTTGATGGTGGTGAAATAGCAGGGCAGCATCAGCAGCCGCGGGCGCAACGTGACGGCCAGGCCCGCCAGCGCCAGCAGGTAGAAGGCGGCCTGCAGGACGATCAGCGCGCCATAGAACGGTGATGAGTCCCACAGGAAGAGGTTCGCGAGCAGGGCGCCGAGCATGGCGAACGGGACCAGCAGCCGAACGGCCTTGTGCGACAGAAAGAAAAACAGGGGCATCAGCCGCGGTGGGGAACACAGGCTCCCAATCTCGCGCAACTGCTGGATGTTGCCGGCCATGATGCGGACGCGCCTGGAGAATCCAGACATCTCACGCGCTTCCTCGGACACAATGGCCGTCGGTTCGTAGACCGCGCGAAATCCGCGGCCGACGACCGACACCGGAATCACGTAGTCATCGTTGATCGTCGCAGGATCCGGAAAGGGATACAGTTCGCGCCGGATGGCATGCAGGTGTCCGTGGGCGCCGAGCGTGGACGACAACTCCGATTCCAGCATCTTCAGAAGCGTTTCGTACCTCCAGTAGACGTCTTCCGACCGGCCCGCCCCGTCCTCGTCCGCCTCGATGACGGTGTACTTGCCGCTGACGGCGCCGACCGTGGCGTCGGCGAAGTTCGCGACCAGCCTGGCGACCGAATCGGGATGCAACAATGCGGTGGCATCGGAAAACACGATGACGTCACCGCGGAGGCTGCGGATCGCCTCGTTGAACGTCGCGACTTTTCCGCGATTGAGGGGGAATGCCAGGACGCGAACCCGCTGGCCGTCAGCCAACTGCTTCGCGATGTCTGGAGTCGCGTCTGTCGAGCCGTCGCACGCGATCACGATTTCCAGTTTGTCCGAAGGGTAGTGCAAGGCCAGTGCATTTCGAATCTTGCGCTCGATCATGTCGCGTTCGTTGTGCGCGGGCACGAGCAGCGAAACGAACGGCTCTGCAGGACCCTTCCGTACGGGTCGATGATGCACAAGACGCAGCAGGAGAAGCGCGACCGGGTAGCCCACGTAGGCGTAAAGAGGAATGGCGACTGAAATCCAGAAGAGGATCTTCATGCGCATTGGTGCTCAAGCCGGCCGGGCCTTTACCAGGAAGAGTTTGCCCACGGCTTCGCAGGTCTCGACACGAAACCCGGCGTCTTCGAGCAGGCGCAACACGTGAGGCTTCCGATAGAAATACACTGGGCAGCCCGACACGTACTGGAGACGGACTTTGCGCAGCGGCACGCGCCAGGTCCATAATCGCGGCCACGCCGACAGGAAGGTCCGTCCGGTCAGGCGACGGATGACCGCGAGGCGCGACGCGGGATTCTGGATGTAGTCCCAGAAGCCGATGGCGACCGTGACGTCGAACACCCGATCGGTCGTCCAGTCCAGCACGTCGGTGTTCACGAATTCGCACCTGTCCGCCGACCCCTGTTGCGCCGTCAGCGCGCGTGCGAGCTTGAGCATCTCGGGAGCGACGTCAATCCCGGTGACGTGATCGGCGTGGCGGCGCGCGAACTCGACGACAAACCTCCCCGAGCCGCAGCCGACGTCGCAGACCGTCCGTCCGCCGAGGTCGCCCGATTCGCGCATCACCCAGTCGAAGCGCTGATACATGTCCTTCCGGAGCCAGTGGTCGAGCGCTCTGGCCAGCGAACTCTTGCCCTCACCCGTGTAGATGGCATCGAAGTCGGCCGACACGTGATTCCAGTACTGCGCAACCTGTGGCATGGAGTCCTTCTCGGGCATCGCCCAACCTTCCGTCTATCGGGCTCCGGCCCGTCTTTCGATGGCGAACTGCTCGCTGGTATACACGACTTGACCCGAAGGTGGATCGCTGTCGCGAAACGGCGCGTAGCTCACAATACCGCAAAGACGGCGCAGGCGGTCAGCTGTAGTCCCCAGATTCGTGTAGTGCCGAAAACGCGAACGCCAGCTGGCCGGCAGGCGGGGCTGGTCCGGATCGAACTCCCAAGGGTGGACGTAAGTCACGATCGACACGCCCTCGCCTGCCGCACGTCGCACGCCTGCACGGGTCAGCCAGAAGGGCAGCAGGCGCAGGTAGCCGCCGCCGGCAACCGGCACGTTGGGCCCTCGCCGATAGCGGAACGTCGTCAACGGATACTCGAACAGGACTCCCGACGGGGTCTGAACGCGAAACGGCTGCCGGGGAGCGTCTGGTATGCCGTAGATGTCGTGGCGAACCGGGAAGACGCTGGAATCGTACCGGAATCCGCATTGGGACAGGACGTCAAACGCCCAACTGGTCTCGGCCGTGATGGAGAAGCTCGGTGCCCGATAGCCCCACACGGGCACGCCCCCGGCCTGCTCAATGACGTCCTTGGCGCGACGTGTATCTTGCGCGAAGTCCTCGCGCGATAGCGTCGAAATGAGTTGGTGCCAGTAGGAATGGCAGCCCACTTCGTGTCGCCGATCCAGAATCTCGCGGACCAAGGCGGGAAAACGCTCGGCAACCCATCCGATGATGAAGAAGGTCGCCGTGACCCCGATCTCGTCGAGCAGATCCAGCAGTCGCCGCGTGTTGTCGACGACGCGACTCGGATACGAAGGCCAGTCGGCTCTCGCCACGATGTTGGCGAATGCCTCGACGTGGAAGTAGTCTTCCACGTCCACCGACAGCGTGCCGCGAAGAGGGCTGGCGCTCGTCGCCAAGGATGGGAGGGCTGTCATCGGGACTCAGACCGCCGCCAAACGGATGTGCACCCGCGAATGATAGCACCTACTGAAACTTCGCCTCTCTGAGAACGAGGTTGAAGCTGCCCACGGTGAGATCGGCTTGCAGCCGAAGCGGCAACTTCTTTGCGTCATCCGACAGCCACAACACCAGTCCGCGGCCGGCCGGATTTCCCGACAAGTCCGTCATGATGGGTCTGACCTTCAGCGCGCGCTGGGTGCCCAGTCCCGTCTTCACGTCCTCGCGGACGACCACCAACGCCGCCATGTTGTAGACCCTGTCGCTGATGCATACCGGCATCCGGATCGTCATCCCAGGCGACAGTGTCATGGCGCGAAGCGCGAAGAGGGCAGACAACGCGTCCTGCGACTGCGAGGGGACCGCAATGTCTTTCCGCATGTTGGTGGACGTCTGCATCTCGAAGAGCGCCGGCCTCCCGTCGGGGCTGAAGCGGAGCGAGGTCATCCGTCGTCGGCCGTTCTCGTCGCTGTACACCGAACCGCGCTGGGAGGTCAGGCTGTACACGTCGAGCAGGGAATCCGCCTTGTAATACAGCGAGTACAGCTTCGCCAGCATCGGGGTCGGGCGGCCTTCGCCGAGGATGTAATACGCCAGCGATCCAAACGAGGCGTGTTTGTCGACGACTCGCAGGGTCGCCGTGCCCGCCGTGACAAACGCCATCGACCAGGAGACGTCGTACGAGAGCGTTTCGCCCGGGGCGAAGGGCACCACGCGCTCCACCTTTGGCGCCCGCGGTTGGGGCGCCGGATTACTGGCCGGCGGACGCGGGACGGGTTTGGTGGTTCGAGTCTTCGTGCCGGCCTGACTGCCTGGCTGGGTGTGTCCAAGTTCAACGGTCGCCGCAGTCTGCGCGGCGAGACCGAGAAGGCAGACGACTGCGCAAATCGTCAGACGCCGGGAAAGTCTCATGTGAATCATAGGAAACTTGTCGCAGGCGCGAATTCGGCCCTCTCAGGATACTGCATCGGGTGAGTCGCCGGCTACGCGCAGGCGTGGCCGGGGCGCCGGCATCCTGGGGTCGTGTGCCACGACCGATGGTACACAGAAACGGGGGACCCGAAGGCCCCCCGGTCGAATCTCGTCTGGAGCGGACTACGCCGACATTCTAGCCATGCAGCCGTGCGTACTTGGCTTCGAGATCTTCACGCGATTCCACGTTGTTGGGATCCGTGACGATGCAGCCGTCCACGGGGCAGACTTCGACGCACTTAGCGGCATCGTAGGCGCCTACGCACTCGGTGCACTTGTCGACAGCGACGACGTATACAGAGTCTGCCTGAGAGATTGCCTCATTCGGGCACTCGGGCTCGCAGGCGCCGCAGCTGATGCAATCCGCTTCCTTGATGAACATTGCCATGACCGGTATCCTCCAAAACAGTGCCGCGAGGGGCAAGAGCCGACGTATCCCCTACAGGATAGCAAACTTCGATCGAAATCTAGTCAAACTTCATGCCAATGGCGACCCCTGCCGTCCTAGATCAACACAGAGACCTTGCCCTTGGCTTTCAGTTGATCGACGAACGCCTGACTCTTCTGCTCCCGCTGCTGCGTGGCCAGGTACTCCTTGATCTGATCCTTCACTTCGTCGAATCCAACGTCACGTCCAGGCTTGGTCTCGTGCGACTGAATGATGTGGTAACCGAACGGTGTCTCGACCACGCCGCTCATCTGGCCGGGCTTGAGTGCGAAGACGGCCTCATCGAAAGGCGCGACCATCTGACCGCGATTGAAGAAGCCGAGCTCTCCGCCGTTTTGTGCGGAGCCCGGGTCCTGCGAGAACTTCTTTGCGAGATCCGCAAACTTGGCGCCCTTGCGGAGTTGCTTGAGGAGATCGTCGGCTTGCGCCTTCGCCTTGGACTTGGTTGCGGCGTCGGCCTTTTCGTCCGCGCGAATCAGGATGTGGCTGGCGCGAACCGATTCCTGCTGATGGAAGCGCGGCTTGTTCTGATCGAAGAACGTCTTGATCTCGGCGTCCTGCACCTTGACCTGCGGTTCGATTTCCGCCTGCAGCATCTGGTTGACCGCCAGCGTGTCTTCCGTTTCCTTGCGCAATTGCTCGGCGCTGACGCCGCGCGCCTGGAGCATTTGGGCGAAGGCCGCGTCGTTGGGGAACTGCTTCTTGATCTCGCCGAGTTGCTTGTCGACTTCCCAGGGCGGCGCAATCACTTTTCGTGAGCGAGCTTCCTGAGCCAGGAGGTGGAATCCGATGATGCGATCGAGCACCTGGCGGAAGACGGCGTCGCGCTGCTCGGGCGGCAGGGGAGCCTGGGCCCGCTGCTCGAGGGTTCGGACCGCCATCTCGAGCTCATTCCGGGTCACATTCTCGCCGTTGACCTTGGCCACCACCTCCGGCAGTTGGGCGGGCACGGGTTTGGCGGCGGCGCCCGGCGCGGGGGCCGTGGGCGAACCGGCGGGCGACCCGGCAGGTGCGGCTGGCGGGGCGGCCGCCTCCTTCTTTCCGCACGCGGCGGAGGCACAAAAGACGACGACGGCGAGCGCGACTAGGCTTCTCTTCACGGTAACTCCCTGATTGACAAAGATGCCCCAAGGTACCAGACCGTACGCCGATACGCAAGACACCGAATCGGTCGGATTGCGATTCGCTGTTGCACGGCGGAGAGAGGTTTGCTACAGTCAAGGCCGGTACACGTACCTAAGCCTTGACGTCCCATCTTTCCTCTCCGCCAGAGCCGTCACATATCGCGCCATACTACGGCATGTCGCCGTATCATCACGAGGTGAAATAACAGCGTGGCAGTCCGGTTGTTTCTCGGAAATCTCCCTTACAGCGCGACAGAGGCCGATGTCCGGGCCCATGTCACTAGCGTCGCGCCGCCGCTATCCGTCGTGTTGCCGATGGATCGCGAAACTGGTCGTCCCCGCGGATTCGCATTTGTCGACTATGCGGATCTGGCGGCGGCTACTGAGGTCATCCGCCAGTTGAACGGGCAGCCGTTCATGGGGCGGACCTTGTCGGTCAGCGAGGCCAGACCCAGAGAAGAGCGGGGCCCGCGGCCCCCGATGGGTGGCCCGTCTTCGGGCTTCAGCCCAAGACCGGCGAGCTCCTCGGGATTTGGCCCCGGCGAAGTCGGGGGCAAGCGTGAGAAGAACTTCGGGCCGCCCGCGCCACCCAAAGGCAAGCGAACCAACCAGAACAAAGGGCGAGCGGACGCGGGTCCGAAGGGGCCGATCAAGGTGCGGGGTGGCGGACGGGTGTACGACGTGGACGATCCAGATAAGGACGCCGCGGCGCTCGCGCCGTTCGACGATTTCGCCACGAGCCTCCCCGAAGACGAAGACAAGGTGGCCGACGCCGTGAGGGTTGAGGGTCGAGACGAGGGGACCGAAGAGTCTGGCGACGAATAGACCCCTGTCCGGAGACGCTCCGTGGTGGGCGGAGCCTCTTATAACCTCCCTGGTCGCCGGCGTGGCGCTCGCGGTGTAGCTCTCGGCGTGGATACGCCGGCACCATCGAATTCCGGGCCGCGCCATCCCCCTATCGGGCGTCGACCGCTGCTGGCGGTCTTGCTGTTGAACGACTGTGCGAGACGGGGGCGTCGTGACCGAACGAGAGTGGCGAGAAGCGTCCGATACCAAGCCGTCTCTTCTGGCCCTGCTGCTGGTGGTGGCTGTCGGGTTCGCGCTCCGCGTGTGGAACATCGGTGCTGGCGTGCCGTTCGCAGTTGGCATCGACGAACCCGCGGTCATGTCGACGGTCGTGCGCATCCTGAAATCCGGCGACTACAATCCCCACTTCTTCGAATACCCCACGGGCGTCGTCTATTTCCATCTCGGAGTCGCGGTCTGCCAGTTCCTGTATGGGGCGATGCACCACGCCTGGTACGCCGTCGAGCAGGTCGGCATGGCGGATTTCTATTTGTGGGGCCGGATCGCCACGGCCACGCTGGGGACGGCCACGATTCTCGTCCTGCATCAGGTGGGGATGCGCTGGGGAGCCCGCCAGGCGCTGCTGGCCGCGGGACTGTTCGCCGTGATGCCGCTCCACGTGCGCGAAGCGCATTTTGCGCTGACTGATACGCCGCTCGTCTTCTGCGTCACGCTCACGCTGCTGCTGTCCCTCCGAGCACTGGAGAAGCCAGGGACCCTCGCCATCGTCGCGGCCGGGGCGGCGGCGGGTCTCTCGGCTGGCGTGAAGTACAACGGCCTCTACGCGGCGATCCTGCCGCTGACCGCCGCGCTGATGGCACGGACGCCCCGCAAACGTGCGGCGACCGACGTCCTGCTGGTCGTCGGTTCCTGCGTGGTCGCGTTCTTTGTGACTACGCCGTACGCCATTCTCGATCTGACGGGTTTTCTGAACGGTTTCGGGACACAAACGCGGGCGTTCGTACCCAGGCAGCCCGGAGGCCCATCAACGGCGTTCATTTACGCTCAACACCTGAGTGGGAATCTCGGCTGGCCGGCCTTCGTGCTGGCGCTTGCCGGCCTGGCGTTGAGTGTCGTGCGCATGTTCCGCGGCCCGGTCTATGCGCGGTGGGTGCTGCTGGTGGTTTTCCCGGTGCTCTTCTTCAATCTCATTACGGGATGGAGTTTCCTCTTCGCGCGGTACGCGCTGCCGGTCGTGCCGTTCATGTGCCTCTGGGCCGCCATCGCCGCCATCTCCGTCGTGGGCCTGCTGAGCCGGCTCGACATGCCGCGCGCGATACGCACGACGCTCATCGTGGCTCTGATGGTCGCGGCATTGCTGCCACCAGCGGTGAGGTCGGTTCGATGGGTGCGTGATGTGGGCACGACGACAACGCAGGCGATCGCCTACCAGTGGCTGACGCATAACGTGTGGTTCCAGTCGAAAGTCGTGTCAGAAGCGAGAGGCCTGGATCTGCCCCCGGAGCGTTACAAGTTTACGGCGGTCAAGTCGTTGGCGGGCCGCGCCCCGGCCACCCTCATCGCGGACGGCACCGAGTGGATCGTGTTGTCGTCGGATGCCTGGGGCGGATCGGCGGGCACGGGCGGGGTGCCGCCGTTGCCGGCCTCATACGCGGGCCTCGAGGCAGGCAGCACCGAGGTCAAGCTCATCGAACCGACGGCTGCGAATCCCGGCCCCGTCATCCGCATCCGGAAGATCTCGCGATAGCACTCAGTACTGGCTACCTGGGGAGTTTGATGACGCGGATGTCGGGTCCCGTGATGCTGTCGCTGGGCGACACATGCAGGACCTGCGGGCCCGCGTGCAGGTAAGGGTCATAGCCGTCGAGGCGTTCGGCGCTGATGACCAGGTAATCGAACCCTTCGCTCACATAGGACTGGAGCGGCCGATCGATAATGCGGTCAGTGGGGGGCACCGCCAGCCCGGTAGATTCGAGATAGGTCGGGCCATTCGCCTCAACGGCCACCCGCGAGCCGGCTGCCGAGTTGGCCCACAACCACTTCGAGACCAGGGTCCGTGTGTCGGGCCTCTGGAGAGTCTCGACCCACCTCGTCGCCGTGATGCCGAATTGAATGACAAACACGAGCGTCGCGCCGATCATGAATGCGGAGCCGGCTCTCCCGTTCCTGGAAGGGGCGAGGACGCTAATCGCCCTGGCGATCGCCGCGATTGGCGCGGCCGCCAACAGACAGACCATTGGCGTAAGGGGGAGTGCGTAGCGCGCGTACACAAGGTTGTGCGTCGCGAGGACGTAGAAGTACGCGGCGGCAAACCCAATCGGGATGAGCCACCGTGCGCGCGCGGCCTTGCGTACCAGCACCACGAATACACCGAGACCGGCCATCGGCATCCAGAACCACGCCGAGAGGGCGAGGTGTTTGTAATAGATCAGCCAGATCGGATCGCCTGTCGGCCGTCTCACCTTCATCATGAGGCCACCGAACGAGTTGCCGAATCCCTCGAGGAAGTTCGGCAGGTCGAGCAGAGTGTAAGGCGCGCCCACCAGGAAGGCCGCCGCCGCGCCTCCTACGGCCGCGGCCGCCTTGCGTCCCCGATTGGACGATGACCGGTCGAAAACAATCCAGGCGATGACGATTGCGACAAAGGCGACCCCGCCGTTGTACTTTGCCGCCGCCGAGAGCCCCGCTGCGGCGCCTGCCAAGGCGTACGCGAACACGGTGCGGATCTGACCGGCCCGGATCGCCAGCCACACCGTGAGCGTCACCAGCGCGGTTGTCGGCACGTCGGTCAGCATGAAGTGCGATTCGCGCACGTGCATCGGCAGCACCGCGAGCATGGCCGCCGCCGCCAGCCCCAGCCGGGGCGAGTCGAGCTCGCGCCCGATCCGGTAGGTCATCCACACGGTCACGACGCCGATGATCGCCGTGACCGTCCGTCCGGCCTGGAACACGGCGACCATGTTCATCCGCGTCAGAGAGTTCCACTCGCCTCCCACCACGCCCATCAGATAACGCGCGGCCACGTCGAGCGCGTGGATGTAGCTGACGAGCGACGGGTAGTCCCACGTGTGCGTGTTCCAGTCGCCTGTCTGCAGAATCCTCAGTGCGCGACCGACGATGGCCGGTTCGTCGATGCCCACGGCAAACGGCACATTCAACAGCTGGTGCCTGACTCGCACGGCAATCGCGACAACGAGAATCAGCAGGAGAAACACGCGCTCGACCATCAGGGAGGGCGAGTCGGTTGTCTGGGAGGTTGAGAGATCTGGGTCGGTCGAGGTGCCGATCATCGGCAGGAGGATAACACGATCCTGGAGAGCGGAATCCGGCCGGCGGGGATCGTGCTGTTGCGAATGGGCCGGTGCCAGCCGCTCCTGCTCGATCCCGCGGTCGAAATGTCGTGCGAATGTCTGCGACCGCGAACATAATCGGCCTTGCGCCCGGGCGCGGTGTCGCCCCAAGGGCATCGGGAGGTTCGCATGTCCAGATTGATCCGACTTACAGCTGTCATCGCGCTCGCTGTCGCGTTCGCCGGGTGCGAAGCGCAGTGCTCCGTGTCGAGCGCCAGACTGTCCGAAGAGTCGATGGCGACCGCGGTGAATCAGGAGACGAAGGCACCAATGGCGACGGTGACGTCGTTCGCTCCTGACGCGTCCACCATCTACGCCACCGCGAAGCTATCGAACGCGCCGGCAGATACGAAGATCAAAGCCACGTTCCACTATCTCGAAGGCGGCGATCGCCAGATTGCCGAAGACGAGGTGACGGCCGAAGGGACGCGCTACGTGATGTTCACCCTGACGCCGCCGACCAACGGCTGGCCAGCGGGGCAATATGAAACCCGCTACTTCCTCAACGGAAAAGAGGGCAAGCGCCTGCCGTTCAACATCGCGGCCAGGCAAGCGCCCACAGCCGTTGCGCCGCCGGCCGTTCCGCCACCTGCCGCCGCCCCAACGGAAGGCGCGAGTCCCGAGCGTCCCACGGCGCCTTCGACGCCTTCGACTCCCGCGACGCCAACCAAACAGTTTCACGACGATCGGTTTGGTTTCGCGCTCGTTCTGCCCGAAGGGTGGGCGTATCGCGTCACGCCGCAGAAGCACTACCTGTTCGAGGGGCCGAAGGGCACCGATGCGTTCGAGTTGTCGGTGATTCTGCAGTTTGTGACGAAGTCAACGAATCCAGGCTCGACAACAGCTGCGCAGTTGCAGGAGGTGGCGACTGGCCTCGCAGGCGCGCCGAACGGCGCCATTGGCACGCGCGGTTCGGTGAAGGTGGGCGGCCAACCGGCGCTGTTTCTCAACGCGACGTATGACGCGAAGAACTCCACGGGCCAGGTCGTGGCGTTCATGCACACGCAGGTCGCCGTGGAGCACGGCGAGTACTACTACCTGATCAGCTACTCGGGCCCGACGGCCATCTTCAAGAAGTACCTGCCGGTGTTCGAGCACATGGTGACGAGCTTTGTCTTCACGTCACCAGGCACGCCTCGTCCGTGAGGACGCGCGGCGTGTGTTCGGTAGGGGACCTGGCATCTGCCAGGCGAGCCATCTTCAGCCCATGCGCTGTGGCTGAGCTGACGACCTGACGGGCCTTCGGCTGGCCCGTCATTGAAACCGCCTCGTCGTTATGGAGTCGTGGTGCCGAGGCCCAGACTTGAACTGGGGACCCCTGCATTTTCAGAGTGATATTCCTATCTCCCGCCGGGTGCCGTCCGTCACCCATAGAATACCGTTTGACCCTTATTGGACAATAGCTTACACTCACCCATATCAGATACGGCGGGTGACGCTGCGCCCCCCAGAATGACGCACCGAGCACCACCAGGAGCACCACCAGGAATTGAGGCACCGTGAAAACGAAGATCACACAGGCGTTTCTCGGCAACCTCGAACCCGGCTCGTACGACCTGGCAGACCACGATCAACGCGGGCTCGTGCTGCGCGTCCGACCGAGCGGTCACCATTCCTGGCTGGTTCGTCTCGGGCGCGGCCGCTGGTTCACGATCGGACGGTCCGATGTGATCCCGCCGCTCAAGGCTCGCAAGCTGGCGCGTGAACGACTCGGTGAGGACTCGGGCGGCGATGACCCGATCGCGGCGAAGAAACAACAGGCGCAAGAAGCGAGGCGACGGATCACGCTTGGCAAGTTCATCACAGACTCGTACGCGCCGTGGGTCCGGACGAACCGCAAGAGCGGCGGCGACACGCTCAACATGCTCGAAGGCCGGTTTAAGGACTTCCTCAACACGTCCCTGGCCGACCTGACGCCGTTCGCGATCGAGAAGTGGCGAAGTGCATTCCTCAAGCGTGGCCGGAGCCCGGCAACCGCCAATCGCTTGCTGGCGGCGCTGAAAGCCTGTCTGTCGAAGGCGGTGGAGTGGCACCATCTGGAGCGGCACCCGCTGGCCGGGTTGAAGCTCGCCAGAGTGGACGCGATCGGGCGGCTGCGCTTCCTGTCACCCGACGAAGAAACGCGCCTGATGGCGGCGCTGGCAGCTCGAGACGAAGAACGTCGTCAGGCGCGCGTCTCGGCGAACACCTGGCGACAGGTCCGCGGCTACGCGATCTGGTCCGAGCTCGGCGTGTACACCGACCTGCTCACGCCGATGGTGATCACGTTGCTCCATACCGGTCTGCGCTTCGGTGAGGCGTGCTCGTTGACCTGGCATGACGTGGATCTGGCGGGCGCGCTGGTGACGGTGCGCGGAGAAACTTCGAAGTCCGGGAAGACGAGATATGTGCCACTCAACAAGACCATGCTCGACACGCTGAAGACGTGGAAGCCGAAAGACGTGGCCACCGACGCGTACGTGTTCGCCGGCAAAGACGGCGCGAGGCTCACCGACATCAAGACCGCGTGGGCGCAACTGCTCAAGAGCGTGACCGGCAAGCCGATCGCGGGATTCCGAGTCCACGACCTGCGGCATACGTTCGCGTCGAAGCTGGTACAGGCCGGCGTCGATCTAAACACCGTGCGTGAGCTGCTCGGCCACGGCGACATCAAGATGACGCTCCGGTACGCGCATCTGGCCCCCGAACATCGGGCCGCGGCCGTCGCGAAACTCGGGTGATTGTTATGCCGAAGACGAAACGCACACCAGCACGGCGATCGGACGTTCGGATCGGTATGGGCGAATTTCGTGACCCGGCCGAACCGATCCCCGCGGCGCAATGGATGTT
>Ga0334722_10003669_pt1 | contig 16387 bp, 12 predicted proteins | sample C3_bottom_MG_FD_207210 | JGI IMG/M metagenome (GOLD analysis project Ga0334722, IMG submission 207210) | Sediment microbial communities from Yellowstone Lake, YNP, Wyoming, USA - C3_bottom | ecosystem: Environmental > Aquatic > Freshwater > Lake > Sediment | place: USA: Wyoming | collected...
TATCGCAGTCTTCGTGGAGCTTCGTGAACCGCCGTATACCGAACGGTACGTACGGTGGTGGGAGAGGACGGGGGCTAGCCGCCCCCTCCTACTCGATTGGGCGGCGTCTTTTCTTCCGGTGGAAGACAATTCCCCCGGCCGGTGATTTGTGGTATACTACTAACAACTATTTTGGCCAGGAGAGGGATGCGAAGTTGGACTACAGCCAAACCTTGAATCTGCCCAAAACGGACTTCCCCATGCGGGCCAACCTGCCGCAGCGTGAACCGGAGATTCAGGCCTTTTGGGACAAAATCGACGTCTACCGTAAATCGCTGGAGATCCGGCAGGGCCGGCCGAGTTTTATCTTGCACGACGGACCGCCTTATGCCAACGGCGATATTCATATGGGCACTTCTTTGAATAAAATCCTCAAGGACATTGTGGTTAAGTTTGCCACCATGGATGGCTACCATGCCCCCTACGTGCCCGGGTGGGATACACACGGTTTGCCCATCGAGCTTCAGGCCATTAAAACCATGAAGATAAACCGGAAAGAGATCAGCCCCTTGGAGCTCCGGCAAAAATGCCGGGCCTATGCCCTCAAATACAAGGACATCCAAAAAGAACAGTTTAAGCGGTTGGGAGTGCGCGGCGACTGGGAAAATCCCTATCTCACCCTCCAGCCGGAGTTTGAAGCCAAGCAGATCGAGATCTTCGGGGAGATGGCGCGGCGCGGTTACATCTACAAAGGGTTGAAGCCGGTTTACTGGTGTCCTTCCTGCGAGACGGCACTGGCGGAGGCAGAGATCGAATATCACGATCACCGATCTCCCTCTATCTATGTGGCCTTCCCGGTTAAAGATGGACGGGGGGTGTTGCCGGAAGAAAAGAGCGCCATTGTCATCTGGACTACCACCCCATGGACCTTACCCGCCAACCTGGCCATCGCCTTGAACGGCGAGGTGGAGTACGTCCTGGTGGCCACTGAACGCGGGAACTTCCTTTTGGCTCGGGAGCTCATGGAACGGGCCCTGAGCGAGATGAAATTGACATCCCAAGGCATCATTAAAGTCTTCCGCGGTCGCGACCTGGAGGGAGTTCTGGCCAGACACCCCTTCTTAGACCGGGATTCGCTGGTCATTTTGGGTGAGCACGTTACGCTGGACCAGGGCACAGGGTGCGTTCATACCGCCCCTGGCCATGGTGAAGAAGACTTCCTTGTCGGCCAGCGGTACGGGCTGCCGGTTTTGAATCCCATCAACGATCAGGGCTATTTCACGGCGGAAGGTGGCCCCTTTGCCGGGATGTATTACGAAAAGGCCAATCAGGAAATCATTCGCTTGCTGGAAGAAAAGGGAGCCCTTTTGGCCGCAGGCGTCATCAACCACCAGTATGCCCATTGCTGGCGCTGCAAAGAACCGGTTCTCTTCCGGGCCACAACCCAGTGGTTTGCTTCGGTGGAAGGTTTCCGGCAGGAAGCCCTGGCGGCCATCTCCGAGGTCCGCTGGATTCCCAGTTGGGGTGAAGAACGGATCCGGAACATGGTGGCCGACCGGTCCGACTGGTGTATCTCGCGGCAGCGAGTCTGGGGAGTGCCGATTCCCGTCTTTTATTGCCAGACCTGCGGGAAGGAGATCATCAACCAGGAGACCATCGCCGCTGTGCGGGATCTTTTTGCCCGCGAGGGATCTGATGCCTGGTTTACCCACGAGGCCGCTGAAATTCTGCCCGCGGGGTTCCGGTGCCCCCATTGCGGCGGACAGGAATTCCGCAAAGAAACGGACATCATGGATGTCTGGTTCGATTCCGGCTCCAGCCATGCTGCCGTCCTGGAGACCAGACCGGAACTTTCGTGGCCAGCCGATCTTTACCTGGAGGGTAGCGATCAACACCGGGGTTGGTTCCAGTCGTCTCTCTTGACTGCGGTGGCCAGCCGGGGGCGGCCCCCGTACCGGGCGGTCCTGACTCACGGATTTGTCCTCGATGGCCAGGGACGGGCCATGCATAAATCGGCCGGGAATGCCATCTCTCCCGATGAGATCACCCGGCAGTATGGGGCCGATATCCTGCGCCTGTGGGTGGCTTCTTCCGATTACCGGGACGACGTCCGGCTGTCCCAGGAGATCCTCAAGCAATTGGCGGAAGTTTACCGGAAGATCCGGAACACCGTACGCTTTATCCTCGGGAACCTCTACGATTTCGACCCGCAAAAGGACAAGGTTCCCTACGCGGAAATGGAGGAAATCGACCGGTGGGCCCTGCACAACCTGCAAAAGGTCCTGGAGCGGGTGACCCGGGCTTACCGGGACTACGAATACCATGTAGTCTTCCACGCCCTGCATAATTTCTGTACCATCGATCTAAGCGCCCTTTATCTGGACATTCTCAAGGACCGGCTTTACACCTTTGGGGCGCGCGATCGTCGGCGCCGGTCGGCTCAGACGGCCCTCTTTGAGATCGCCGGGACCTTAGTGCGTATGATCGCTCCCGTCTTAAGTCATACGGCCGAGGAGATGTGGCAACATTTGCCGCGCGTGCCGGGCGATCCCGAAAGCGTGCAGTTGACCGATTGGCCTCAGGTGAAAGAAGAGTACCTCAAGCCGGAACTCGGCCGGCGCTGGGAGAAGTTGCTGGCCGTGCGCAGTGAGGTTTACCGCGTCCTGGAGAAGGTCCGGGCGGAAAAGGTCATTGGTTCCTCGCAGGAGGCCGCGGTGGAACTTTATGCCGGCGGGGAATTGGGAGAACTCCTGCGTCTTTATCTGACCGATCTTCCCACTATCTTTATCACCTCCCGGGTGGACCTTTACGACGCGGCAGCGGCCAAGCCGGAAGGCACGGAAAAGGCCCAGGAGCTAGACGATCTTTGGATTCGGGTTTACCGGGCTCCGGGAGAGAAGTGCCCCCGCTGCTGGAACTACAGCCTGGAGGTGGGGAAGGTGCAGGAATTCCCAGACCTCTGCCCGCGCTGCGCCGGGGTTATGCTCGAGTACCAGGGAGGAGCGGCGAAGTGAAGCGGACCATTGGCATCATCGGCGGCATGGGACCCGAGGCGACGGCCGATCTCTACCTGAAGATCATCCGGGCCACGCCGGCCCGGCGCGATCAGGACCATTTTCACGTCTTGATCGACTCCAACCCGGCCATTCCCGACCGAACCGCCGCCATTTTCGGACGGGGGGAAGATCCGGTTCCGGCCTTGCAGGAAACGGCACGGAACCTCGAGCTGGCCGGCGCCGATTTTCTGGTCATGCCGTGCAACACGGCCCACTATTTTTACTCCGAAATCAGGGCGGCCGTACGTATTCCCATCCTCCACATGATGCGGGAGACGGCGGCCTACACCGTTGACCGGTGGCCCGGACTGCGCCGGGTAGGCCTTTTGGCCACCGACGGCACTTTGAAAACGCGCCTCTACCACCAGGCTTTTGTTGAGCGGGGAGTGGAAGTTCTCCAACCGACGACGGCCGACCAGGAGCTGGTCATGCGCGCCATCTATGGCGAGGACGGGATTAAAGCCGGGCAACACGAAGGCCCGCGCCGGATCCTTTTGGCGGTGGCTCAGGGGCTGGTGGCGGCTGGGGCAGAAGCGGTGGTCGCCGGCTGCACAGAGATCCCCCTGGTTCTGCGCGACGGCGATCTGGCCGTACCGGTCATTGATGCCACCTGGATCCTGGCCCTGGCGGCCGTTCGCGAAGCGGGTCGCTCCTGAGCTGAGAAAGCATCTCGTCGTGACCTTGTCGTGAGTGCCCGCCAGGATGTGACGGCCGGGTTGCGTCAGCCAGACTCCCTTCGGTTGCACCAGCGGTCCCATTGTGTGTAGTTGTCCATCGAAGAGGTTGTATATCGCAGGTCGTCTCCCCAGCGGAGACGGCTTTTATTTTGCCCGGCTTTGGACAAAATGTCCTTGTGGGGTGGTTCCTTTGGACGAAGGCTTTGACCAAAAAGTCATCCAACAGCTGACCAAAAAAGTAGAAGAACTGGCCATCTACATGGAAAAGATGAAGTTGGCCGAATACGTGGAGCTTTTGGGGAATATCCCACGTCTCCTTTTTCTCAACTTCATTTCCGGATTGGCCCGCGGGTTGGGGATGGCCGTCGGATTCACCATCCTGGGAGCGGTGGTCATCTACCTCTTACAGCGTAGCTTTGTGCGCAATCTGCCCCTCATCGGTCGTTTTATCGCCGACATCGTGGTCATCGTCCAGGATCACCTGAAATAGTTCAGAATAAGGAGAGATGGTCTTGCAGCAAAGGCAATTGCAGTATTTCCAGCGCCGCCTGGAAGAGGAAAAAGCACTGCTGTTGGAGCAGTTGGAAAACTTGCGGCAACGGGGGTTGGGGTCTTCGGAGGCCGACTCTCTGCAGGAGCTGTCATCTTATGACAATCACCCCGCGGATATTGGTTCGGAGACCTTCGAGCGGGAGAAGGATCTCGGTCTGCGCGGGAATGTCATGGTCCGTTTGCAGCAGGTCGAGGACGCCCTGGAACGGATTCAACGCGGCACTTATGGGACATGCGATCACTGCGGGCGGCCCATCGAGATGGAGCGGTTGGAGGCCATGCCTTCGGCCATCTTGTGTTTTCAGTGCCAGCAGGAGATCGACTCTTTGCCCGACCGGCGGGCGCGTCCCATCGAAGAAGAAACTCTACGTCCTCCCTTCGGCCATACCGGAGGGGTCGCTCACCAGCAGGTGGCCTACGATGGGGAAGATGCCTGGCAGGACGTGGCTAAATACGGTACATCCGATGGCCCCCAGGATGTCGGAGGCGCCGAGAGTTACGATGATCTCTTTGTCTCGGCGGACGAGGATACCGGGGTAGTCCAGGAGGTGGAGGGAATAGTGGACGAGGAGGGGGACGTGCTCTCGGAACAGGTACGTCTCCGTTCCCGGCGGCGGCGCGAAAACCGGTGAGGAACCGGGATCTTTTGGCGCAAAGCTGCCCGCAAAGGTGAGAATTCGACCTGGCGTTCGATCTGGCGCAGGAACTCCGGCAGTTTTGACTGGCGCAAGAGGGGGTGCCTTTCGATGGCGGAAAGCACCCTCCCGGCCAGGGTATTCCCTACGCCATCCGGACGGCCAAGGTCCGAAAAGTAAACCGGCGCGAGCGATCATTAGTCCGATAAAAAGAGGGGAACCAATTTTCTGCGGACCACGTCGACCAGGCCGCTATTGGTCAGTTTAAGGGCTGGACTGACGGGAAGAGTTAAGGTGGCCAGGGACATGAGGGGATTCCGGTGCTGGTACCCCAGTTCTCCCATGATCTGGCGAAACCGCGCCAGCTGTGGTCCCAGGACCTCCACGGGCTCTGGAGACAAAAGACCGGCGATGGGAAGGGGCAGGGTGGCTAGAACCTGACCGCGGCAAACGGCCACCAGTCCGCCGCCCAGTTCCCAGACCGTATTGGCGGCCACGGCCATGTCGGCGGGATCCCGGCCCAACACCAGCAGGTGGTGGCTGTCGTGGGCATAAGTGGTCGCCAGCGCCCCTTCTTTCAGGCCTGTTCCGGCGACCAGACCAAACCTGAGTTGGGGCTTATCCGGTCCAGGGTCGAAGTCGAGGTGTCCGTAACCGTCGACGACGGCGGCCAGAGCCAAGGCAGAGTCCCGCCAGTGGAGCTCGTAAAAACCGGCAGGGTCTTGAGGCGCTCCAACTCCACCGGGCTCTCCTCGGCCCATTTGTTTTACCGGCAAAGTAAAGTGGACTTCCTCCGTCCGGGTGTCATTGGGGTTAACCTGAATGACCCGAACTTCCAGGTGGCCGGTTGGAGGAAGAGAGGGGGCTTTTACGGCAAAATCGGAGGTCTGAAAGACGGGTAACCACTTCTCGTTAGCCAGCGGCTGTTTCTTCAGAGGAAAGGGGGCACGGGGCGCCACCGTTGCGGGCGCCTTTTTCGTGAAGACCTTTGTCCGGATGCGCCCACCGGGAGGGGCCAGGCGCGGTTTGGCTGTAGGAGCCACGTGAACTATCTTTCCCCCGGCCACCACCAGTTCGGGCTGGAAGCTGGTCAGGTCCGACAAAAGAAGCAGGTCGGCCCGCCGGCCCGGGGCAAGGAAGCCCCGGTCATAAAGGCGCAACCGCCGGGCCGGGCGCAGGGTAGCGGCGGCGATGGCCTCCAGGGGATCAAGACCCAGACCCACGGCCTGGCGTAGGAGGGCATTCAGGTGACCATGGGTCCAAAGATCGTCGGCGGGGACATCATCGGTGACCAACATGAAATCGGCTCCGGGGAAGTCGCCGAGGACGGCGATGAGTTCCCGGGAGAGGGCTTTGCGTTGGATTTGCACGGCCATCCCCAGCCGTAACTTCTCTTTGAGCTTCTGGGGAGTGATATCGTTATGGTCGGAGTCGATCCCGGCCACCAGGTAGGCTTCCAGTTCGCGACCGCTGAGAAGGGGGCAATGACCGTCAATGATGGTCCCCCGCCGTAAACCTTCGGCCAAAATCCCCATGATCCTGGCCTCTCCTGCCACCACGGCGCGAAAATCCATGACCTCGGCCAAGCCGATAACCCGTGGCCAATCCAGCATGGCGCGGATTTCCTCTTCACCGAAGGCGGCCCCGGAGGTTTCCAGACCTGGGGCGGAGGGGACACCGGTGGGAGCCAAAAAGAAGATGGAGAGGGGCAAAGCCCGGGACAACTTCAGCAGCCACTTTACTCCAGCCAGGCCGGCCACGTTGGCGATCTCGTGGGGATCGGCGGCGACGGTGGTGGTACCGTGGGGCAGGACGGCCGCGGCGAAGGCCGCCGGAAGCAGGAAAGACGATTCCAGGTGCATATGGGCGTCGATAAAACCGGGAACGGCATACAGGTCCCCCCCGTCAATGATTACCCGCCCTTGCCTGAAGGACCCACCGGGAGATGCGTCCGGCCAAGATCCGTCCAGGGGTTCGACGGCGGCAATGAGGTCCCCGACCAGACCGATATCCGCCGGGTAAATCTCGCGGGTGAGGACGTTCACCAGGCGAACGCCGCGCATGAGGATATCAAAGGGCTCCTGGCCCCAGAGGGCGGCATGGGCCTGCCGGCGTAATTGGCGGATTCGGGCATGGGCTTTTGGCGGGGGAAGGAACGCGTCAAGCATGGCTGTTCAATCCTCAACTTTTCTCCGGATCGCTGGCTGAGCGCCTAATCTCCGCCACTGCGGTTACCGATCGCTGGAAATAGCGCGCAAAAACCTGGCCAGGAAGGCTTCCCGGTCGATCTTCAGGGCTACTTTCGCGTTGGGGCTCTTTTTCCAACGCCCCCGGAAGTCGGCCACCGTCTCACCGGTCGTCAACTGGCCGCTGGTTTCTACGTCAACGAAAACCTCGGTCACCTCAAAGAGGTCCGGGGCGATGGCCATGGCCACCGCGGTGGGATCATAAAGGGGAAGTCCTTCGGTATCTTTTTCGCTCCAAAACTCCACCGCTTTTTTCACAAAATCAAGGCGGGGAGACCGGCCCGTGGGCAGATGGGCCAGGTCTTTTTCAGTCAGACGGGTTTGCCGGCCGATTTCCAGGCCTACCAGCCGCAGCGGGACTCCCGCCTGCAGAACCACCCGGGCTGCTTCCGGATCAACGTAGATGTTGAATTCGGCCCGCGGGGTAACATTGCCGGGCTGGGTAAAGACTCCTCCCATAACGATGATTTCTTTGAGCTGCCCAGCCAACTCCGGGTCTCCTCTTAAGGCCAGGGCCAAATTGGTGAGGGGAGCCAGGGCGATGATGGTAAGCTCGTGGCGATATTTTCTGGCCATTTCCTGAATAAAGGCCGGAGCCCGTCCCGCCACGTGAGCCTTATTTGCGGGGAAAGGCGGTTTCGGGGGGGTATTGGGTGAACGCCACTGTTCCACCAAAGGAGGATCGGCAGCCTCCGGGTCAGGCAAGATGTCGCCCAACCCGTCACGCCCGTGGAGATTTCCCGCCGTTTGCAGGGGACGGAGGAGGGGAACGGCTGCTCCCGGGACCACCGGCAGGTGGTCGTAGCCGGCCAGGGTCAAAACGCGCTGGGCGTTCCGCGTCGCCGTGTCCAGGGGGACGTTGCCGGCGACGGTGGTCAAACCCAAGACCTCGAGCTCCGGTGCGCCAAGGGCCAGAAAAAGGGCCAGGGCGTCGTCAAGACCAGGATCAGTATCGATGATGACTTTCTTTGCCATACACGTGCCCCGCTTTTGAAAAAAATTGTGGAGCCGCCGCTGGATAGGCTGATGACTGTCCAGGATTATCCACGGCAAGCCAGCTTGCGGCAGCCTTCAGCCAGCTTTCTTTGGCCAGAAAAGGTATCTTTCTGGCCGCTAAGTTGGGGCTGCTGGCTGTGCTTTGCTGAGGGTAACTGGCATGAGCCATCTAATCCGCAACTTCGCAGTCCAAGGATGGGCGCTGCCCACCGCTATCGGTGAGCCGGATCGGTTGGCCGAGGAAACAACTTAAAGACTGGCTGCTTCTTGGCCGCTCGCAACCGCCAGCCCGACCCATTTAGAAGGCAGCCGGCAATGGTGTTACCTGCATTTTAAAATAGAGCACCTCCGTTGGCAAGGTCTTCGGGTGCTAAACTCGTGGCGTATACCCCGTGAGTGGCAATGCCATTATAGACGGCCCGCGGCCTCGCCTGTCAGCCAGGCGGGGCGTTCCGGGCAGGATCTGCCGGTTCTGCCAGGGGCGCATTGCAAGGATGGCCAAGACCGTAGGAGGGGAGAAACAGGGAGGAACTGGAGCGGGCAGTAAAGCGGGCTGCCGCCTCGTGGTTGCCTGTCATCGCGGCCGCACCTACCCTACCTCTCGCGTAGCAGGCAGAGGCCACCTCCTAAAACCGCTCTGCCCCCCGCGGGCAATGCCCCGTTTGCCACCTTCCTACCCAACGGAGGCCCGTGTGCTGAATTTACCTTTGCCTCCCTGGCAATTTCGGATAAAATAGTGACGTGGCCAAGGTGACCTGTCCACAGACTGGCGAAGGGCGCTAGCCCCCTTAAAGAGCTGGCGTGGTCGAACAGCCTTTTTGATGGCCCTTGAGCGGTGGCACGCGGCGCTGCACATCGGCCAGTTCCTGAAACGTTGCGGGACTATTAGAAGGCGGAGATGTGACGCTCAAGCCCCGGAGTATTAATGGAGATGGCTTGACACGACTCCCTGGCGGCTTCTAGCCGCGACCCCAAGCGTTGTTCGAAGCGGGGTGCACAGGTCCCAGATTTGAAGTGGCAAAACTGACGTGGTAGGAAATGCCGCCCACGGCCTTCGCTGGCGGCAGGTTCGTCTGGTCCAAAATTTAGTCTTTTCGAGGTGAAAAATGCTCATCCTCATCCTCGGCCTTTTGGTCTTTCTTCTCGATCGCTGGAGCAAAATCCTGGTGGTCCGGAATCTGGCACCCGGAGAATCCATTCCCCTCTGGCCGGGCCTCTTTCATCTGACTTATGTCCGCAATACGGGAGCCGCCTTCAGCCTCCTGGCCAACCAGAGAGGGGTTTTGCTTTTCACCTCTTTAGTCGTCATTGTCATCATCTTGTTTTTCCTCCGCTCCCTGGATCGCTTGGGATGGTTGCACCGGCTGTCCTTCGGTCTCATCCTGGGGGGAGCGGCCGGGAATCTTTACGACCGGCTTTTGAGCGGTGAGGTCGTCGATTTTCTCGATTTTCGGGTTTGGCCCGTTTTTAACCTGGCCGATGCGGCCATCGTCGTCGGCGTGCTGCTTTTGGCCTACCTTTATACCTTTGGTGATGAGAAGAAAAAGGGTGAAAAAGGCCTCTTTTGATGAGACGATCCACTGGTTAGGCGCGATCTTCGGAACGGGGTGGTGAAAAAAGATCATGGACCGCGATGACCGGAAAACGAACCAGGGGAAAGTGGTTCTCGGGAAGGCAGAGGGGACAGACGAAGGAGCGGAAGTGGATGAAATAGAGGCAGGAGAGGAGTCAGAAGAAAAACGGGAAGTAAAGGAAGAAGCAAAGGAAGTAGAGGAACTAGAGGAACTGGAGGAACTAGAGGAACTGGAGGAACTGGAGGAACTGGAGGAGGAAGGCGACCGCGCGGCTGACGACGAAGGCGCTGCAGCCGTGGCCGAAGTTCTTGATTTTGCAGTCGGGCCAGAGGAAGCCGGTCGCCGGCTGGATCTTTTTCTGGTTGGTCGGGAGCCACGTTTTAGCCGGTCTTATATCCAAAGATTGATAGAAGAGGGTCTGGTCGAGGTGAACGAGGGGCCGGCGAAGTCGGGGTTACGCCTGAAAGTGGGGGACAGGGTCAGGATAAAGGTCCCGCCTCCGGTGAAGCTCGAAGTTGCCCCGGAGCCCATCCCCCTGGACATCGTCTATGAAGATGCGGATATCATAGTCGTCAATAAAGCGCGGGGAATGGTGGTTCATCCCGGTGCCGGTAATTTTTCCGGTACCCTGGTTAACGCGCTTTTGGCCCATTGTCAGGACCTGGCCGGGATTAATGACGTTCTCCGGCCCGGCATTGTTCACCGCCTGGACAAAGACACCACCGGCCTTTTGGTCGTGGCCAAAAATGATCTGGCTTACCGCGGTCTGGCCAAGCAAATCAAGGAGCGGAGCCTAAAACGAGAGTATCTGGCCCTGGTGGAGGGGAGCATACCCGTCGAACAGGGAGTCATTGATGCCCCCATCGGCCGTCACCCGCGTTACCGCCAAAAGATGGCTGTAGTCAAGGACGGCCGTCCGGCCAGGACCCATTTTCGCGTGCTGAAAAGATTTCCCGGGTATACTTACCTCGCTTTGCGCCTGGAGACGGGACGGACACACCAAATCCGGGTCCACCTATCCTTCTTCGGGTATCCGGTGGTGGCCGATCCCCTTTACGGGAAACCGAGCAACCCTTTCGGTCTGACTGGCCAGGCCCTCCACGCCGCTACCCTCGGCCTCCTTCACCCGCGGAGCGGTCAATACCTGGAGTTCAGCGCTCCTTTGCCAGCCGATTTTAAACAGGCCCTGATTTTTCTACAGGCTGAATAAACATGTGTAAACCCAGAGGGTTATCCTCACCCGCAACTCTTTCCCTCCTCGTCTCCCCCGGACAATGTCCGTGATATAGATACACCGCCAAGAAAATACGCGTACGATGGAAAAAGGGGCTAGTTTAAGAAATATCAAGGAGAAATTTTGCGTTTTCAGGAGGAATACTCGCCAAAACGTCGAATTAACGATTCATTGTAACTCTGCCAAGCAGGGTTGTGTTTAGTGACCCTAAATATCTGATTAAGCGGAGGTGGGAACGCGGCAAGTATTTATACATTGCGCCAAGGTTGCGCTAAAACGACGCTTCATTTCTCAGGTCAGGCATAATAGGGGGGTAAAAGATGTCCAAGAAGAGAATCGTTGCCTTGTTTTTGGCCGTGATCTTCACTTCGCTCGTCTTTTTGGCGGGTTGCGGCGGCCAACCGGCTCCGAAAGCCGAGGAGAAAAAACCTGCTGAGCAACCCAAGGCGGAAGATACCATTAAGATCGGTGTCGTCGCTCCCTTGACCGGCGACGTGGCTACCTTCGGTCAATCTACCAAGAACGGTGTCCTCCTGGCGGCCAAGGAGTGGAACGCCAAGGGTGGTCTTCTGGGGAAGAAGATCGACATCCGGGTGGAAGACGACAAGAACGTTCCCGAGGAAACTGCTTCCGCTTTCAAGAAACTCATCACCAATGACAAGGTCGTTGGCATCATCGGTTCGGTAGCTTCCAAGTGCAGCCTGGCCGGTGCCCCCATCGCCAACGAGAACAAGGTGCCCATGGTGACCCCCACCTCCACCAATGAGAAGGTGACGGCGGTCGGTGAGTACATCTTCCGGGCCTGCTTCATCGACCCCTTCCAGGGGAAAGTCATGGCTAAGTTTGCGGCGGAGAACCTGAAGGCGAAGACCGCTGCCGTTCTTTACGATATCGGTAACGACTACACCAAGGGTCTGGCCGAAAACTTCAAGGCTTCTTTCGAGAACGATTTCAAAGGCAAGATCGTCCAGTTCCTCACCTATAGCCAGGGAGACCAGGACTTCAAGGCCCAGCTGACCAAGATCAAGTCAGCCAACCCCGACGTCCTCTTCCTGCCCGACTATTACAATACGGTGGGCCTCATCGCCAAGCAGGCACGCGATCTGGGCATCAAGGCGACCTTCCTCGGCGGTGACGGTTGGGACTCCCCCGACCTGGTGAAGATTGGTGGCAAGGCGGTGGAGGGCGGTTATTTCAGCAACCACTACTCGCCTGAAGCCAAGAACCCCGAAGCGGTAGCCTTCATCGAGGCCTACAAGAAAGAGTATGGTTCGGTTCCCGATGCCCTGGCCGCTCTGGCCTATGACGCCGCCAACCTGCTCTTTAACGCCATCAAGACCGCTGGCAAGACCGATGGTGCGGCGGTGAAGACGGCTCTGGCCGCGACCAAGGATTTCAAGGCGGTGTCCGGTTCCATCACCTTTGATGCCAACCGGAACCCGGTGAAGAGCGCCGCCATCATTACCATCAAGGATGGCAAGCAGGCCTTCGTCACCACCGTCAATCCGTAAGGTCAAGGTTGGAAGGGGTAGGGGCCTTACCTGAGCGGTGAGGCCCCTACTTTGGTGTAAAAGGACCTTTTGCCAGGTGGTGTCAACTCAGGTAGAAAATATCCTCTCAGGAATTTAAAGCGGTTTTGCGTGAGGAAGGTTGGTGAGGCTTTTTTGGAAGGTACTTCTTTGACCATGTTTTTGCAGCAGATCATTAACGGTCTTTCCCTGGGCAGCATCTACGCCCTCATCGCCTTGGGTTATACCATGGTCTACGGTATTGTCCGTTTGATCAATTTCGCCCACGGCGACGTCTATATGGTGGGGGCCTACCTGGGGTTCTTCGCGGCGGGGTGGTTCGGACCCCGGTTCATACCGGTGCTCCTGGTGTCCATGGCGGGAGCGGCCCTTTTGGGGGTCATCATCGAGCGAGCGGCCTATAAACCGCTGCGAATGGCTCCGCGTATCGCCGCCCTCACTACGGCCATCGGCGTATCCCTCCTTCTGGAAAACGGGACCCGTTTCGTCATCGGACCCAATCCCAAGGGTTTTCCCGATCTCATCGAGCGCCAAACGTATAATCTGGGCTCCCTGGAGATTAGCAACGTCGATATCCTGGTCCTTCTGGTGTCCCTGGGTTTAATGGTCCTTTTACAATTCATCGTCTACCGGACCAGGATCGGTAAATCCATGCGGGCCGTTTCCTTCGACAAAGACGCCGCTCGCCTTATGGGGATTGATGTTGACCGGGTCATCTCGGTCACCTTTGCCATCGGCTCGGCCCTGGCGGCTGCTGCCGGGGTCCTGGTGGGTATCGCCTATCCCCGGATCGATCCCTACATGGGAATCATGCCTGGCTTGAAGGCCTTTGTGGCGGCGGTTCTGGGGGGGATCGGCATCATCCCAGGGGCCGTTTTGGGCGGTATTCTAATGGGAGAGGCCGAGGTTCTGTCGGTCCAGTTTTTCCCCTCCACCTTTAAAAACGCCACGGCGTTTGTCATCCTCATCTTGGTGCTTTTGCTACGGCCCTCGGGGCTCTTGGGCCGGCAGCAAAGTGAGAAAGTGTAGGTGAGTTGGTTGAAGGCGACTCTTTCCAATCGATACGTAGTGTCGGCCGCCGGTGCCATCCTCCTTTATTTCGTCTTAAGCCTGGCCTTTGGGTCTAACGAATATTACTCCCACGTCCTGACTCTGGCGGCCATCAACGTGATTCTGGCGGTGAGCTTAAACCTCATCAACGGTTTCACCGGCCAGTTCTCGCTGGGGCACGCCGGTTTTATGGCGGTGGGGGCTTATGTCGCCGGCGGGTTGACCTTCTTCTTAAAGGTCCCCTTTCTTCCGGCCCTGGCGGCTGGGGCGCTGGCGGCCGGGATCGTCGGCTTCTTAGTGGGTCTGCCAACCTTACGTCTACGCGGCGACTACCTGGCCATCGCCACGTTGGGTTTTGGCGAGATCATCCGCGTGCTCATCATCAACTCTGACGCCATCGGCCTGCCAATGTTGGGCGGACCGCGAGGCGTGCGGGGCATTCCCGGTTATACGACTTTCGGCTGGGCTTATTTCTTTGCCGTTTTCACCATCCTGGTTATCGCCAACTTCATTAACTCGACGCACGGCCGGGCCTGCATTTCGGTCCGGGAAGATGAAGTAGCGGCCGAGGCCATGGGAGTGGACACAACCAGATACAAGGTCTTGGCCTTTTCCATCGGGGCGGCGTTTGCCGGGTTGGCTGGCGGGCTTTTTGCGCACCAACTTCAACTTTTGCATCCCGATTCTTATACCTTCTTGAAATCGGTGGATCATCTGACGATGGTAGTTCTGGGTGGCATGGGCAGCATTACGGGGGCGGCGGTGGCCGGGGTTTTCATTACGGCCTTTTCCGAAGCCTTACGTGAGGTGCAGGACCTCCGCATGATCGTATATTCCTTGAGTTTGATCATCATCATGCTGGTGCGCCCCCAAGGGCTGATGGGCGGCCGGGAGCTGACCATGGATTCCGTTCGGCGGCTGTGGCCGGGGCGGCGTGCAGCACACACTGGAGGTGGTGCCCGTGGCACTGCTTGATATAGATCGTCTCTCCATCAGTTTTGGCGGCCTCCGTGCCGTCTCCAATTTCAACCTGCATATGGAAAAAGGCGAGCTGGTGGGGTTGATTGGCCCCAACGGTGCCGGCAAGACCACCGTTTTCAATATGCTCACGGGGGTCTACCAGCCAACGGAAGGAAGTATCAACCTGGAGGGGAAGAGCCTCCTGCGGTTAAAGCCGCACCAAATCACGGCCCGGGGGGTAGCCAGGACCTTCCAGAATATCCGGCTATTCTCCAACTTAACCGTCCTGGACAACGTGAAGATCGCCATGCACCTGCGCGCGCGGTACGGCGTATTGGCCGGGATCATGCGCCTGCCTTCTTACCACGCCGAAGAAAAGCGGATCGAGAAACGGGCCCGGGAGCTTTTGGAGATCTTCCGCCTGAGCGCCCGCGAACGCGAAATCGCCCGGAACCTCCCTTACGGGGAGCAGAGGCGTTTGGAGATGGCCCGGGCTTTGGCCTCGCAACCGAAGCTCCTCCTGCTGGACGAGCCGGCGGCGGGCATGAATCCCCAGGAGACGGCGGAGCTTTTGGAACTGATCCGGTGGGTTCACCGGGAGTTCGATCTCACCATACTCCTGATCGAGCACCACATGGAAGTGGTCATGAACGTCTGCCAGCGCATCCTGGTGCTGGATTACGGCGAGACCATTGCCGAAGGTCCACCGGCGGCCATCCGCAGCAATCCCAAGGTCATCGAGGCCTACTTGGGCGAGGAGGTGAAAGTGGGTGCTTAAGGTAGAAAACTTGAACGTGTATTACGGCGGCATCCACGCCTTAAAGGGCATCTCCTTTGAGGTGCCGCAAGGGGAGATCGTCACCCTTATCGGGGCCAACGGTGCCGGGAAAAGCACCACCCTGCGGACTATCTCGGGCCTTCTGCGACCGAAGAGCGGGGAGATTTATTTCAACGGTAAACCCATCACGCGGATTCCGGCCCACCAGATCGTGGAGCTGGGCATCTCTCAGGTGCCCGAAGGACGGCGGGTCTTCGCCAACATGACCGTTTTGGAGAACCTGGAGTTGGGCGCTTATGCCCGCAACACCAGGGACTTGAAAGAGGACTTTGAGCGGGTTTTTAAACGCTTTCCCCGCCTGGCCGAACGCAAGAACCAGCTGGCCGGGACCCTCTCCGGGGGGGAGCAGCAGATGCTGGCCATGGGGCGCGCCCTGATGGCCCGCCCTACCCTCATGTTGATGGATGAACCTTCCATGGGACTGGCGCCGCTTTTGGTGCGGGAGATCTTCGACATCATCCGGGAGATCAACCAGGCCGGAACCACCATCCTGTTGGTGGAACAGAACGCCCACATGGCCCTCTCCATCGCCCACCACGCCTATGTCATTGAGACGGGGCAGATCGTCCTGGAGGGGCCAGCGCAGGAGCTGGCCAGGAGTGAAAAGGTGAAGAAGGCCTACCTTGGTGGGTAAGCTGGTGCCAGGCGGCTTCTTGCCTGATGGCCCATGCTGCCAGCAGGGCTTCCAATCCTGTCTCACCGAAAAGGGAAGTCCCTAAAGAGGAATGGATATGGGTGCAGGCATTATGGCCGCCGCCAGCCTACGCCCAAAGCCGAGCGACAAGTTTTTCTTTCGAAAAAAGAAGGAATTTCAATAAAGGTGGCGAATTATGCCTTGTAACCTGAGGGTGACCTGAAGGGAGCAGGGCGGAGAAATGGAGAACCCTGTTTAGCCTCTGGGGCTAAATGGGGTTTTTGTTCGCGCGGGTAAGACGAAATTGGTCTCAGGCGAAACGCAAAAGGCCAAGACCGCGCAGGAGTTGGACGAGACGATAGTTTTGGTTCCTCGCTATTCTGGGTGGGCAAACTAATGTTCTAGTCTGGCACCCTTAAAGGCTGTC